>Ga0209083_1004124_pt1 | contig 11425 bp, 15 predicted proteins | sample AM7aDNAmetaG_FD_184132 | JGI IMG/M metagenome (GOLD analysis project Ga0209083, IMG submission 184132) | Freshwater microbial communities from Finland to study Microbial Dark Matter (Phase II) - AM7a DNA metaG (SPAdes) (version 3) | ecosystem: Environmental > Aquatic > Freshwater > Lake ...
ACTTAATAATTTGCAGGCAAATTACTTAATAATTTGCAGGCAAATTACTTAATAATTTGCAGGCAAATTACTTAATAATTTGCAGGCAAATTACTTAATAATTTGCATTGTGTGTTCGAATACTGTCTATGATAAATTTAACAACAGGATCATCTGATTCTGGCAATGCCAATAGTTCAGATATAGAGGGGATCTGTTCTTCAACACTAGGAGTTGCCCGACACATCACATGATATTGGAGTGCCCCATTTTTGGAATAGCGCGCCCAGTACTCGCCGCGATAGACTGAATAACCAACAGAGACAGATAGCTTCAGGGATACTGCAAATGCCACCATTAATAATTCTCGATTTTTTATTTCAATTTCAGATAGTTTGCTGGATTCTGATAACTAATCTAATACTTTCAGTACAAGTGGTCTAAATGGATTATTGTACTATTTTACTAGTATTTATCATATTATATGTCTTTGTACACATTACGGGGCTCTTTGAGGCCCGGCGTGAAGGATTTGTATCAAAAGAACAGGCCAATGCCTTGTATGCCGTCACAAATCCTTTATATAATGCAAAGGGCGACACCACAACATATTCGGAATTTAAAGTTGCCGTAGAGCCTGTCTACAAAGAAGTTGGTGCTGACACCTTCATTGATACTAAAAAAGCATTTGTAAGCAATCCGACAAAGTACAATGCCGAAACTATTCAACAAGCCCTGGCGTGATTCAATAGTAATTGTTTTTTGCAGACCAGTAGAAAAAAGATTAAAGATTAAAAGTATCAATAAATAAAGATGGGCTGGATCTATGGAGCGGTCCTGATCTTGTTGATCTTACTAATTATCTTCGTTGTGGTCTGGCGTGATGAAAAACCACATTCAAGAAAGTCTACGCCCAAGCAAACTCAACGATTTTATGGCGGCAAAAGACCCACTACACTTAATCGTAACTCAAGGCTTAATGCTATTGATCATTTTCAAAGAGCCACTGAACTAATTATGTCACCGAACCCCACACTGCCCCCCCGAGAATTGTATTTACAGACCCGACAAGAATATTTAGCTGCACTCGATCCGGTAAACGATCATGATCGTTTACCGGATCGTGATCAAAACCCAATACAAGTTCTGGCAGATCCAATCGAGCCACCGCAGCGTCAGCCACAGCCGCGCCTGCTCCAGCCAATGCGCCACCCACAGCCGCCACCCGTATTTATGATAGATGCGGCTTTTGGATTTGCCTTAGGAGGGTTAAATGAGCTTTTACATAATGAACAGGAGATTGGAGAGGCTCTGGCCGCAGAGCTTATACTGGGAGCTTTCGGCCCCAATGCTTTCGGCCAGGGCCTTGGTAACAATTTCTTAATCATTGACATGCCACTGGCCGCAGCCACTGCACGTGGCCGCGATGCCGTAATAGCGGATCGCCAAGCGCTGGCTTCGAGGGCCACGAGCAATGCAGAAGCTGCCACGGCCTATGTAGAAGCTGCCACAACGCATACTAATGATCCACAAAATTCTCATGACACTGGAGTGCTAGCAGGACTGCGGTCTTTAGTAGATCGCTTGCGCGTAGATCAGGGCTCAGACAAACTCGCCACGCTCGATGATGTTATTGCGGATATTCGTACTAATGGCGATGGATTTTCAGAAGGGCGGCCGGATATGGTTAATGATGCTATTGCCGTTGCAGAACGAACTCGTAGGGGCGAAAGAGTTGTATCCATTGGCGCTACCGATCAAGAATGCCTCCAGCGCGTGTGGCAACGCGCAGAGGATCCGCGGAACGCCGCGGCGCGCAATCAGATCAGACAGGCTGTATTTGATGCGCTAGTTGACGCCTGGGAACCCGGTGCGGTGCGCCACATCGTTTGTGTGAATGGACGCACCTCGCGGATCCTATCGGCACTGGTTTTGCTCGATTGGGATCAGCGCAATTGGAATGTAAAGACTCTAGAACAGTTTAAAAATGAAGTGTTTGAAAGGTCAAACCAAATCATAGCGGCAGTGGCCAAAGACGCCGCGGCCGGCTCAGATCCAGGGCTGCGGGCTGCCGCGGCCGCATGGGTAGCAAAAACTCCCCAAGAGTTAGACGCCGCCGAGTCTTCTGAAGAAGATACAGAAAGGCTCTCTGAACTGATGAGGGCAGAGATCCGGCGTGAAATAGATCAAATGGCTCAGGATCAGGATATCAAAAATTCATTAGCGCCCCAAATAATTGATGCAGTAAAACTGGAAGCACAAGCCGCCGTTATGTAATTCGGGGACACCCCGAACCCCGGCAACATTTGGGGACGGAACCCCGGCAACATTTGGGGACGGAACCCCGGCAACATTTGGGGACGGAACCCCGGCAACATTTGGGGACGGAACCCCGGCAACATTTGGGGGTGGGCCCGGCAGCATTTGGGGACGCCCTGAACCTGGGATATTTGATGGGGATATTTGAGGAACGGACTCCGGCAACATGTTTAATATTTTACTATCAAAAACTAAGCCGGGTTTCCGTCCCCAAATGTTGCCGGGGTTCCGTCCCCAAATGTTGCCGGGGTTCCGTCCCCAAATGCTGCCGGGGTTCCGTCCCCAAATGTTGCCGGGGTTCCGTCCCCAAATGCTGCCGGGGTTCGGGGTGTCCCCGGCGTCATTAGTCACCTTCATCTAATATGTGCAAATCTGGCAGCACAATTGCATTGGCCATCTTTTCCGGATAGTCAAGGATCGGGCAGGGGCCAAGTGAACTACCTGCCAGAATTATATCTTTTTGGCCCTGACGAGTCAACCTATAAGCCCCCGTTGTGACTTTAGTAACCCGCCCCCGCAGTATACAAGAGAGCCCATCAAGTTTCATTGCATCCGCCGCATCTGCTTGTGTCCACGGGACATGCACGCGACTGGGCTTGACATCAAATGCCTCAAACGTTTCCAGAACTGGTTGTTCTATCATAATCCAACAGTATTCGCAAATTAATGCGCCCGTTGGTGCCCCCGCCATTGGATGGAATAATGGCATACCACCAGTAAAGTCCTTCAATTTGTCAATATATGTATGCGCGTTTTCGGGATACTTGGGCGAGAGTACCAGGATAGCTGCTCCCCCCAACGGAGCAGAACAGCAGACACAGGAGCTCGCACGATTTTCACCAAGACAGCCGGCCACGGTATTTTCAGGCCAGCGTACATGTTGCAGTGTATTCAAGACCCGGCGGGCAGTGCGACGCGAATGCGTGTGGTAACGAGTAGGTACTAGTGACCGATAGTCGCCCAAATATGATAAGTGGCATTTCCCCTCTTTCACAACTATCTGAAATGCATAATTCCGATTAAATTGACGAAAGGATGCACCGAGCTTCTTCTCAAACTCGCCAGTATGGCTGCTTATTTGGTGCACATTGAACAGGGGCTCTTTAATGTGAGTAAAGCTCGGCATGATTTCAGAGTTGTTGGGGCAGGTTAGTACCCGGTGCGCATCAAAGATTATGCCGGCAACTAAAGCATTCACGATAATTGGGTCGAGCGCACGCATCTTGCTAATACTGAAGGCGGCCGACATGGGCAAGAACACCCAAGTAAACGCAGCGCGAGTGCTATAAATAGGAGGGGGCTCATGTTCATCGGCCGGTGCCACTAGCAACAAGCGGGATGGGCGATTACTGCGGGCAGTCCCCACTGGCAGCGCTTTTCGAAATGGCTTGCGTGGGCCAACTACGGCTGTACCTAATACGGCCGGGACAGCCGGGACAGATGGGGGGCCGGCTAGCGTATTACGCAATAATGAAGATGCCGTCATCGACACGGCACGAGCTTTTTGCAAATGCTCTGTATGCTCATCAAGTGTCAAGGCAAGCTCATTGGCAAGTTCAACGACACCTAAGATGCCATCCGAGCTACTATAGTATATGACACCACAAGCCGGTTTGTAGTGCACATGACATGCGACCCCCCGAGTTGTCAAAGACGGCACTTCATACAAAGGCCATGGCATTGGTGATTCATTCTTTTGCAGGTTGCCACCGGCCAGCAGATACTCTGTCTGCCCATGCTCCATGTTCAGCATATGGGCGATAAGCTGAATTTTTGCATATGCTGCATTTTGGGGCTGATCTGCAGGCTGTACTACAATAGGCATGGACTATTAAAAAATACCCTTAGATTCAAATTAAGTTAAAATAGGCATTTTTAAGGGCCTTTAAAATTGATTTTATTTAACTTAAGATACCTGAGAAGAATGCAATCACCCAATACCCCCAGCAAGGTCAGCAAACCCACTGAGTATACCATCGATAAATGGAAATCTAAGACCAATCACTACTTGCAACGTATTCAGGGTGCCATGGAACTCGAAGAAGTGATGCCGCCCTTTGAGCTGAAACTAGCCAATGTTGTTCGATTGAAAGATGTTGAACGAGCTGGCAACACAACTGGAGGCTATAACCCAAAACCAGCTATGGGTATGGGTTGCCCTGGTGCTCCTATGAAAGAACGCGCCTTTGAAAATGCACTAAAGGCCGATGCATATCTCTTAGACAAGTATCGGATGGTCTATGCGGCCAGCACTATGATGTGGCGCAATCTGAGCGATGCTTTCAATGGATTGATGAATTACATCAACCAAGAATGGGCAAATGGCAATCTGGATGCGAATGCCATTGGGACCTTCTGCGAACTGTCAGAGGTGTTTGAAAACATCGTGTCTCAAGTATTCGTGGGAGAAAAGTTCGCCGGGTTCCCTAATCTGTTGGATACCACCCAGTGGTTCTGCGACACCACTGCTGAATTCATTGACATGCTGAACATCACTCCTGAGTCGACCGCATTGGTTAAGTCCATTTGCAACACTCTCAAATCCAATGTCCAATACTTATGTCAACCTATTGACCTGTTCTTCACTCGCGAGTAACTATGCGTTATGTAAATAAAAAACTGTGTAAATATGTACAGCTTTTTTAGCTAGATATCATGGATAGCCAACTTTTAAAGACAACAAACTAGAATGATATTGGTAAAAGTTGGCTATCTGTGATGTCTTTGGCCATATGGCAATCGGAGCCCACTCAACTTAATTTACCTACGAGTGCACTCGCAGCTCGCTTACCCGCACAACGCTGCGGCGATCCGCTAGGACTTGGTATCGTACGTCCAGCGGCACCCGCCGATCCAGATGCTCTGAATGCGGCAGGCGCGCGCGACCTGCTCTCTGGAACTGATCAGGCAACTTTAGACAAAGAGATCTTGGATAGCGGTTACCTCACGCCAAAGCACGTGCGCAGTCTGATTGCAGAAAATTGTACACGCGAACAGCTCGAGTCAGGAGGGCTCGACCCCGAGTTTTTGATCCTGATCGATTCACGCATTAACTACAAGCTATTCATTGCTGGAGATAGTATCTACACCCGCGAAGAACTCTATACAAACTTCCCTTTCTATGAGTTTGGGGTGCAGCCAGAAGCAGTTTTTGTTGCACAAGAGATTGGGGTATTTGAACAAAGAAATAGTAAAGGAGCTGACAAAGCGCCGGATTATACTTTGAGGGATGCAGGTGATCTGCGTCTAGACTTTAGCCCAGCAGAAGACCTGGTGCGGGCTGCCTGTGGAGGGCCCGCGCCACGCAAGGCCCAGCGGATCGTACAGACTAAGGTGTTTGTTGGCCGAGATGCTTGGGATGATTTCTTGCTGCAAATGCGATTTTACCGGGGAGCAGTGCGAATTGCCGCAGCTGGTGGGGCGCCCTTAGCTCTCACGGCAAACGATCATGCCAAAACACAGAATATGGAAGATGAGCCTAGCGATGCCGGCAACACGCCCCCAATCAGTCTTTCTGACTTGGTAGAAGAAGTCATTTGTTTGCGAAAAAAGCTTGAATCCATAGAGACTGCACTACAAAACCTGAAGCGACCAGAGTGATCTAAAGTGTTATGTTTTATGTTTTTTTTCAGCGATCCATATATACTTTTACTTCATGAGCGATCTGACGTCTTACGAGGTAGGGGGTGACATCATGGAACATGTGGTTCAAGGGGTTCAAGGAGGCGCCGATGAGGCCAGTGTAGCTGGCGAATTGGCTGGCGCCAAAGTATCTAGTGCCCAAATGTGGGTTAGCTTGTTGGAATCGCTGTTGGTTGTTCTGGTTATTCTCATGGTCTTTGTGTTGGGAAAGATGATTTTGAAGAAAATGGCAAAGAAGGACCATAAACCCGCTGCGGATGCATCAGATTCAGCCAATCTAGCTTCAAATGGGTGGTATCTCTACACGAGGCCCGGGTGCCCCTGGTGCCACAAACAATTGGATGCTCTTGGTGGTAAATTCAACAATCAGATCGATTGCACCACCAGTGGACCTTCCCAGGAGCCGCCGGCCGGCGCGCCGGCCTGCAATGATTCACGAATCTCTGGCTACCCCTATTGGTATAATGTGAGCACTGGCGAGAGTAAATCTGGATACCAGGATCAGGTGGCATTAGCCAAGATGGGCTGCCCCATTGCTAAGCCCCAAGACTGCAGTACTTGCCCTGCACCTGCTTGCCCTACGCCTGCTTGCCCTACGCCTGCTTGCCCTACGCCTGAGTGCCCGCCAGCGCCAGAGTGCCCTGCCTGCCCGCCAGCGCCAAAGTGCCCGTCTTGCCAGTAAGTACATAAAATATGATAATTACATTTTTTAGTAGTTGGTTACACTTTTGAGTGGAAATCCAAATGGCCCATCTGTGACAAATTCTGGGTTGTAGCCATTGGGACTGGTGCCCATATCGGCAAATCCGGCAATTAAATTAGGGGTAGTTGCCAGGCTCATTGGCCGATCTGGCCGAGACTCTTCAGGCACAAGCGAGCCAGGCTGATTTGGCAAAATCTGGTATGAAGGATTAGCGGGTCGCGATCGGGCCGCCTTACCCCGATCCTTGTCGGCCATCGCGCGGTACCACGACAGCCGAGTCACGCCGGTCTCAGGATTTGCATCCTCTCGCATATATTCAGCAATGCTGGCAGAACCGGCCCCCAACCCCTTGCGAACCATATTTGGGATCTCTGTGGGGGTCAATGGGGCGACAGTCCCGTCTCGCACAGTGACCACCCGCGGGAAGGACTGTCGGTAAACTTCTTCCAAGATGGGCGTGTCCACGATATCGACCCCATAAGTAATGGGGCTCTGTGCAAGCCCTCCTGAACAGCGGTCTCTCACTGGGACAAAGCCATCCTGGCGGTTAGTGATTGAAAAGTATCCATATTTTTGCAGCAGGATACAAAGTGCCGCTAGCACAATAATGGTAGCTAGACACCGATCGATCATGATATAAATGCGTAAAAACAAGAATGTCTTATTTAGCAAATCACAAAACTTGACACCACTAATCTATCTAATTTTCACAGCCCACCACCCGAAATACTCAAGGCAAAACAACATGTTGTTTTGCCTTGAGTATTTCTAAAACAGACCAAAACGGAAGGTTACGAATTGATGTCTTAGCCGAATATACATCAATTTGTAACACTTATGTTACAAGTTATTATACAGTCGGCGGGCTGTGTTAATTTTGAGTTATTGCTGACACAGTGTGGGCACCATTGACATAGCAGTTTCGCCCCATGGCTTAGCCCCCCAAGGCCCAACGGCATCTGTGCCAGTGTATGGCGTATATGTACGCGTGGGTGCCTCATTTGCATACATTGTGTAAAATCCAGACTTTTGGGATTTGTTGACGTAGTAAATCGCTAGCAATAAAGCTGCGATAACGATTGCATAAGACATGACACTATTTTGTGGTGACAAAACTTAAAAATTAGAAAACCAATCGGTTTAATAATAAGATGTCCACTGGTAACCGGTGTGTTATCTATGATGACATTGAAGCGCTAGCTGAAGCGCGGTCGGTCGGCGATCTGGTACGCCGCCTGAAGCCGATCTTGTCAGAGCTTGCTTATTATGGAGTTACTGGAGAAACCGCAGTTTTGGAAGCCCATGAAGAGTGGCGCTCGCAGTATACAGACCGCCTGCGTGATGAAACACAACAAAATGCAAAAAAAGGTGTGGCTGCACGCGCTCACGCCGAGCCTTACGAGGATAGCCGGCACGCCCCTCGAGATGCCGAGCGGCATGCCGCTCGAGATGCCGAGCGGCATGCCCCTCGCGATGCCGAACGACATGCGGCTCGCGATGCCGAACGGCACGCCCCTCGAGATGCCGAGCGGCACGCCCCTCGAGCCGCCGAGCGACACGTCTCACGTGATGCTCGAAGCTCTCGGGCAAACTATCAGGATAGTTTGCCCGAGGGATTTCGCGCAGAGCCGCCCGCGCGAGCCATGGTTGGCTCGCGCGACGACATTCAGAAGCCGCGCCGTTTTGAAAATGAAATTCCTTCAGAGCCTATCATGCGAGCGAATAGTGGAATCTATACGCCCAGCCGAGTTAACTCTAGCGGTGTCCCTAGGGCCCTCCTGGCTATCATGTCAGGCACGCACCCCAGCCTCAAAGATTAAAGGCTCGCGCCGCCATTGACGGCGATCAGCGCGGCCTCTTCGATGTTGGCCGCATTGGCCAAAGGAGTCATGTCAACCACCTGGCAAGCGCTTTTGTATTTTTTCTGTAAGGGAACCCATGCGATACTGTCTGGCGAGAACTTTTCGGCACGTGCCGAAAAGTTCTCGCGAGCCGAATACGGTTCCCGACAGCTCACAGAGCAATCCGCAACGCAGCTGCCAATCCGCGGGCCTTGGCAACCATCGCCGCAGTTATTGTTGAAGAAACCCGATTTAATTTGGCGACCCATATACTTACTTGACAGTAATAATATGATGGCCAACACGGCGAGGCCGATATAAATCTGCCCAGATGACATCATTTATACTTATAAAGAGCGCACACTTCTTCCTTTACTACTTATACGTATAATGGTTTTGCCAAACACCAAGGGCATTTTGCCAGAGTGCTGCTTGTCCATTGCCATCACAATTTCACTAATTATATGCCTGGCCTGGTACTTATGCACTAAGTTATGCACTAAGCCAGCAAACGTTATCGGATTCTGGGGGACTCTCGATGGTAAGACCTATGAAATCTCTGCGGCAAATTATCAGGATAATTTGCCGCACAGTATTTGGGAAAATTTAATAATTAAGGGCCCTGATGGTATTGAAAAAGGTAATATCTCGCCCTTCCGCACGGTCTCGATTGGTAAGCGCAAAGGATTATTGATGGCCGATGATCGTATATTATATTGGTACAATGATGATGAATGGTTCAAGCAGGGGGTCTAAGCAGGTCTAAGTATTGATTAAACTGAGCCGCCTCATTCTAGATCGAGTGCGTGTCCCAGTCTATGGATACTTTTGACAATTTTTCGAAGACTTTCACCGCAGTGTTTTAAGGCTTTTGCCAGTTCAGCATTTTCTGATTTGGTTTGTTCGGCTGCCATCAAATAGGCTTGAGCCGCTGCTGATAAGGCAGTAGGGCTTGCCAGGGCTAAGTACAGCCTCCGGCTCTCTTCGGCATTAGGATTGTTTTGGTTTATAATGCTGGCTTTGAGTCCCCTTGTGAGCATCTTGCAACTTTCAGCGGTATTAGAATCTACTTGTTGCAGCTCTGCACAGGCCGCCGCCATTGTTTTGATATCATTCACTAGAGCCTGTGCTGGTTGAACATACCACTTTTTGTAAAGATACAAAGCGAGGATCGTTAGTAGAATAATAGTTGCCGCCTCCACCATCCCGATCATAATTCTATAAATAGGTTTTATAAAAAATAAATACTATTCTAACGTGTTTTTTGTGAATTCACGCGTTTCTCGAGAAAAACACTATATACTTTTCTCGAGAATTCTTGAGTTTTTCAAATTTATGGATTAGACCAATGGTATAAATTATAATACATCAATGTCTGAAGAGAAGCGATCGAAGCACTCCAAACGCCATAGCCACAGTCACAGCAGTTCTAAGACTACACTGAGTGACCATGCGGAGCTGATGCAGGCCGTTGATAGTTTCATTCGCAGTCACAATAACTTTGAGTCTTCCTCGGTGTTGAACACGACGATTGAAATCATTGGCATGCAGAGTACGCTGCAGGAAGTCTTTACGGTAGTACTGCAACACCGGTTGCTAAATATGGAAGGCGCCCTGCTTTGGACAATGTTCTTATCCTTGGCGCCCGCCCGCGCGGAATCGCAAGGCGATACGCCATTTTCTAGCGGATCACCATTCTCATCGGCTGTGGCACTGGCCACAATTGCTTCTGTTTATGACATTGGTACGTCTGACTTGATTGATGAGCACTTCGAATATGATAGCGAGAGCGAGAGCGAGAGCGATAGCCGTGAAGACTCGCCAACTGTTCCAGATGCTTAGGTTGAGTTTTAAAGAATACTAGTTTTTTTGTTAATTATAAGATGAAAGACATTTGGCTTCTGGCTTTGGTTTTGGTTTTATTTATATTATTAGTACTTGTTGCAGTTTATAGATTGGCAAACGATCATGATCGTTTACCAGTAAACGATCATGATCGTTTACCAGTAAACGATCATGATCGTTTACCAGTAAACGATCATGATCGTTTACCAGTAATTGGCGGGGGCGTAAAACACACTAGGTTACCCGATACTCATCTAGTAGTAGATACATTAAATTTAGCCCATTGGCTACGGTCTAGTAAGAGTAATAAAATACATCAAACAAAACCCATTGACACCAAAGAGATTATTTCGGCCATAGATGAGACAGCACCCATCTTACGGCGCCAATACAAAGAAGTAATCTACGTCCTCAAAGATCAAGAAGCCGGGGTATTCAATAGTCAAACCGCAGTTCGGGCAGACCTCCAGGCCACAGCCGAACGTAATCGGGTCCAAATCGCGATGGCTGAGCAATCTGATTTCGACTCGGTGTCTAAAAATAAAACCCACAGTTCGCGCGGCCGCGACGACTTTTACATGTGTTTGCTGGCAAAAAAGTACCGATCTGCGGTGGCCACAGAAGATCGCCTGCGCGACTTTGATGAATTTCGCCAAACAGTCGCGCCATTCCACACAGTTAACTTTGTGTACTGGCGGGCGTTGCCCGAGCGAGATTTTATTAGGCCCTCTTCTAGCACATATGAGAGGCTTAAAAAACCACACCTGGTAAAATTCTCTAGTCTACAACTTTAATGACCAGAAGTCTTTTTACCTTTTTATCAACTGAAGATATGTAATAAGCCTTATAAGGTTAATTGATATACCAAAGCTTATTATAAGCCAAATCTGCTTATTATAAGCCAAATCTGCTTATTATAAGCCAAATCTGCTTATTATAAGCCAAATCTGCTTATTATAAGCCAAATCTGCTTATTATAAGCCAAATCTGCTTATTATAAGCCAAATCTGCTTATTATAAGCCAAATCTGCTTATTATAAGCCAAATCTGCTTATTATAAGCCAAATCTGCTTATTATAAGCCAAATCTGCTTATT
>Ga0209083_1004130_pt1 | contig 11417 bp, 7 predicted proteins | sample AM7aDNAmetaG_FD_184132 | JGI IMG/M metagenome (GOLD analysis project Ga0209083, IMG submission 184132) | Freshwater microbial communities from Finland to study Microbial Dark Matter (Phase II) - AM7a DNA metaG (SPAdes) (version 3) | ecosystem: Environmental > Aquatic > Freshwater > Lake ...
GTATATGAAGGGAACGCCGCTCTATACCGGCGAATATTCCAAGCCGCAGGGGCCAGCCGAGAACCGCGTCAATCTCTGGCCGCTGGCCTACTACCACGACCCCGCGCTCAGCCTCCTCTGGCCTCTTGGCAGTTTCACGGAGGACCATTTCGCGATTCGCCCGCTCTTCACCATCTACAAGCTGGACAAGGCGAACCACGAGTACAACGTGCTGTGGCCTATTGCGCAGTTCGACGCCGACACGAACCAGAACCGAGTCTTCCCGATCCTGTGGTGGGGCGGCGCGCCCGGTTCTTCCAACAAGTACTTCGTGACTTTCCCGCTGTTCTGGTGCTGGGGTTCCCATCAGGGAAGCGTCTTCGATACGACGATTTTCTTTCCGCTGTTCTGGTACGACAGGGATGACTACGTCGCCTTCTTCCCGCTCTACATTCGTAGCAGGGAACCCGGCGGCTCCAGCACGCACATCCTCTGGCCCATCTTCAATGTGAAGACTGCGGGCAGTTCGCCCGGCTGGCGTCTCTGGCCTTTCTATGGGCAGTATGCCTCGCAGAGCGGGAGCGATTCCTACCGCTTCGCGCTCTGGCCGCTGCTGAACCAGTGGCGGCAGGGGGGAAATACCACGAATCTGCTCTTTCCTCTCTACCTGGGCTGGCGCGAGGGGGACAAGGGGTGGGACTTTGTGCTTCCGCTCTACCTGCGCACGTACAGCCCGGAATCGAATCTGACGCTGACTCCGCTGTTCGGGCGCTCCGCCTCGGCCAACTCCAACTTCTGGGTGCTGCCCTGTTTCCTCTCCTGGTACACGGCGAAGACGCCCCCTCCAGCCGCTCAGGCCGCGAGCCCGGAGGCCACCCCGGTGACTACCCCGGCGCCCGCCACGCGCGACTTCTGGGGCCTAGCGGGGCTGATCCATTCCGGCAAGAGCGCCGATGCAGCGGGCGCAGAGCAGCGGACCAGCCACTTCATTCCCTTCTACTATCGCGATTCAGCCAAAGGACTTTTCCTCTCCTTACCCTATTCCCGGAAGGTCCAGGGCGAGGAGGGTTTCGCCAGCGTTCTTGGCCCGCTCTATATGCAGGGATGGAACGGTGAGGATTCGTGGCGATTCCTTTTCCCGCTGCTCTATCAGCAGAGATCGGGGGAGGAACGCACCTTCGTTACGCCGCTCGTGGCGACTCATCAGAATGGGGAGACGAAGTCCTGGATACTCAGCCCGCTTGCTTCCTGGCTGACGGCGTCCGGCTCCGAGCGCGACCTCTGGTTCCTCGGTCCTCTGGCCCACGCCCGGTGGGGTGTAGAGGAGGGGAGCAGCCACTTCTTCCCGATTTACTACTACAGCGGGGCGCAGCGCGTCCTGGCGACGCTCTTGTTCTGGTACTCCGGATGGGGCGGCGGGGAGAGTCTGTTCATCTCGCCGCTGTACATGGCTTCGGGCGATTCCTCCAACGGATGGAGGCTGGTGCCGCCGCTCTTCTTCTCGACGCGCGACGCGAACAGCTCCCTCTTCATAAGCCTGCTCTATGCGCGCAGCCGGACGCCGGAGCATCGCGTGAACGTCGTCCCGCCCCTGCTGTCATGGGAGGTCACAAAGGGAGAGAGGCGGGATTGGTGGATCCTCGGCGGCCTCTCGCATGCCCGCTCCCAAAATGGCGAAACGTCCAGCAGCCATTTCTTCCCACTTTATTACCGCAACAGGAGCGATGGCACGTTCGTGACGCCCCTGTTCGGCTGGGCGGGCCGAGGGAGCAACAGCTCCGGCGCAACCTATGTCGGCGGGCCGCTTTTCGTGTACGCGTGGAACGCTTCGCAAGAGGGGCGCTGGTTCCTCCTTTTCCCCTTCATTTCCGGCTCCTCCACGGCGCAGGAGAAGAGCTTTTGGTTCTGGCCGCTCGGCTCGTACAACCGCGAGAAGGCCGCGGGGGAGTCGCACGGTTACGCGGCATGGCCGCTGTTCTGGTATTCGCTCAAGCCGGAGGATCGAAAGGTTGGAATGTTCCCGATCTTCTACTCCGGCAGCGAAAAGTGGCGTCATCAGATGCATGAAGAAACGCAGGTCGAGCGCTCCGGCGAGCGGAGTTGCTTCCTCAGCCTGCCCGCCTTCTGGTACTGGGAGGAGGCGGAGACGGTGACCCCGCTGGGCCCTCCCGACGCTGCCCCCAAGGCGCACCGGAAGGTGGATACCGGCCTCTGGCCTCTCTGGCATTACAAGGCGGATGAGCGGCAGCGGGTGCGCGACCATGACTTCTCCATTGTCGGCTGGCTGTACGATTACCGCAGCCGGGAGCGCGCGGCGCGGGAGCAGAAGTCGGAGGAGCAGCAGGGGACCGCACAGACGGCGCAGGGGGGCGGCGCGGAGGATTACGTGCGCTCGCGCGTCCTCTGGCGGGTCATGCATTACGAGAGGTTGAACGGTCAGAGTTCGCTCGACTTGTTCCCCTTCATCACGTACGATGCTCGGAAAGAGACCCGGTTCCGGAAGTTCTCCTTCATTTGGCGATTCGTCCGCTACGAACGCACCGACGAAGGGGGGCTGAAGCTGGATGTGCTCTTCATCCCGCTGCACAGGCCGTAACCGGGCGGGAGGTGGGGACACAAAACTTTCCTATGGAAAGTATTGTGTCCCCACCGGCCCGGCCTGCCAACCGGGGATAGTTTCAACAGAGCAGAAAGTCATCAACGATGAAACAGGTTGTCTTCGGCAACACAGGTGCGAAGGTCTCCGAGATGTGCCTGGGGACGATGATGTTCGGCAAGCGCACGGAGGAGGCGGAGGCCGGCCGCATCCTCTCCTACGCCCTCGACCACGGGGTCACTTTCCTGGACACCGCCGCCATGTACGGCGAGGGAGTCTGCGAGGAGATGCTCGGACGTCTTCTGGCGGGGCGGCGCAATAAGTTCTTCCTGGCCACCAAGGTGCACCGGGGCGTCGGCTATGCCGACATCAGCGGCAGCCTCGACGAGAGCCTCCGCCGCCTGCGGACGGAGTGCGTCGACCTCTACATGATCCACTGGCCCAGGGTCGGCATGAACCCGCTGGAGATCATGCGCGCCCTCAACGACGTGGTGAAGGGGGGCAAGGCGCGTTTCGTGGGGTGCTGCAATTACCCGGCGTGGCTTCTGGAGCATCACAACGCCATCGCCCGCGCGAACGGCTGGGCGCTGCTCGCCTGCAACCAGATCCCCTACAACCCCGTCGAGCGCGGCGTCGAGCTTGAAGTGCTGCCGCAGGCTTTCGCCACGGGGGTGGCCATCACCGTCTACCGCCCGCTTCTCGAAGGGATTCTGGCCGGCAAGTACGATCCGGACAAGCCGATGCCCTCCGACTCGCGCGCGGAATGGGACGACCGCGTGCAGAAGTGGATGAAGAAATACGATGCGGGGATTCGATTCCTCCTGGCGCTGGCCCGGGAGAAGCGGGTGTCGCCCAGCGCCGTGGCCGTGGCCTGGCTGCGGGGCTCTCCGGCCGTCACCTGCCCCATCATCGGCGCCAGCCGCTTCGGGCAGATCGAAGAGGGGGTGAAGGCGTTCGAGTTCACCCTGGCCGCCGCGGAGCGCGAGGGGATTTCGAACGCATTCGACGCCGACCTCAGAGAGGATGCCGGTGGCAAGTTCCCGGAGTTGCGCCGCGCCCTGGATATTGTGGCGCGCTGAGTCGCACTCCCCTCACCGTCGGTAGTGGTTCACTTACGCGCGATGTCATTCTGAGCGTAGCGAAGAATCTTTAGAAAGGCGAACGGTCAGCGCTCCGAAAGACCCTTCGCTGCGCTCAGGGTGACAAACGGACATGCCCCGCGCGCGTACGTGAACCACTCCCCCGTCGCCCGAGGGGTGGAAATCGCCGAAGAGTTGTGCATAATAATACGGCTTCAGGCTGAATTAGAAAGCACAAATCAAGGGATGGAACGCGCATGAGCACGAAGGCTCACATCATGAGCACGAAGGCACACATGACGTCTCGCGGACGGGTCGCGCTGGCTTTGAGCCACCAGGAGCCGGATCGGCCCCCGATTGACCTGGGCTCGACGGCGGTCACAGGCGCGCATGTCAGCGTCATCTACGCCCTGCGACAGCGCCTCAAGCTGGACCCGCCCGGCACGCCGGTCAAAGTCGTCGAGCCGTACCAGATGCTCGGGGAGGTGGGGGATGACCTTCTCGGCCTCCTGGGGATCGACTTCGTCCCTTTGCGCGCGGGCAAGACCATTTTCGGGTTCGAGAATCGCGGCTGGCGGCCGTGGACCACGTTCGACGGCACCCCCGTCCTCGTGCCGGAAGCCTTCAACACGACGCCGGAGCGCTCGGGGGACATCCTAATGTACCCCGAGGGAGACCGCTCGGCCCCGCCCAGCGGGCGCATGCCGAAGGGGGGCTTCTATTTCGATGCGATCATCCGCCAGCCGCCGATCGATGAAAGCAAGTTGCGGGTGGAGGACAATCTGGAGGAGTTCACCCCGGTTTCCGACGAGGCGCTGAGGGGCTATCAGTCCGCCGCAGAGGCGCAGTACCGCGATTCCCAATGCGCCCTCGTCGGCAACTTCGGCGGCACTGCGTTCGGGGACATTGCCCTGGTCCCGGCCCCTTTCCTCAAACACCCCAAGGGTATCCGCGACGTGGAGGAGTGGTACATCAGCACCATGACGCGGCGCGAGCACGTCCGGGAGATTTTCAACCGGCAGTGCGAAATCGCGCTGAAGAACCTCCCGCTCATTCATCAGGCGGTGGGGGAGAAAATCGCGGTGGTGTTCATCAGCGGCACGGATTTCGGCGCTCAGAATGCGCCGTTCATCTCTCCCGCGGCTTACCGCGACTTGTTTCAGCCCTTCCACAAGCGCATCAACGGGTGGGTGCACAGCCACACGTCGTGGAAAACGTTCTGCCACTCCTGCGGGTCCATCGAGGCGCTGATTCCGGACCTGATCGAAGGCGGTTTTGACATACTCAACCCCGTGCAATGCTCCGCCGCCCACATGGAGCCGGAACTCCTGAAGAGCAAGTACGGCCAGCGCGTCTGCTTCTGGGGCGGTCTGGTCAACACGCAGAAAACCCTCCCGTTCGGGACGCCGCAGGAAGTGACCGACGAGGTCCGTTCCCGGCTGAAGATCTTCGCCCCCGGCGGAGGGTACGTGGCCAACCCGATCCACAACGTGCAGGCGGGATGCCCGGTCGAGAACGTTCTGGCCGCCTATCGCGCGGTCCAGGCGTAAGGAGAGCGCCGTGCCTGTCGCACTGCATGAGACGTACCTGGCCGAGACGTTGGGTCTGATGAAGAAACCCTGGCCGGGGAACCGCACGGTCAATATCGTTTGTCACGGCCATAGCGTCCCCTCGGGCTACTTCGCCACGCCGGTGGTGGACAGCTTCAACGCCTATCCCCACCTTCTCCACCAGGGGCTGAAGCAGCGGTTTCCCCTGGCGGTGATCAACGTCATCGTGACCGCCATCGGCGGGGAGAATTCCGAGCGGGGCGCGGCGCGCTTCCAGTCCGAAGTGCTCAACCATCGTCCCGACGTGCTCACAATCGACTACGCCCTTAACGACCGTCCTCTCGGTCTCGCCAAGGCCCGCACGGCCTGGACGGCGATGATCGAGAAAGCCCTGGCGGCGAACATCGGGGTGATTCTTCTCACTCCCACCTCCGATATCACTCAGCGTCCGGGCGCCACGGCGGAGGCGCGCGCGCCGTTGCAGGAGCATGCGCAGCAAGTGCGCGACCTGGCGGCGCAGTACGGCGTGGGCCTCTGCGACAGCCTCGACGCCTTCGAGCGTTATATGGAGAGCGGCGACCTTTCCGACGTCCTTTCCCAAAGCAATCATCCCAACCGCCTCGGCCATGAACTCGTTACGCGGCAATTGCTGCGCTGGTTCCCGGCAGCCTGAGAGGAATATCCATGCCGACGGAAGAAGATCTTTTCGGCGATCTCCTGCTGATCCGCAAAGGCGGGCCGGAGATGGAGCAGGGGGGCGGGCCAACCACCATCGAGCCCGCCGTCACGCCGGCGGAGTGGGAGGTCAAAGCGCAGGCGCTACGCGAGATCTTCCGCCAGACGCTCGGGGAAGACCCCCGAATCGACTGCCCCCTGTCCTTACAGGTCGATTATGAGAAGGACCGGGGCGATCACATCGAGCGCCGCGTTTCCTACATGGTCGCCCCCGACGAGCGCGTGGCCTCCCTGGCGCTCATTCCCAAGGGGCTTTCCCGTCCCGCGCCGGGGCTGCTTTGCATTCACCCGACGCAGGAGTGGGGGAAGGAGGAACTCGTCGGCGGGGGGGGCGGAAGCGGAGAACCGCTCCTACGCGCTCCACCTCGTGCGGCGCGGCTACGTGACCTTCGTGCCGGACCTCCTCGGCTCCGGCGAGCGCATCTATCCGGGCAGGGTCGCTTTTGACAATGTCCCTTTCTACTCGAAATACCCCCGCTGGTCGGGCACCGGCAAGGACCTCTGGGACATGCAGCGGGCGCTCGACGTGATGCAGGGGATGCCGGAGATCGCTGCCGGCTGCATCGGCTCCATCGGCCACTCGCAGGGCGGGGGGATCACCTGCTATCTCATGGCCGTCGATGCGCGCGTGAAGGCGGGCGTCAACAACTGCGGCCTCTGGCCCCTGCGCATCAGCAAGAACCCGTTCGGTCTCTGCCGCACGAAATGGTGGATCGGCCGGCCCGCGCTGCGCCCGTTCGCGCAGTGCGGCAAGCCGGCCCCCATCGACTACCATGAACTGCTCACCCTGAGCGCGCCGCGGCCGTTCCTCACGATTGCCTCGCTGGCGGAGTACCAGTACGGAGTCGAAGATGAATCGTTCACGCGCCCGGCCTGGGAGCAGATGGCGGAGCAGATCAACCGCGTCTATGGGCTGCTCGGCGCGCCCGGAGGGTTCAGGCTCATCGCCCACCTGGGGCCGCATGATTTCCCGCTCCCCATGCGACAGGCCGCCTATGACTTTCTGGACGAAACGCTGCGATCGAAACGACGCTGAAATGCCAGTCTCCGCTGTGCGCGGAGGCATCTCGGCGCGTTGTCTTGCTATAAGGACGTTCCTCTCATGTCCACGCCCATCAACTTCGCCGTCATCGGCTGCGGCATGCTCGCGCGCGCCCAGCACATCCCCAACATCGCCCGCTCTCCCAAGACGGTCCTGCATACCTGCTGCGACCTGTCCGACGAGGCCCTGGCCGAGTGCCGCGACAAGCATGGCGCGCTCCACATCACCAAGGACTTCCGCGCCGCCGTCAACGACCCCGAAGTGCAGGCCATCTGCATCGCCACGCACCAGACATTGCGCCTGCCGATCATTCGCGCCGCCGCGGAGGTGCACAAGCCCGTCTACTGCGAAAAGCCGCTCGGCAACAGCCTTGAGGATATCTACGAGATCGGCAGGGTCGTGAAGGCCTCCGGCATTCCCTTCTGCGTCGGTCACAACCGGCGCAGCTCGCCTGCGATGATCGAAGGGCACGATATCTTCCGCAGCCACATGAAGAACCCGAAGCCCTGCCCCTGGCGCTTCGACCGCGGGGGGGCGGAGCGGCCGCGCCTCGAAGGGGACGGCGTGCCGGGCATCTCCGTGCGCATCAACGACGACTGGTATAGCTGGAAAGTGCTGTTCATGCAGGACAAGGCGATCATGGAGCAGGGGCCCATGCTCTGGGAAATGACGCATTTCACCGATATGTGCAACTGGTTCATCGACAACGAGCCTGTCGAAGTCGCTGCGATCGAGCACGGTTACTTCCACAGCGGCGTCGTCATCCGGTACAAGGCGGGGGAAATTGCCACGATCTTCATGTGCGCCAACGGGACGTTCGGCTACCCCAAGGAGCTTTACGAGGCCTTCGGCAACGGCGCGGCGGTGGTCGTGGACCACATGGCGGAAGTCCGCACGGCGGGAATCGAAGGCGTCCCCGCGCGGATCACGTACCCCTTCCTGCACGACCGCCATCCCAACGTGGGGAAGGAAATGGGCATCTCCGGCTGGCTCGCCAAGAAGCGCGCCGCCTGCGAAGAAGCAGCAGCCAAGGGGGATACTCTGCTGAGCTTCACCGCCGAACCGGACAAGGGGCATGCCCACGCGATCAACCGTTTCGTGGATCAGATTCGCGGCGAAGGGCCCGTCGTCTGCGGCGTCGAGGAATCGATCCAGGCCACCCGCGTCGCCTTCGCGGCCATCAAAGCCGCCCGCGCGCATCGCACTGTGAAGATGGAAGAGGTCTAATGAGCGGCGGGTAATCGGCTGGATGGGGCAAGGCATGCCTTGCCCCTACAAACATTGGCAATCCTGGCTAGAAGCTATTTTGCTCTGTTGAGGTCGAGGTGGGGACACAAAACTTTCTTTTGGAAAGTATTGTGTCCCCACCGGCCCCACCGGCCCCACCGGCCCCCACCGGCCCAGACAATGCCGCAAGCCCGGGCGGATCAACACAGGAGAGGAATATGCGAATCAAACGCGTGCGGCATCACGTCTTGCGCGACATTCGGAGCGCGGAGCGCCTGACGGACGCCACGGATTTCCAAGGCAACGCCGAGCTTCGCAACAACTATGTTTCCTTCACCTGCCTCCTGGCGCACCCCGACGGCAAGCTCTATTGCGGGGTCACCGCGTTCAATACCGATATCCTTCACCGGTTCGACCCGGGCACGGGGAAGTTTGAGAGCCTCCACTACGCCGGGGTGGCGGAGCCGCATGAGATCAAGGTGCATCGTTCGCTGGAACTGGCCGGCGATGGGACGATTTACAGCGCCTCGGCGGGGCTGATCCGCTGTGACGAGCGTCTCACGTCGCCGGGCGGCGCGGTCTTCCGAATAGACCCGCGCGCGGGGTGCGTCGAGAAACTCGGCATCCCGGCCCCGCACGACTACATCCAGACCATCACGCTCGACGAGCAACGAGGCCTGATCTATGGTCAGACCTATCCCTGCTTCCGGTTCTTCCTCTTCGATCTGCGCACACGGGAGAGTCGGGACTTCGGTTACATGGGGTCCATCACGCATATCAGCGCCCTGGATGACGCCGGCGGTTTCTGGGGCACTTGGGACCCCACCGAGCACTGGCTTTTCCGTTACGACCCGGCAACCGCCCGGATCACATGGTTCCGGCACGGTTTGCCCGGAGCCAAAGCGGATTCCAACATCATGTACCCCGGCGCGGGTCCGGTGGATTGCATGATCAATGGGGGGGATGGCTACCTGTATGTCGGCACGTGCGGGGGAAGCCTTTGCCGCCTGGAGCCGAAGAGCGCCGGGGTGGAGTACCTGGGCAAGCCCTCGGCCACGCGGCGCATGCCGGCGCTGGTCGAAGGAAAAGGGGGCCTGTTGCTGGGATGTTCCGGCGACGAGGAGGGGGGGAATATTTTCGCCTACGACCGCGAGTCCCGGGCCTTCCATCCCCTCGGTCCGATCATCGATTCGGCGAGCGGCCTGAAGCTTTACCGCGTCCACGACATGTGCCTCATGGGCGAACGGACGCTCTACGTCGCCGAGACCGATGTGCCGACGCGGTCGGGGTATCTCTGGGAGTGCGAGTTGGATTGGTAAGCGAGACGTCCATCCGATGATGGCAACGAGGTTCCTTCGGAGCTTTGCGACATGCCGGCAGATCGCGCGATGAATCTGTTGAACTCCATCTCTGTCACGGGAGACCGAATAGACCTTTCCTGGGAGCGGGTTCCGGGTTGTTCCACGTACGCTGTGAGCCGCGCGGTGGCGCACGGGAGCATGGAGCCTCTGGCCGTTACGAAGGAAACGAGTTTTTCGGACAGGGAACTCATTCCGGCAACGCAGTACCGCTACGCCGTCAGCGCCATGGCTGCGAACGGGAGTGTGATCGCGCGGATGGAAACGGCGTGCCACACGCGGCCCGCGGGCCTCTTCGTCACCACGGAGGGCGCGCGGCTGACCGTGCATGGCGATGCGTTCGAGATTACGTGGGACGGCGATGCGGGCGGCGAGATTGCGGAGATCCGGCAGTACGACGGGAGTTCATGGTTCAGGGTGAATGCCGAAATCGCTGCGACCGTGCCGGGATTTGTCCTGACGGACGAAGCCGGGAAGGAGTGGGCGCTCCGCCGGGAGAGAGGCCTGCGCTTCCGCATGGAGAAGGAGACGCCACAGGAAGTGCGCTTCTCCGCATCAGCGACGGCGGCGGGCATCCGCGTTGGAATGCGCTACATCATCTTTCGCGAAGGGATCCTGTTCTGCGAGCTCAGCATGCCGGAAAGCGAACTCTCCGAGGGGCGGACGCAGGGGGTGGATTCCGAAGCGAACAAGGCGCTGCTGGACAAGGTCTCCGGCCGTCTGGCGCTTCATCTCGACAGCGGCATCCTCGATCAGAAATTCGCCTGGGGGTACATCCCCCGGCATGGCGGAGCCGCGCAGGTATCGAAGAAGCAGACGGACCGGGTGCTGGATGAGAAGCAGATGCTGCCGATCTTCATGGCCGACTACGGTCGCCGCGCCGAGGGAGGTTTCACCAATCATATCGAGTTCTTCATCGAGGATACCCCGCCTGAAGGGGCCTCCACCTGGTTCGGCGAGGACGGGCAGGGGGGCTTCAAGCTGGAATGGTCCTTCGCCGGCAGGAACCTGCGGGATGTCTATTTCGTGCCGTGGGACATGGGATTCTTCCGCACCCGCTGGGGCCTTTGTCTGGGTGCGGCGCGGAAGGGCAGAGCGGGAAGGGCGCTCCCGTCGCGCCGGAATAACCTGATCGGGGCGCGGGTCTGTCACGTCGGCATTCCGCAGGGCGTGGGCCCGGAGATGCAGGAGCGCTGGCCTTACAACGTGCCCCCCGCGGACCAGATCCGCGCGCAATACCGGGGACTCCCTGCGGACGAAGAGGTGGAGGCAGCGCACCAACAGGGGGCGAACGTTATGGTCCTGCACCAGGGCTGGATGCGCTCCGGCGGCAGCAATTGCGAGCCGCCCGCGGACTACATTCCCCGGGACCCCGCCGATCTGAGGCGATTTGTGGAGAGCTGCCATCTGCGGAACATCCGCGTCGGCCTGTATATGCGCGGCGTGGAGAATCATGCGCTCTTCCAGCCCTATTTCGAGCAATTTCTGAAGCGCGACTTCGACGGGCTGTACGTGGACTGGAGTTCCCCCTGCTGCACGGGGTTCCAGGGCTGCTCGGAACTGCATTTCTCCGCGTTCAACTACTTTCTGTTCACGCGGGCGCTGCGCGAAAGGGTGGGAGAAGAGGGCTTCTTGATCGCCCACAGCGGCGCCATTCCCACGATGCTGGCGTTTGCGGTATTCGATGCCTATCTTCCCGGCGAGTTCCGCACGCAGAAAGAGAACCTTCATAACTCCCCCGGCGAGGCGCTGCACTATGGCTTCGCCTCATGCATTGGGACCCATCCCATTCCGAGGTTCGACCTGCCGCAGGCGCTGGCTTTGTACGCCGGGCTGGGATTCCATCCGCAC
>Ga0209083_1004131_pt1 | contig 11416 bp, 10 predicted proteins | sample AM7aDNAmetaG_FD_184132 | JGI IMG/M metagenome (GOLD analysis project Ga0209083, IMG submission 184132) | Freshwater microbial communities from Finland to study Microbial Dark Matter (Phase II) - AM7a DNA metaG (SPAdes) (version 3) | ecosystem: Environmental > Aquatic > Freshwater > Lake ...
TGGGCTCACCTTGTGACCTTGACGATTGAGTTCTGCTGCCAGTTTGGCAGTACTTTTGCATGTCCATCGCAATGGGGACGTGGGATCTCCTCGTGTTGTCGGATCAACCAAGACGTTCAGATCGCTCGACAAAATGATGAGCGAACGAAAACATCTTGTTTCTGCCGAGGTTGACAGGCTGATCGATGCCACCAAGGGAGGTCGCAATGCAGCGCGAGACCGCTGCTTTTTGTTGTTGATGTTTCGTCACGGCTTGCGCGTGACGGAGGCTTGCGCTCTTCAATTGTCCCAAGTGGATATTGAAAGTCGTATCTTGCACGTTACAAGGCTGAAAAAAGGATTGTCTACCACGCATTCCCTGCGGTCTGAGGAAATCAAGGCAATCAAAGCATGGCTGACGATTCGAGCGAAGATGAAGGCGGACACAGACGATTTTTTTCTCAGCAATCGACGGGGAGCATTAAGCCGGAAAACGGCTTGGCTTACGATCCGAAATTATGGCGAACAGGCCGGATTATCTCTTCCCGCCCACCCGCACATGCTTCGTCATGCTTGCGGTTTTGCCTTGGCAGATCAAGGGGCAGACACACGGCTCATTCAGGACTATCTTGGACACCGGAACATACAGCACACCGTTATTTATACGGCGTCAAATCCGGCAAGGTTTGAGAAGTTGTGGCGGTAAACGTTGCCGACGCTTCGCGGTGGTCGGCCTCCGGTGAGAGTAGTGAGCATCGCTTAAAAAGCTGACACTTTTTAAGCTTGTATAATGTTCACGTTATCGTTAACATACACCATGCGAACTATCGAATTTTTCATTACCGCAAATGGCAAAAAGCCAGTCGATGAATTTTTAGAATCTCTTTCAACAAAAGAGGCAAAAAAGGTTTTTTGGGTTCTTAGGTTGGTTAAGGAATTAACACCTGTACCAACAGAGTATTTCAAGAAATTGCAAAACACAGATGGGATATGGGAAGTTCGGGCAGCACATGGAAACAATGCGTTCCGGTTGCTCGGCTTCTTTGACAATGGAAATTTGGTGATTCTTACAAATGGGTTTGCAAAGAAAACCCAGAAAACCCCGTCAGAAGAAATCGAACTGGCTGAAAAAAGAAAGAAAGACTATCTCAGGAGGAAACAATATGGATGACTTACAACGCGCTATTGCAAAGCGGAAAAGCCTTGACCCTGAATTTGCTAAAACCTTTGATAAAGGATACGAAGAGTTCAAGATCGGAGTGGTGTTGAAAGAAGCAAGAAAAAACGCAGGGCTTACACAGGAAGCTCTGGCCGATAAGTTGAATACTAAGAAATCGGCAATCTCAAGAATTGAAAACCATTCTGAAGATATTAGGCTTTCTACGCTGCATCACTATGCCGAAGCACTGGGGAAAAAAATTCAAGTCTCTATCCTGTAACCAATGACCGCCGCTTCGTGGCGGACGGCCTCCGGTGGGGATATTTAGGGCACGAATGATGAAGGCTAATCGTTTTGTCCAGTTATAAATAATGCAGCAATAAGCTTAAAGAGAGTATTAAAACTATTATGTGAGTAATCCAGCACCATATTCGGCAATAGCAAGACATGTAATGTCCGCAAAGCATTGCAAATTAAGCACTAAAGCATTCTTTGTTATTCCCTCATCAAGCAGCATGAGATCATAACGAAAACAAAGTTTCTCTTGTTGAAAGATGTTCTCTCTATCAAAAAAGATGAATACATAATCTCCAAATACTGCGAGTAAATCGCATAGTTCGTGCCCATCATCCTTATATGGGTTTGGATAGCTCCAAAGCTTTAGGAATGTCCGCTCACAAAATTCTGCAAGCATGCACTCTGTTTCTGTCGTGCCTAATGACTTCTTTATCATGGCTGATTTTGATCTTTCCCTCTCCCCACAATCTCCATCAGCTTCCCAAAATCAGTCACAACATCATACCTTACCCTGTCCCGCTCAACCCGCTCATTGATCTCCTCAAAAAATTTCCGCGCACACTCGATTCTTGTAGCCTCAACAGCTCGCAGCTCCATGCTCGACATTGAACCCTTGGTCTCAGCCACAAAGTAGATATGCTTGACAGCTCCCTCTTTAAAAGATATTGCCCAGTCCGGATTGTAGTCGCCTACCGGTGTAGGGATGAAAAACCCGTGAGGCAGTTTGGCATAAACAACAACCTCTGTGCTGGTATCAAGCTCGTGCACAAAAGCTTTTTCAATTTTCGAGTCGGTGACCACATAATCGTAGATGTGGTTCTTCAGCTTTTCACTTGCCTTTGAGAAGTCTTGCTTGCTTTGGCCTGTGGTGAAAATGTCAATATCGTGCCGGTCGGCAATTTCATCATAGCTCAACCGCTCAATAATAATCGTCGCCTTTTGCTCTTTGATCAGGCGGGTTGCTTCAGCAATAAAATGTTCCGGGTTCTCACTGAACTTCTTGAACACAACAGGGTGAATACCCCCAAGAATTTCAGCAATGCTCTTGCGGGTGAGGTCAGTATTACCGGCAAGCTTGCCCAAAAGGTCATATGGGACCGTCGAGTGAATGAAAACCTTATTGCTCTCAACCGTAGTCTCCTCAAGCTTGAAACTCTCTCCACTCTGGAGCTGGATATCGGTAATCTGCTCTATTTGGCTTCCGGCGTGGATGGTGTACTGGAGCGGACTCACTCGCAGCTCCTTGTCCAGTGTACGAATACAGTTGCGAACCAGTTCCGCAGAGTCAAACTCAACCCGGTAGATAGCCTTGTGGTTGATACGGTTCCAGAGCTCCTTGAACTCTTTCTTGTTGAAGTTATCGTTCAGCGGATTCGCCTTTGGCCTCCGGTCATCTCCCACCTGGGGTAATTGAGACTCACTGAAAACACTGTCGATCAGTTTGTAAATCTGCTCGCCCTGTGGTGCAAGCTCTGGAGGTAACGGTGCCAGTGTCCCTTCTGCCTTGGCTGTGTGATAGGCAGGAGCTATGCTGTCATCAGCATCATCGGTGTAATCGTTTTTGAGCAGGTATTTATAGATTTGCTTCGCCATCACCGGATTTATTTCCACCGGGCCGGATTCGGTCTGGATGATTTTTCCTGTAAAATAGGCTTCGTCGGCTTTTCTCGGACGGGCAGAGAGTGAATTACTGATCTCCCGCTGCAAGTTGGTTACAAACTCCGTATAGCTTTCGCTGGTAACCACCGTTAAGACATTAATATCATGCACGGTTGCCGGATGATCCATTCTGTCACCACTCTGGTTAACGGAGAGCCGCAAGCCACGACCCACCTCCTGCCGCCTTGAAATGGTGTTATCACTGTGCTTCAACATGCAGATAACAAAGACATTTGGATTGTCCCACCCTTCCCGCAGCGCAGAATGCGAGAAGATGAACCTGACCGGCTCTTCAAATGAGAGCAGCCGTTCCTTTTTTTTCAGGATCAGGTCATACGCATCCACATCATCAGAGATCGCTGTTTTAGTGCCGGTTTCCTCATCTTTCACCAGCTTGCTCTCAGGATTAACCTGGCGCTTGTTTTTGTCAATGGAGAAATATCCCTCATGTACCTTATCAGGCATATCTCTTTCAAGATATTTCCGGTAGGGCACATTATCCAAAGCCAGTTCACCAAGATACTCGGCCCTGAGCAGCTCATACTCCTCCTCGAAAATGCGCGCATATTCCCCCTTTTCGTCGGCCTGGCTGTAGTCACGGTACTTCGCCACCTCATCAATGAAAAAGAGCGAAAGCACCTTGATGCCCTGCGCAAACAAACTTTTCTCTTTATCAAGATGGGCCTTGATGCTCTCCCTGATCTGAATGCGACGGATGGTCGATTCGTTAACGTCCCCGGTCGCTTCACCAGCGCTCAGGCAATGGCCATTACTGAACTCAACGGTATCAGTGATGGCATTGATCTCAGAAAGAACAAAGCCTCGATACTGATCCAGCTCACCAGATTCCACAAACAGGTCACGCCCCTTTTCAAGCCGTTTCACGACCCGCTTGATCCCGTTGCCTTGCCTTACCTCCATCTCGATTCGAGCCAAAGGTGCGCTCCGCGATATTTCGATAGACTCCAGATAGAGATAACCATTCGTACCCGCAAGTCCCTTTACCGTTATGCCACGAACCGTTATCTTTTTGACCAGCTTCTGGTTATAGGCATCCAGTGCATCAAGCCGGTGGACCCTGTTTTGTTCAGTACGATGGGTAGCCGAGTAACGCAGAATCATCAACGGTTTGAACTTGGCTACAGCTTCCAGCGTTTTGGCACCTCCCATTTTTTGGGGTTCATCAAGTATGAGAATAGGCCTGTTGCTGCTGATAACATCAATCGGCCTGCGCGACTGGAAATCATCCAGTTCATCATAGATGCGCCGGTTATCCTTGCCGGTTGCATTGAACGCCTGAATGTTGATGATCATGACGTTAATGCTCGCGTCAGATGAAAAGCTTTCAATCTGATGTAACTGCTTTGAGTTGTAGATGAAGAATCGAACTTTCTTGCCAAAGCTTTCGGTAAAATGGTCGGCCGTGATCTCCAGTGATTTATAGACTCCTTCTCGAATGGCAATACTTGGCACCACAACAATAAACTTGCTCCACCCATACAGCTTGTTCAGCTCAAAGATGGTCTTGATATAACAGTAGGTTTTACCTGTACCGGTTTCCATTTCTATATCAAGGTTTACTGGGCACTTGGCACTCGAAATCAATACCTCAGACAATGGAAGGTTTTGGCGCAGCTGAACTTCGTGAACGTTCTCTTTCAGCTGTGACTCGGTCAGGAGAATATCTGCATTTTTAAACCCCGTAAATTCCAAGGGAATAGGCGCTTTACCTGGATCGATCGTATAGGTGTTGTGCTGTGATGAACTAACCTGCCCGGCAAAACAATCAACAACTGAGTCAACCGCATTGGTCTGATAGGGCTGAACTTTAAACTTGAATTTCATAGACCGTTATCCTTGAAGTTCTTTCTGCATTTATTCTGCAAGCCTCAAGAGGGGTGTGCTTGCGTAAGATGTTTTTTAGAATAAATTTACGGTTAATTTATTCTGCATTTATTCTGCAAATAAGCTGTTTTATTCTGCATTCGGCACACTGTTTTCATCGAATGATAAGAGGCCTTTCCGGTCAGCCATATTCGCTTCAATCAGCCTCCGTTCTTTTTCAATCTCAAGCCTCAGTTCTTCTTCCGTCGGTAGAAATTTGAGATACTTGGAGGCAAATATCTGTTTGCTTTCGTGTAAAACTGAATACTTGGCGACTGCCTCACTTTTGTCGGAGCAGAGAATCAGACCGATGGTTGGATTATCGCCCGGCACTTTAAACTGATCTTCAAACAAGCGAACATAGCCATCCATCTGCCCAACATCCTGATGGGTAAGTTTGCCAAGTTTCAGGTCAATCAATAAAAAACACTTCAAAATGAAGTTGTAGAAAACCAGATCTACATAAAAATCATCGTCGTCAAAGCGGATATGTTTTTGGCGGGCAACAAAGGAAAATCCTTTACCCAGTTCCAGCAGGAAGAATTGCAGGTTTCCAATAATGGCTTGCTCCAGTTCGCTTTCATGCAGTTCCGGAGAGTCAGGCAGATTAAGAAACTCAAGCACCATGGGCGATTTCAGCACGTCAACCGGACTGAGTTTTTCACCCGCCAACCTTTCGCGATTAGCCGTCAGCAGCCCGTCTTCTCCATGATGAGCAAGAATCCGCTCATAGTATGATGTTTGTATCTGCCGTTCCAGTTGCGTTTTACTCCAGCCACACTCAATGGCTTCCCGCTCGTAAAATTCTCGAGCCGCAGGTTTCGATACTCTCATCAGAGCACGGTAGTGCGACCATGAAAGTTGTGGTGAAAAACCTTGTTGCAATCCACGGTGTTCCTCATGAGGGCTTGGAACGCCCTGCGATTCTCTTCCTGGCAGGGAGAGTTTTGATATGCCAGCGAATTCTCTTCCCGTCGGGGAGAGAATGTTGAGACGCTTGGCATAGACTTGGTAAAATTGCCGAAAATTCCATAAAGTCTGAGCAGAAAAGCCTTTTCCATATTGCTCGGTCAGTTGTAATGACAGCGTTTCAATGACCTGTTTGCCGTATTCTGCTCGTTCTTCACCACCCTGTATCTCTACAACTATTTCCCGTCCAATCAGCCAATACGCTGTGACCATATTGGTATTGACTGACTGCACCACATTGGAGCGAGCCTGTTCAAGAATCTGGACAACTCGATCAAAAAGGTTTCCACCAATTGTCATTTCATGCTCCATCATTTCCTCCTCAGATTGATTTCACTTCAGTTCCGGGAGACAACTGCTTGAAGATCTGTTCTACATTGATGTTGACGGCATAGCAGTTTTGTAGGCCGATTTGCTCTCTTTCAAAACAACCAACAACCAATGTAACCACCAAACGCTGAAAAATCTGGGCTTTAAACCTTAATTTCATAAGTGGTTATCCTCTGAGTTCTTTCTGCATTCTTTCTGCAAATGAGGTATTTCTTTCTGCACTCTTTCTGCAAGAATCCATTGAGGAGCTGTGCGTGAACTGATATTTTTAATCAATCCAGACCTGCGCATATTTGTCAGCAAGTTGGCTATCTTGTTTTTTTTCTGTTCTTCATCCAATGCCTCGCTAAGCTTTACTGTTAGTAGCTTATCAATCTCTTCTCGAGTTGCGTTCCCAAACTGGGTCAAATAGTCTGTAATAAGCCTGACATAAAACGCATCATCCTGTGCTCTGGTTAGAATATATTCAGCTTTACTCGCAGTAGCCCGCGCTACTACTGCCGAAACATGAATGTTTGGTTTTCTCCCTTCAATCAGTCCACATCTTCTTAAATGACGAATGATTGCTACTGGCACCGGCAGCTTTTTCTGAATACGATCCAGGCAGAGGATATCTGTTAGCGGAAGATCGGTTTTTTGGATCAGCATCCGACTATAAGCAGGATCAACAACGTGACCATAAACCGTCATCTTTACAGCATGCGGGTCACTGAGGTCATAGTCCGGCATAGGGAAATATCGACGGGCCTGGCCTAAATACATGGCATGAATACCATACCCCATGGTATCAATCATGTTCAATTCAGTCATAGCCTGCGCAAGGGATGGGTTCCGGTAGCGTCGAGGAGTTTTATGGCCAGTGATATAATCGTCCGGTTTTCCCTCAAAAAAAGAACCTTCGTTTTCAAAAATCAGTCTGTCAGGTTGTTCCGTAACGATAAGGCGACCGCTACGGGTATAATCCTGATGGGCGATACAGTTATGCAATGCTTCCAAAACAACTTTCTGGTCATACTTGGCAACCTCAACAGCCAGTAACGCATCATCAGGAAGTATGCGAAGCTGGATGTTCCGAATTTTCTGATAAAGTGCCGTCGTACTGAGCAAAAAGGGTGGAGCGAAATGCTCATAAGCACGTTCTGGCCCTTCAAGCTTCCATGTCATCTGGGCTGGATGCGGGGAGAGAAAATAGGCAGCTTCCGGTTTACCCAAGAGCAAAAGTGTAGAACGTGTGATCTTGCCATCCTGTGTCAGTTTTGCGCGATCAAGAAACACAGGCAAAGACCATCCTATAATTTCATCAGATGAGAACCGATTCGCATACTTACGGGCAAACGATTCGCGTGCCTTTTGCAATGCCGTTTCATCAAGATGGGTTATTGTCGCCTCAGGGATGATCTGCGCAGTCCAGTCGCTCGACATGGTCTGTTGCCGGATTTCATCAAGCTTATCCAGTCCAAGATGGGTCAAGCTTTCGCCAGCTCGTGCATAATAATGCCCCTTCCATGAAATCGGCAACCCCCGAGGAGCTGCGGGTATTTCAAAGAAAACTACTCGCCCACTGGGATCTTGAAGTTCATGAATATTCCGGAAAGTGATACTGGGCTCTGTATTTTCAGCAATCTGCATTTTCGTGCTTTGCAGTCGCTCAAATTGCAACCGATAGTCGGAGCCGACAACTTGCCGTGTTTTGTTATGAACTCCAAAAACCAGCCAGGCGGCCTCTTCTTCGCGTAAATTCGCTTCATTGGCCAAAGCAGAGAAATACTTTCCAATATCATCGGTCGAGTACTCTTTTCCTGCCTGCTTAAACTCAATGACTTCGTTTTCCCAGGAAGCAATCAGGTCGATCAACAGCGCTTGAAGGTGAGTTTGATCCATCATTGCCTCCTCAAATTGATTTCACTTCGGTTCCGGGAGACAACTGCTTGAAGATTTGATCCACGTTGATTTTGACCGTATCGGTTGTAAAGCCAGTATCACGGAACACGACGCGCAAAGGCTTGTGCGTTGCCAGCTCTTTGACAAGCTCTTCGCTCACGCCAGTATCAAAGCAGGCAATAAGATCGTATGGCGGCTGATTTACAAAGAAGACGGTTTTACCCTGAATCAACTCTTTGCGGATTGGCAGGCTCAAGTCAATGCTCAAGTCAAGGAGAATCTGGAAGAGCAGGTCTTCCGGTGTACGGTCGGGTTTGATGTTGTCAACGGCATTGAAAAGCTCCTCCTGTTTGACGGCATCGGGGGTGTAATAGACCTCGGCCATGTTGGATGAGTCGATTTTGAGGACGCGGAAGCCTGTGTCGATTGTTGCCGGGGCGTATTGCAAGACGCCCTGACCTGTTGCCGTTTGTTCTTTTTCATCCTTGATTTTCTTTCCTGCCCTCCTTATTCGCTCTTTGCTGATTTCAGCGATGGTTTTGTAGCCCGCTTTGAATGCTTCGGATTGTTCATTGCAGAGTTCCGGCAACTGAACCATAATAAATTTGCGGTTGCCGCCATCTTCAGCATTGAGTTGCATGACGGCATGGGCTGTTGTGGCTGAACCTGCGAAGAAATCTAATACGATATCTCCCAGCTTGCAGTTTGAAATTGATATTAAATTCTTCAGAAGACGTGGTGGTTTAGGATTGCTGAAGATATTTTTAATACCATCCATCAAGTCAGTGAGAACCGTATTCCCTTCCTGATTATGTCCGAATTGATCATGAGACCACCAATTTGTAGCACATTGACCTTCTGCTTCTCGCTCAAATTTGAAGTATTTCTTTCTTGGAGAACCATTGCCATTGTGCGGAAAAACAATCCTGTTATCGGCAAGTAATCGAAGATAGGTGTTTTCATCTCCCATCCATTCTTCGTCAAGTACTTTGCCAGTTGGTGTCTTGATAGTATATATAGAACCACTTTGGTCGCTGCCAACCTTCCACGGCTTTGAAGCCCAGGCGCCACGAGGATCATTATCAGGATTAGAAAAGTTACCTGTTAATTCAATTTTCCCGACGCCTGCGGATTTGTAACGCCATTTATCTTTTGAAAATGCAAGGATATGTTCTGCTACCAATCCAATCATTTTCGTCGGATCATTTGGCTGATTGTGCCTCCTTCTCCAATGGATGTGGCCTTCAAAATTTTCAGCCCCAAATATCTCGTCACAAATTTTGCGTAGATTTTGAACTTCTTCATCGCCTATTGAGATAAATAATTGACCATCATCCCGCAGCAGATTCCTCGCCAGCTTCAGTCGCGGATACATCATACTCAACCAGTCCGAATGAAACCGTCCATTCGACTCCGTATTGGCAACAAGCCGGTTTCCCTCCTCATCCTTCTGGTTTGAACGCAGCAAAAACTCATCGGCGTTTTCAGCAAAATCATCCTCGTAGATAAAGTCATTGCCGGTGTTATATGGCGGGTCAATGTAGATCATCTTGACCTTGCCGAGGTAGGTCTCCTGCAGGAGCTTCAGGGCATCCAGATTGTCGCCCTCAATAAAAAGATTTTTCGTGGTATCAAAATCAACACTCTCTTCACGGCATGGACGAAGGGTCTTGGCAATCGGAGCATTTGCAGTCAACAGAGCTTCGTGCTTCCCCGGCCAGTTCAGATGGTAACGCTCCTGCGGCCCTTCGACAATTGAGTCACTCAGCTCCTGTTTGAGCTGATCAAAATCGACAGCCAGCTTCAGTGTACCATGTTCATCATGCGCTTCAGTAACACAGCCGGGAAACAGCTCTCGAATGCGATCAATATTGCCTTCAGTCAAATTTGGCGAGTGCATTTTCAGTTTATTCATGTTTTTTTCCTTCAAGCTTTTGAAGCATCTCAAGTGCTCCGGTTTCAAATCGTGAAAAGGCGAACCACTTTTTCCCTAAATCTTTGAGAGATGCTCCAATATGGTAAATCTCAGTTCCATCAATAATCAAAAAACGGTCATGAGCCTCTTTGAAAGATTTGATATCAACAGGCGGGTATTGCTGGTTATGCTTATCAATATCCAATGCAAGCTGCTTTGATATAGCTTTTGTGTAAATCGTGCAAGAAACAGCGGAAGATCGTTTGCTGAGTAACGTCAACACGGAATCATCCACATAGTTATCAATGAGTACCAATGATTTTTTCGCCTTGCGGATCAACTCAGCGGCAAAACGATAGGCATCGTACACCTGTCCGTCATAAAAAATCCCTTGTTTTGGCGGCTCTTCTTGTCGTTCCAATGCCTGAAACACCTTTTCAAAATTTTTCTCCGTTTCGGATTCAAAAACAAGCTGACGCTGTTCCACAGAATCGAGCCGAGTGAATACTTGCGCGTTATTCTGGATGAAACGCCTCATTTCCACAAAAGCGTTGATGATTTTGATACTGACTTTAACCGCCGTATCACTGCGTAGTACGGCTGAAAGCATAGAAACACCCTGTTCGGTAAAGGCAATGGGCAGGTATCTTCTTCCACCGTGCCTGCTTGAGGTCACAACCTGTGACCTCAAGTCTAATCGCTCCCAATTTGTGGCAAGTTGCTGATCTTCACTCTGGGTAAGCTGAAATCTGAACTCTTGTGGGAAACGTTCCATATTGCGTTTGACTGCCTGGTTGAGAACCTTGGTTTCAACCCCATAGATAACCGCCAGATCCCTGTCCAGCATTACCTGAACTCCTCGCACGGTTACAATCATGCTCTGGATATTGACGTGTGTTAATTCGGTCATCGTGTACCATCCGGTTTCATTTTTCTCTGTATTTCGTCGATTATGAAAGTACACATTGCAGCTCCCTTTTCAACTCTCGCAACTCGGCATTGATCTCAACTTTGCGATTGAACTGTTTTTCCTTGCGGAGGCGTGATTCGCATTTCTCCATTTCTCTCTGCTTGAAGCGGATCGTACTCATCCGTTCGACCCGCTGCTGCAACCGTTCACCCTGTCGGGCGGGATAGGGCATCAATGGCGCAAGCAGTTGTTCGTAGAGCGCTTCAAGATTGAGGACTACCGGTAATGGTTTACGGGGTGTTTCAATTGGCAACCATGCCGATTCAAAATAGTCGCTGACGACCCATTTCGCACTATCGGCCTCGCTCGGGCGTTTGTACGCTGCTATAACTTTGCACTTATCACCATACAGGAGTTCAAAAAGAAGCGGAAA
>Ga0209083_1004132_pt1 | contig 11412 bp, 13 predicted proteins | sample AM7aDNAmetaG_FD_184132 | JGI IMG/M metagenome (GOLD analysis project Ga0209083, IMG submission 184132) | Freshwater microbial communities from Finland to study Microbial Dark Matter (Phase II) - AM7a DNA metaG (SPAdes) (version 3) | ecosystem: Environmental > Aquatic > Freshwater > Lake ...
CAGCAGTTCCACTGGCACTGTTCATGAACACAGGCGGAGGAGCATGGGACAACGCAAAGAAACTCATTGAATCAGGCAAATATGGCGGCAAAGGATCCCCCGCACATGCAGCAGCAGTAGTCGGCGACACAGTCGGTGACCCACTCAAAGACACAGCAGGACCCAGCTTACACGTACTCATAAAACTGCTCAGCACCCTTAGCATTGTCTTCATTCCGCTGTTCATCAACCTGCTAAACCTAATCCACTAAAACAGCGTCAATCGGGAAGTTTTTTCTTCCCCAAAAATTTTCTTTATTTTCTTCCACAGTATATTTTTACTTCGCCACACATTCACCTAAGCTAACCGAGATGCACCCGCTTGAAAATCATCGAAAAGAACCTGCCGCAGGGCTTCGTGAAAGTTGTTCCCGATTCGCCTGACGACCTGTGGCACCTCTACAACGTCATTTACCAAGGTGACGAGGTTTACGCTTACAGTTCAAGAGCCATAAAGAGCGACACAGAAGCATCGCGCCCAAAAAGCGGGGAACGTATGTCAGCGTTCATGGGTGTCAAGGTGATTTCTGTAGGTTGGGACAAGTTTCTGGGTAAATTGCGTGTCCACGGCACTATTTGCCATGCGCCAGATGTTATCCCAACAGGTGCTCACCATACGCTTAGTATAGCGTTGAATCAGCAGGTAACCATCGTTAAGAAAGATTGGCCAAAACATCTTCTCGACCGATTAACACGGGCAAGCGAAACGGAGAAACCCTTGCTCATAATCTCCATCGACGACGAAGGCTTTGCCATCGCTGAAACCAAGCAGTATGGAGTAGACATAAGAGTTGAAGAACGCATGCGGCTGCCTGGAAAACATGAAGCTGATAAACGTGTTGAAGCAACGAAAGGATACTTCAAACGTGCGATGACCAGTCTGAACCAGCTTTGGGCTCCGCATCACAATGCAATTGTGATTGTTGGCGCGGGGTTTGTCAAGGGCGAGTTTGCCAGTTATCTTTCGGAAGAAGCTAAAGAAATGAACAAGTCGGTTGCGGATGTGAAGAGCGTCAACAACGGCGGCACCTCGGGCATCTATGAGGCTCTACGCTCAGGCGTTTTGCTGAAGGCGTCGCATCGGCTGCGCATCGTGGATGAAACCGAGACGATGGAGGAAGTCATGAAGCGCTTGGGCAAAGGCGAAGGCACCGTAACCTATGGCTTGAGTGCAGTGGAGAACGCTGTGATTATGGGTGCGGTTGAGAAACTCGTTGTCGCCGACACAACGCTTCGGGATGCAGACGAGAATCAGCGGCTTAAACTCGAAGAATTAATGCATCAAGTCGAAAAACGCAACGCGCCAATAACCGTTGTCAGTACGGAGCATGAAGCAGGAGCAAAACTCACTGCTCTTGGCGGAATCGCAGCACTGCTTAGGTTTCCAGTGTACAGGGACACCCCTACGCAATCCTAATGTGGAAAACAACAATAAATAATCAACATTTCCTTTTTCAGTGCTAATTATTCAGTTAAACCAGCGGTTGAGAGTCCCTTATAAAGATGCTTTATATACCCCTCTTTCATTTAAATATTTAACCGTGAGTGGACATGAGTAAAAGACAACCAATCATTAAGATCCAAAACATCGTAGCTTCAGTCTCACTTAACCAGAAAATTGACTTACAAAAAATCGTGGAAAAATTCCCACAGACCGAATACAACCCCAGCGTATTTCCAGGCCTTGTTTTCAGACTTAAAAAACCAAAAACAGCCACCTTAATTTTCGGGACGGGCAAGATGGTTTGCACAGGAGCTAAATCCGAAAAAGAATCTCGCAGTGCAGTAGAAAAAGTTGTTAAAGAACTCCGCGGCGAAGGCATCCAAATCACGGAGAAACCAGTCGTCATGATTCAGAACATTGTAGCTTCAGCTGAACTTGGCGGCGAAATCGACTTGGAAAGCCTCGTTTACAAACTCAGCAAAGTCATGTATGAACCTGAACAGTTTCCAGGGGCAGTCTACCGCATGGACGAACCGAAAGTAGTGTTCCTAATCTTCAGCGCAGGCAAACTCGTTTGCGTCGGAGCCAAAAAAGAAGAGCAAGTCTACGAAGCCGTCGACAAAATCCAAGCGCTGCTCGAAGAAAAAGAACTCATCTACTACCCCGCTCCTCCATAATCTACTTTTTCATTCTCCGACGAACCGCAGGGTTCAGGTCGGAAACTTTTTTTAGCGCCAACTCAAAAGTTTCATCCACAGCAAGTTCTTTTTTAACGAAAACTCCTGTTCTGCCGACTGTATCGCGCCTCATAAGTGCATGTACCCTGTCCAAAACGGTTTCAGCAGCGACGCCCAAAGTTTTAGCGGTGGATTCTTCTTTGCCAATCACACTGCTCTCCACATGTCCTTTCTCTGTGGGTTCAATGAGCATGAGTCGCTTGTCCACGCCTGCGACGCGCAAATCGGTTTTGAGCTGGTTTAGGTTTACTTCGCCGCCAAACCTGTAGAACTCCCTCTCCACACGGCGCATCTCCATAAGTGGAAACGAAACCGTTGTTGCCTCGTCGATTTCTATGTGGGCTTTCATGGCGTAGGATGGCGTGGCTTGAACGATAAAGCGTGTGTTGATGGGTACTTTGGCTTTTTCAAGGGCGGTTTCCACCAAGAAACTGTTTTGCACTTCAGGGATGAACACGTCAACGTCGCTGCCTACCTTTACGTCTCCCCTTGCAATGCTTCCATGAGTGATTGAAAGCAGATGAAATGCGTCAAGCGCCTCCATAACCCAAACCGCTCTGCAACGAAGCGTTTTCAGCTGCTTCCAGCGTTCGCTAGAATACGTGACTTCCCTGTATTCTTCATGTTTGGTAGGTTTGACAGCCATCTTACGCGCCAATTCTACCTTTAGTGTGGCATCGTTTATTTAGTTTAATTCACCAATCAAACTTATCGAAGGAACCCTGATGGATACCCCTGTCTGCAGTGCCTGCAAAACCCGTGAAGCCTTCTTCTACAGGCCATATTCAGGGGAGCGCCTGTGCAAAAAATGTTTCACACTGTCCGTCGAATCAAAAGTTAGGGCAACCATCAACCACTATCACATGCTCGGAAGCGCTGAAAATTTGGCGGTGGCGGTTTCAGGCGGCAAAGACAGCTTAACCCTTTTGCATATACTGGCCAAGCTTAAGCGTTTTAAACCCAAAACCAACATCACCGTGGTCACGGTGGATGAAGGCATCAAGGGCTACCGCAACGAAGCCTTGGAAATTGCAGCTGAAAACTGCAAGCAACTCGAAATCCCCCATCACATCGTCTCCTTCAAAGAGCTCTACGGTTTCACGCTTGACGAAATAATTTGCAGCGCAAGAAAAAAAGGCCAAACCGAACTCACCGCATGCGCTTACTGCGGCGTATTGCGGCGCAAAGCCATCAACACGGGTGCACGGCAGGTTAAAGCCACCAAAGTCGCCACTGGACACACCCTCGACGATGAAGTGCAGACGGTTTTGATGAATATTTTCCGCGGCGACATCGCAAGGTTATCCAAAGAGAAACCAGTCACCAACGAAGTCCACCCCATGTTCGTCCAAAAGATTAAGCCGCTGTGCGAAATTCCCGAAAACGAAAGCGCACTCTACGCCTACGCCAAAAACATCCCGTTCCAAGACACACCCTGCCCATACGCGTCCGAAGCACTGCGCAATGATATACGCGGCATGCTTAATCGCATGGAGCAAAAGCATGTGGGAACAAAATTCGCTGTTTCAAGAGCCCTCGAACGCCTTCGCCCTGCACTTGAAGAAACCGCTAAGAAAGAAGATTTTAAAACCTGCACGGAATGCGGTGAACCGTCAGCGATGGATTTGTGCAAAGCATGCGAATTGCTTAGGCATGTTCAATGATTATTTGTGGTTGATTTTCTGGTCGCTTTTTAGTTTGCGCAGTATCTCTGAGGCTTCCATGGCGTTGTTGGCGGCAGCTACTTTTTTTGCTTTCAAAAGATTTATGTGGACGCCACAGTAGGGGCAAATCTTTGTTTTCTGCTCCATACCCGCCAGCGTTAAACCGCCGCACTGCGTGCATTTCACGATTATTGTCGCGCCCATCTTGTTTGCTTCCGAAATGCTTTTCATTATACGGGTTCATTAATAGTTTGGTAGGGAAGAGAGCGTTATGAGCGTTGATGGAGACCAGTACAAATCCAGAGTTCATCTGACCGATTTAGCGGTTCAATACTTCAAGAAGGAAGGCTACAAAGTTAACAGCGAAAACGTAAAGCTGGAAGGACACAGCGGCGTTTCGCATCATTTTGACTTAATTGTTCAGAAAGGACGTTTGGAGCAGGCCGTCTGGATAAGAGATTGGAACCGAACCATCGGCGTAAACGTAATCATCAACTTGGATACGTCTTCGGAAGACGTAGATTTATCGAGCCCCATAATGATTGGCGAAAAATTCAGCGACCACGCCAAATCATACAGCAACAGACGCAAAATAACGTTGTTGACCAAGCAGAAACTGGGCAGTTTCCGTTAGCCTAAATTTTCAGGTACTCATCCGTTAAGCCTTCCCGCTCCAGCATGCCGAGCCAATCCACGATGCCGACGAAGCAGGTTTTGCGTTTCTCGAGAACATCCATGATTTCTTCAACCACGGCTTCAGTCGATTTGCCCGTGACATCCAACTCGCAAACCTTTCCGCCATGCGCCTCTACCGCTTCGCCAAGGCAAACATCGATGATTTCCGCCTGCAGGTTCTCCCACATTTTGGTGCCGCTGTAACCGCATTTTTCCATGAGCTGCTTGAGTTCTTTGGGGTTTCTGCGCAACACAAAATCCAGCGCAACATGCTCGGTTGGCGTTACTGCGCTGGCGTAGTGTCCGTCGACCACGATGTTGGTGTTTTCTGAGGCATCTATAACTTTGGAGAGTTTCTGCTGCATCGCTTCCTCGTTGATGATGATTGTGTCGCGTTCTTTATCCTCGCCCAACGTTAAGTTGTAGGTTTTGGCGAAGTCTGTGAGATTGATGTATTCAGCGTTGAGTTTGGCGGCGAGGGCTTTGGCTGTGGTTGTTTTGCCTACGCAGGGCGTGCCGGTTATGAGGATGACTCGTTTCATGGGTCAATCTGATGGATGCGGCTAATTTATTGTTACGGATAGGTTTTCTGCTTTTTGTTCTGGCATCCTTCCTTTTCCCAAATTTAAGTGTGGATTTTCAACTTGCTAATGCATGGTTTTGAGCCAATACTGACCTACCCCTCTATAGGTTCTGTGCATACCTTGGATATTAGGATCCAAATATGCCTGAAAACTCATACACTAAAGGCTCACTCGAACACGTTCTTGCTTGGCTCGCGTTTCTTTGGTTTCAGCAGGCGAGTTTGCATCTCCACGATGTCCGCGCTGGCTTTAGCAGTTACATAATTGTCCAGCAGCATCTGGTTCAACTCGAAAAACGTGTGCCCCCATGGAAAAATCAACAAAACAGCCTCAGCTTCCTGTTTGAAACCAGCAATGTACAGGGCTGCCGCGATGGCTTCGGCAGTTGTAAGCTTGGTTAGTTTGCCAAAGTTAACAGGGTTGCCGGCAATCAAGATGGGCAGGCAGCGGCTGGTTCCCTTAACATGTTCCCCCATGACTTTTTGAGCGTGTTCCCAACTGCAATCCAGAGCTGCTAACCCGAACTGCTCAAGCCTTTCTTTGTCTGCTGGTGAAAACGCGATTTCCCCAAAAGGGTTGAGCACGATGGCGCGTTTTGGCAAAAACCTTGCGCTGGTAACTATTCTGGCGAGCCCGCGACGTTTTAGCCTTAATGCAGTGTTCTTTTTAGGGTCATCCTGAGCTGCATGGTAAATGGTGATCCTCACAGATTGATTTGGCTGCGGTTGTTGGTCGTCAGAATTAGGTTCCACTGGGTTTGCGCACCTTCAAATGATTCATCGGATCTTCAAAAACACTTGGAATAAAATCGATAAGGTCCGTTGCAACCATATGGAAACCAATTTCAGCCGCAACAAAATCCCCTGCAGCACCATTCACGAATGCTCCCGCAACCGCGGCTTCAAAAACATCTGCTTTCCGAGCCATTAAACCAGCAACGATTCCGCTGAGAACATCTCCGGTTCCGCCGACAGTCATGCCTGGATTTCCAGTGAAATTCAACTTTGAACGTTCAGGACTGCAGATTACGTCAACTTTGCCCTTAACTAAAACGGTGGCGTTCAGTTTTTTGGCGGTTTTCTGTACTGCCAAGACGCGTTCGTCCTGGTTTTCAGGCAGTTCCTCGCCGGTTAAGATGGCGTATTCGCCTGCGTGAGGCGTCAAAACAAGCGGCACCTTCAACTGTCTTTTAAATTTAGCGAAGGCTTTTAACCCGTCAGCATCCAAAAGCAGCGGCTTCTTGGCTTTTTCAACCTCATCCACGCATGCCTTAACGAACTTTAAGGTTTCAGGGTTCAAACCCAACCCTGGACCCATAGCTACAGCGTCAACCATGCCCAAGTAGGGCTTGATTGTTTCCATGTTGGCGGGGTTAAGGTTGTTTCCCTCAAGCTTAATCGTTATCAAGTCAGGCGACATCGAAGAGATTGCCGATGCCGTCTTTGCGGGAGCTGCAAGGTAAACTATGTCTACTCCCGTTCTCTGGGCCGCCAACGAAACCAAGGTGGGAGCGCCCGAGTATACTTCGCTGCCGCCAATTACGAGCAAACGTCCGAAGTCGCCTTTATGCGACGTTGGGCTCCGAGATTTAGTGACCATTAAAACGTCGCCTGGACCCGCAAACTGTTCCATCTCCATGGGCAAACCAATGTCTGTGACGACGAGTTCACCAACGTATCGCTTGGCTTTCTCCAATCCTGGCTTTGCCTTATGGAACGTTATGGTTAAATCGGCTTTTACAGCGGTGCCTAAGACTTCGCCTGTGTCGGAATCGATGCCTGTGGGCACGTCGACGGCTATCTTGACGCCACTTAAACTATTGATGTAGTCCACTGCTTTGGAGATTGGTGGTTTAAGTTTTCCCTTGGTTCCCGTACCAAGCAAAGCATCGATTACTATGCCTGCATCCACTTTAGGAATGAGCGAACTATCCGATGCTTCAAGCAGCTCAACTTTGTCCTGCAACGACTCAAGAATACCCCAGTTACTAAGCGCCGCCTCATGGTTAATATCGCGGCTTCTGCCCACCAAAACCACCGTAACCTCAAAACCCGCCCCCAAAAGATGCCGTGCAGCAACAAAACCGTCGCCGCCGTTCCCGCCTAAACCGCAGAAAACCAGGGCTTTCTTGTTCTTCTGGAACCGCGTGATGGTTTCTTGAGCGACACTGCGTCCCGCATTCTCCATCAACTGAAGCAGGCTTACGCCAAAGTATTGTGCGTTGGCTTCTAAAGCGCGCATTTCGCGGCTGGTGATAGCGGGGTTCTTGGTTTTGGGTTGCATTTTGGGGTCTTGATATGTTAATTGTCCGTTGGGAAATAAGGCTATCCTTACGCCGTATACAAAAGCATCGCCCAACACACTTTTTGCTCAAACCAGTTCAAAATTGCTGAAAAGTCGTGAAAACATCGAAACTTGCCGAACCTTATATATACGTGAAAACGTCTGGGCTGAAAATAACTAAGAAAACCACTCAGTCAGAGATTGGCTGCCTCAGGTTTGTATATCAACCACGTTCTCTCTACAGGTAACCTCTCAATTCCCTTGTCTAAGCCTCTGCAGAAGTCGGTAAATAGAGCAAACTGACAAAAAATTGGTTCGGCAACGGGATTTTAGACAGTGTTCAGGTTTCAAAGGGGTGTCTTTCAAGTTTAACAGAAGAGGTTCTGAGCAAATTGCGTTTAGAAGCGTTGAGTTTTACTTTGACATCCTCCAAAAAGTAGTTTTTTAAATAGTGAAACTGTGGATTTTTTGGTTTTTATAGCAGAATTGGCTGATAAGGTTGGGGTGCTGGATTTTTGATTAACGAAAAATAATCGAACGTTCATTTTTTACATTTAAAAGTTAAAAAACCACATCATGTATTGAGTAAAGTTAAACAAAATTGTCAAATTTTCCATAGCGCCGTTTGATTTTTGAAGTCACAAGCTACGAAGGATTACGAACAGCCCGACAAAAATAGCTCTGCTAAGATATTTCAAGAAATTAAAAATAACAAAAAATATTTGCCTTTGGGCAGACTGTCTTTGCTCTTTTACTCCCTCGAAATAATCATCGTTGAAGTAACGAGCACGCTTGGCACAGCTCTAATGCTCTGCGAAACAAACTCCCAGCTTCTCCAAGCTATCTGCCGATAACGTTGCAATCACGTCATATTCGCCGAAAACAATGTCTGCCCGCGTGACTTCCTTGAATTCGGTGAGTTTTTGAGCAACTTCTCTTTCGTTTCCCGAAGCTACCTTGAATAGAACATACGCTAAAATCGCCATGTTTTCACCGTTTACAAAGTCTCATGAAGCCTTAATTACTATTCCATGCAGCCAAAACCTTAGCAAAAAAGTTTATCCATACCTTTTATCTTTAATTAAATTAGGTTTTACCCCAAAACTTTTTGAAAATGGTGACGTAAGTGATCAAAAACTATACTTTGAAAGAAACAGATGCCCTATTAATAACCGACATTCAAAAAGATTTCTTGCCCGGCGGAGCCCTGCCCATTGAAGGCGGCGAAGAAATCATCCCTATCCTTAACGATTACATCCAACGGTTCAAAACAGCCAAAGCGCACATTTTGGCTTCCCGCGATTGGCATCCAATAAACCACATTTCCTTCAATACACAGGGTGGTCCATGGCCGTCCCACTGTGTTCAGGAAACAAGCGGGGCAAAATTCAGCCCAGACCTCAAACTGCCCGAGCACACCGTAATTATTTCTAAGGCAACAGACCCTAAACATGAGAGTTACTCTGCTTTTGATGGCACAAACCTGGCAAACGAACTGAAAAGGATTTGTGTAAAGCGGCTGTTTGTGGGCGGTTTGGCGACGGATTACTGCGTCGTCAACACGGTTCTTGATGCGCGAGAACTTGGCTATGAAACCGTGTTGCTCACGGATGCAACGTTGGGCATCAACGTTAATCCTGGTGATGTAGATGAAGCCATCAAAACAATGGTTACAAACGGCGCCGAGCAAACTACAGTTGACGATTTCTCGGATGCTGTCGATGTGCTGCCCATAGAGGAGACGCAGCCTGACGGGTTGGAAGAGAAGCCTTTGCAACGGGCGGAGGTTAAGAAGAAAGCGCGGATGCGCCCCAAGGGATCAGCAAAACGGATTCGAACAGAGCGGTAGTGAAGGTTTTTTCGAACTGTCGCGAACCTTATATAATCATGCGGCTAAATCCGCGAGTAAATTTGGTTTGCACCGAAAAATCCGTTTTCCCCGTTTCTTTTTTGCTGGCGAACAGTGATTTCGTTTAAGAGTTTAGTTTTTACGCTTGAAACTGGCTAAATAGTGCTCAGGCACGGGGATTGTGGATTATTTTTGGTGGTTTGTGAAGTTGGATTAACTTCAAGTTGTAATGTTAGACATTGTTAGCTTTGTTTTTTCCAAGTTTTTCGAGCTATACTCTGCTTTTTGGTTAATGTTTGGTTCTTTCAGGGGCTTTTTTCATCATTGACGCTTTATGGTTAAGGTGTTTGTTTTTTTTTGTCTGCGAATTTTTTTCGAATGATCACTTTTTACAATAAAAGGCCAAAAGAAGACATATCTGTTTGTTAAATTATCACTAAATAGTTAAAATTCCCAATTAACCCAGCCATTGTTGCCCGGAAAAAAGCGAAAATCCGAACTTTACCGCAGGTAGCTTGAAAAACAAAAAAACCATACCAGTAAATCAGGAACGTTACTCGCCCATAACTTGAATGATAACAATGCGTTCTCGGGGATAGACGTCGGTTTCCACAAAGAACAGCGACTGCCAGGTTCCAAACTTGACTTGCCCCTCAATCACTGGCAGAGTCTTGTCCGGCGGAAGAACCATAGAGCGCAGATGCGAATGCGCATTCGACGGGTGCAGGTAGGAACCGTTTTTTGGCGATAGTTCTTCCAAAAAACTTTGATGTCTTCAAGCAGGGCGTCGTCGTTCTCTGTCAGGATAAGTATGCCGGTTGCGTGGGGAGCAAAGACGTGGACGATGCCGTTTTTGATTCCTGAATTGGAGACTTCCTGACGGATCGGCTCGGAAATGTCGATAAAGTCTATTTCACCTTGGGTGTTGAACATGTAGGTTTTGCTGTGGACTTTAAAGCTGGGCATCTGTTGTTCGCGTTGTTTTATCAGACTGCACTGCAGAAAAAGTTTTTGAGAATTCAGCGTAAATTAATGAGTTTGGGGATGCTTTTGTATACGGAACTCGTTAGGCGTGGCAAATTTGCTTTTTTTGTTTCTGCCTTACCTACCTTTTGGACCTTGCCGCACAAAAGTTGGCTGCATTTAACAGCCTGGTAGCTCATGAACCGTTATAATTTGCTCAATTTGACGTATTATTTTTTCATTCGTTGCCTTCCGTGATGGTTATAATTTGCTGAAATACGCAGTCCACTAAGCCAACTGAACGTTGTTTCTTACCCAAGCGCTCCTCAGAACATTAACCAGTTTAGGCAGGTATAACACAAGCAATATTGCGCTCTCAGCCCAACGGGACTAAACGCAAGCGTTTTCGCACCCTTTTAACAATGCAATACGAGTCTGGTGATGACTAAAACAAACTCCCAAAGATGCTCCAAAGGGCTAACAAAACGTCAAAGCACACACAGCCAGCACTATTTCTTTAAACAAACTTAGATTCACTTTTTAGTGTCTGCGAATCGCAAGGCAAACAAACAAATGCTTTCTTAAGAAAAAAATTAAGAGATACCTTTCTTACAGTCCGCTGTTTTAAACAAAATGCATTCTGAAGTTTTGGTGATGTACTACGCCTGTTTTAGGCATCCAGGTGATCTGCATATAGCTAAATGTGCCACCAGCCAAAGTGCGACATTCTGAAAACTAAACAGGCCAACCTTCTCCTGCTGGACAAGAAAAAACTGAAGGGAAAAAACCTCTCAGTTTTGGCATGCAAAAACTTTGCGTAGCCCAGACACAGAAGACCCCTTGTTCCATTGCAAACCTTCGTGAAACTGAAAGTTTTTTTATTTCGGGTCAAATTCTCAGGAACTTTTTAGCTAAATATTTTACGGGGAACCGTAAACCTCTTTTTCATCAAAAAACCTGAAATTAAGCTTATTTTGGTATCATATAGAATTAATGCCGTTGTTTTGCTCCGAAATGCGCTTAATGTAAAAACGCGCGGTTTTTTTCTATGGAAATGATAATTTAAAAACCCATTTTAAGGGTAAAATGCCAAAATAGACTTAATTGTGCCATGTTCGCTTTGTGTCAAACAGACTGGCATGGACATTACCAGAGCCTCATATAAGTACCTTCG
>Ga0209083_1004137_pt1 | contig 11394 bp, 7 predicted proteins | sample AM7aDNAmetaG_FD_184132 | JGI IMG/M metagenome (GOLD analysis project Ga0209083, IMG submission 184132) | Freshwater microbial communities from Finland to study Microbial Dark Matter (Phase II) - AM7a DNA metaG (SPAdes) (version 3) | ecosystem: Environmental > Aquatic > Freshwater > Lake ...
ACCGTCGATCAGGTGATTGTCTCGACGCCGCTGCGTTCGCGCACGCCGGAGATCACGACCGCGATCGTGCTGGGGGCGGTGGAGGGCGATCTTCCGAAGGTGGATCCGGAAGATCCCATTTTGAGTGATGCCCAGCGGACGATTTTCAACGCTCTGACGGCCGATCCGATTGTCGGCGGGAGCGATCGGAAGCTGCTGGAGATGCCGTTCTTTGATTATGTCACGCTTACGCGGGCCAGTGAGCGGTTGATTGTGAGCTGGCCGCTGGCGGATCGGCAGGGGCATGCGCTGCGGCGGAGCCAGTACATCACGCGGCTGCGGGTGCTGCTGGGGGAGGAGCGGGTCGTGGAGCAGCGCTTCGATGCGCTGAGCCCGCTGAGCATCGACCGTCTGGCGACGGTCAGCGATCTACTCAGCGGCGTGGTGTCGTGGGCGCGGGCGACGCTGACGCGGCGGCAGGAACAACTGGCGGGGGCGGGGAATGATCCGCGGATGCGCGCGGTCTATGACTGGTTGATGGTGAATCACGATGCGGAGCTTGGCGCGGCGCGGGTGAAAGTGTGGGAGGCGCTGGCGGAGGTGCCGGCGCCGGCGCTATCGCAGCAGTCTGCTGGGGCGTTGTTTCCTGCGACGGGTGAGCTTTATCTGTCGGTGAGTCAGTTGGAGAAATTCGCGCAGTGTCCGTTGGAATATTTCTTTCACTACACGCTACGCCTGCAGCCGCGGGAAGAGCTGCGGCTGGATACGCTGAACCTGGGCATTTTGTATCACCGGATTCTGGAGCGGGTTTATCTGCGCATCATCCGGCAGGAATTTGTCTGGCCTGATGGTGGCCCGGAGCAACTTCGCGCGGTCATTGCAGAGGAAGTGGAGGCGGCGGGGCGCGAGATCCATGCCGAGCTGGCACAGCGCACGCCGGGGTACGACAAGATGCAGCGGCGCGCGGCGCGCGTTCTGGGGACGTTGCTCGAAGCGGATCGGCGGCGGGCGATGGCGGGGGAACTGCGGCCGATGGGCGTTGAAGTGCCTTATGGCCGCACGTATCAGAGGGAGGGCCAGCGACTGGTGAGTCTTCCGGTTCTTCGGCTCAGCACACCGGCGGGGCGAACGGTGGCACTGCACGGGAAGATCGATCGGATCGATGCCGATGCCGGGCATGCGGCGGTGATCGATTACAAATCGGCCTCGGACAAGCGGCTGAACTGGTCGTGGATTTATGCCGGGCTTTCGCTGCAGCTTGCGACTTATGCGCTGGTGATGCGTGATCTGGCGAAGGTGGAGCCGGCGGCGGCGTTGTATCTGGCGTTGAGCATGAAGCGTATTTCCGCGGCGCGGCGCGAAGAGGCGATTGCGCCGGGCACGGACGAATTTTTTCAGCAGTTCAAGCCACGGGGCATGATCGATGCGTCTGCGATCGCTTCGCTCGATTCGGACATCGACCCTAGCGATGGCGTTAAGAGCGCGTGGTTCCCTTATTCGCGCAACAAGAAGGATTGCTCTGTCGGCAAATCTTCGGATGCGTTCGAGCATGGGGATTTTGAGGCCTTGCTGGGTTTTGTGCGCCACAAACTTGCGGTCATGGCGGATGACGTGATGGCGGGGCGTATCGCTCCGGACCCGTATCGAGAGGGCGTCCACGCGGCGTGCGAGTATTGCGAGTTTCAGACCGCGTGTCCGTTCGACCAGGCGCGGGGGCACTTTCGAGCGTTGGAAAAAGTCGACAAGGCCGAGCTGATCGCCCGCGCGGCGGAGGTGAGGCGATGAGTGCGCATGCATCCAATGCCACACCCCGCTGGACGGCGGAGCAACAGCGGGCGATCGATCATGTCGAGGGGGACCTGCTGGTGTCGGCGGCGGCGGGATCGGGCAAGACGGCGGTGCTGGCGCAGCGGTGTGCGCGGCTGGTGGCGGAAGGGTTTTGCGGCGTTGATGGACTGCTGGTGCTGACGTTCACGGAGGCGGCGGCCAACGAGATGCGGTCGCGCATCGCGGCGGCGCTGCGGGAAAAACTGAGCGTTACAGGGGCAGGGGCTTTGCCGGGGAAGGTTCAGGCGGCGTGGCTGGCCAAGCAAGCGGCGCTGGTCGAGCGGGCGAGCATCTCGACGCTGCACGCGTTTTGCGCGCGGCTGCTGCGGCAATTTTTTCACGAGGCCCAGGTCGATCCGGCGTTCGAGTTATTGGATGAAGAGGAAGCGGACTTGCTGCGCCAGGAGACGCTGGCGGAGCTCATTGCCGCGTGGCACAACGCCACGGGTCCGGATCATCCCCCCACCCCCCCCACCACTGCGGCCGCAGACGAATCGGAGCGTTCAGACTTCCGGCTTCGCTATGCTGCGGCACTGGGCCATTTTTCGGAGTTTTACGAAGTGTATGCCCAGGGGCGCGATGGTGCGCTGGCGGAGATGATTCTTTCGGTGCATTTCATGCTGGCCAGCACGGCCGATCCGGCTGCATGGGCATCGGCAGCCGGCGAGGTTTACACGAAGGAGGGAGCGCCGCAGACGCTTGAGATATTTGTACGCACGGTGGTTCTGGATCGGCTCGATTTGCTGCTTCAATCGGCGCGGCGCGCCATCGACACGCTGGGGCATCGGGGCGTTGCAGGCACGATGCTTGCGAATCTGCAGCGGCTTCTTGCGCAGATTACAGCCGCGTATGAGCTGCTGGGCGCGCAAGGCGCTGCCGGGTGGGATAATGCCCGCGTACTGCTGGACAATGACGCTTGGGACACGATTCGCAAGACCAAAGACGCACCGGAGGATTTTGATGAGCTCAAGAAGCGGACGTGGACGCGGGTAAAAGACTCCTACGATAAACTGCTGAGGAAATATCTCATCAACGATCGGGCGACGTTGTTGTCGGATCTGCGCCTGGTGGAGCCGCACGTGCGGACGTTGCTGGCGCTGGTGGAGGATTTTGGGAGTCGTTATGCGGCGGCCAAGCGCCAGCAGAATCGCCTCGATTTTTCCGATCTCGAGCGGTTGGCGCTGGAGCTGCTGACCAAGGCCGGCAGCCGGGCCGCGGCGGAGTGCCGGGGGCGTTACCAGCACATTTTGGTCGATGAATTCCAGGACATTAATCCCTTGCAAGCGGCGCTCTTGGAGGCGGTGCGTAACCCTGAGGCGTTTGGCGGGCGCGGGAATCTTTTCGTTGTGGGGGACGTCAAACAGAGTATTTACGGTTTTCGTCTGGCTGAGCCGGGGTTGTTTCTCGAGCGCGAAGCGGCGGCGAAAAAGTCGAATACGCCAAGGGAGCAGGCGTACGTTCCGCTAGCGAATAACTTCCGTTCGCAGCCGAAGCTTCTGGGCATCATGAACGCGCTGTTCGAGAAGTTGCTGACGCGGCGCGTCACGGGCATTGATTATGCGGATGGGCATGCTTTACAGGCTGCGCCTGTAACGAACTCCGACACGCCGATACCCCGACACTCCGACACTCTTCCGTTTACGGGTACGCCGCTGGAATTGCTCATCGTCACCACAGCTGCTGCGGAAGAGGATGAGGAGAGGGATGGGGCGGCCGATGCATCTTCGCCGGAGGCGGCCACCGACACGGCGAAGGCGCCGGTGGAAAATCTGACCACTGTGGAAGCTGAGGCGCGGGCCGTTGCGGGCCGTATTAAGTTACTCATGGCGGAATCGCGGGGTATCGCGCAGAAGGACGGGGCGGTGCGGCCGCTGCGTTACCGCGACATCGCGATCCTGCTGCGTTCCATGAAGAACAAGGCGCTGATTTTTGCCCGCGCGCTGGCGACGGAGGGCATTCCCGTGCATGCCGATCTGTCGACGGGGTATTTCAATGCGCCGGAGGTCCGCCACGTGCTGGCGCTGCTGCAGGTGCTCGATAATCCGCAGCAGGACATTCCGCTGGCCACCGCCCTGCTTTCGCCCTTCGGCCGCTTCAGCTTCGATGACCTGGCCCAGATCCGCCTGGCGTACGACCGTCAGAGCGTTCCGTTTGCGCAGGCGGCGGCGCGGCTGGCGGATGAGGGCGTGGGGGTAGCCGATGCGTCACTGCGGGCCCGCCTTCGCGCGTTCTTTGCCATGCTGGCGCGTTATCGCGCGGAGGCGCGCACGCGGCCGCTGCATGAGGCCCTCAGCAATATCTATGCGGATTCGCACATTATCCCGTACCTCAACGGTCTTGAGGCCGGGGTGCAACGCGTCGCCAATCTGCAGATGCTGCACCAGCGCGCCCTGCAATTTGCCGGTTTCCGCAAGCAGGGGCTGCACCGGTTTCTGCGTTTCATCGAACGGCTGCGCGAGCAGGAGGGCGACTTCGGCGAGGCGCCGGTGCTTTCTGAAGCGTCGGATGTCGTGCGGATCATGAGCGTTCACAAATCCAAGGGGCTGGAGTTTCCGGTGGTCGTGGTGTCGGGCCTGGGCGGTCAGTTCAACATTGACCGCGCGCCGTTCGTCCATCGCGATCTGCATTTGGGTTTGAAGCTTGCGGACGTGGAGCGGAACGCCATCTATCCGACGGCTGCGAGTCTGGCGCTGGCGCATGCTGCCGATCGGGCGGCAAGGGCCGAGGAATTGCGGCTGCTGTATGTCGCGCTGACGCGTGCTCGCGATCAGCTCATCCTCACGGGGACGGTCAAGGAAGCGGAGCGGGTTGCGGCACTCCGGGCCGATGCTGAGGGGATTACGGGGGAGCTTCCTGCCGATCTGATTTTGAAGGCCAAGAATTTTCTCGAGTGGATCATTCCGGCGCTGGCGAACAACAGGCTGCGTGTGCAATGGCCGAACGAGGCGATCAGCGATCCGCAGGTGACCATCAGTGTGCAGCAGCCGATCGTCGAGGCGGAAGCCAAGACGGATATTTTAGAACCAGTAAGTGAGTCGCCGGAAATTCAGAATTCAGAATTTAGAATTCAGAATTCTTCACTGCTTCTGCGGCTCACGTCGGTCTATCCGTACGAGACATTCACGCGCCAGCCGGCGGTGGTCACGGTGACGGAGTTGAAGAAGATGCTCGGTGAGGAGGAGGACGAGGAAAGTGTCGGGGTATCGGAGTTTCGGAGTATGGGTGAACGCGCCGATACGCCGACACTCCGGCAGCCTGATACTTCGTCCGATTCGGCGCGGGTCCGCGGCATTGCTACGCATCGCATCCTCGAGCTGCTCGACTTCACAGCTGTCACGAGCCCTGAGTTGCTGCGGCAAATCATCGACCGACTGCTGAAAGAAAAACGCCTAAGTTCCGAGGAAGTGGCGGCTGCGGATCTGGCTGGCATCGACTGGTTGCTCACCACCGCGACTGCCAAGAAGCTCGCCGGCGGCGCGGGGGCTGGGCATCTTTACCGTGAGCTGGGCTTCACGTGGACCACGCCTGACCTTGGGGGTGTCGGAGTCGACACCAAGACACCGCTTCTCTCCGTTGCCGACGCTCCAACTATTCGCGGCATCATTGACGTTCTGCTGGCCGATCCAGCCGCACGGAGCGCGGAAATTTTCGACTACAAGACCGACGCGGCCAACAACTGGCTGGCCCAACTCCCCCACTATCAGCAGCAGATGCGTTACTACCTGCGCGCGGCGACTGATATTCTCGGTTATCGCGTATCCCGCGCGACGCTGCTGTTTCTTGCCGCACGTAAAGAAGAGGTTGTCACGCTTGGTTAGGGCGCGTGCTTATCCAATTCCCATCGCCCCGAGCGTTGCGCCAGACTGAGCTTTGTCGGCGCGGCCAGCGCGAGCGGCGCCGCGTGCCCCGGTACATGAATCCAGATGGCTTGCGGGCACTCCACATGCATCTCGATGCGCCGGTCGGTGGTGCGCTGCCACGCTACAGTGACGACATCCGATCCATTGGGGAACGGCACACGTCCCGACGCGTGCTGGAGGCTGCCAGGCGCCAGCGTCAAAACAAAATGATTGCGACCCAGACCAAATTCGGCGGTCAGGCCCAGCGCGTATTTCGAAAGCTGCGCGGTCGGCGCTGCCGACCATACGTGGCAGTGGCTCCAGCCCAGATCGAAAACTTCCGGGCAGGTGGAGAGCCCCTGCTGGATTCCCCAACCCCAGCAGACGCGGAATTGGTCGAGTACGAAATCCATCTGGCCGGCGGCGACGAAGAACGGGGCGACGTGATAGAAAAAGTAGGGCGTGATGAGGCGGCTTTCATGCACGCCGGGATGTTCGAGGCGCGGCGCACTCAAGTTGTTGGGAAAATTCGCCAGGATGTGGCCTTTGAGATAGGCGAGGCTTGCGGGCTTCTGCGTTTCGGCGATCAAGCCCAGACGCAGGGCCATGACGGTGCGGTGATAGCCGATGTCTTGCCACTGTTCAGCGGTCAGCAGCGGCTCAAGCCAGGCGCGGACGATCTGCTCCAACCAGAGCGCCCGCGCGCGAAAGGGGGAAGCATCCTTTTGCAATATCTCGGCCCAGCGTACCATGCTGCGCAACGCTTCCAGCACGCAGAGATTCAGACCGGTCTCGGCAGGGCCGGGGCTGTCCGTATATCCCCAGTCGATGAATGTCCAGGCGAGCTTGGCGCTGATGCCGGCGTCGCAGATCGCGTTTTCGATGGCGGAGAGATTGGCGAGGGCGTAGGGGTACATTTCCTTCAGGAGCGTCTGGTCTCCGGTCAACTGGTGATAGCCGAGGACGGTCGTTACCCAATAGGCGGCGTAGGTGGAAACAAAGCAGGGCTCGCCAGGGCAAAGCCCGGCCACCAATCCATCGGGACGCGCCGAGTAGGCTGAGTGCTGGAGGCCGCGACGGAAGAGGCGCAGGTCGTTGTAGGCCGCGGCGGCGACGCGGATGGATAATGCGAGGTCGCCCGTCCACTGGCCGCGCTCGCGCGCGGGGTTGTCGGTCACGGCATCTTCGGTGCAGCCTTTGAGCGTTTCGACGCCCACCTGCCAGATTTCGTTGAGGAGGCGGTCATCGCAGGAAAACGATCCTTCCGCGTCTCCGTGGTAGCATCGTTCGATGAATTTCTCGGCGACAAATTTCACACGGGCGGGATCGGCCTGGATGTGCACTTCCAGGAAGCGGCCGCCTTTGGGGGTCAGGGGTGAGAAGACCTGCGGGCCGCCGCGGGCGATGTAATGATCGAGATTGCGCGAGACGGGGAGGGAGAGCGGGATGTAGGGGACCACGCGGGGATCACGCGTCGCATCAGGTTCGGCAAACCTGATTACCGTTTCATGCGAATAGCCATCGACGATGGGATCACGGTGGAGCGCTTCGCTGTAGGCGAATTCCACGACCGCGCCGGCGGGCAGGTCCAGCGTGAATTCCGGTTTTCCCAGGCGCACGCGACCGAGGTCATACCGCCGCCACACGCCGGTGGGTTGGGCGGTTGGGTGGAGATTCCGCTCGTACCACGAGACATCTCCTTCTTGCTTCCACAGGGGTGCGGTGGCGCCTTCGAATGGGCCGATCAGTACGCCTTCGGCGAGGGGTGTAAGTTTCTTGGGCACCTGTCGCAACGTTCCGATTTCGAGCGGCCGCGCGGGTGCGGCTACGCCTGCGCCCAGCAGAGGCGGTTCCCATGTGCGATCATCGAATGCGGGGTCGCGCCAATTCTCGGGGATTTTTCGGGTGTCGGCCCATTCGATCCAGGCAAATTGCGGGCTGTGTCGCTGGCCCGAGCGAATGTAGCCCTCCAGCCGCGCCGCGCGCCACGACACCGGGACGGCTTGACCATCGAGGTAAACCTGGCACCACAGAAAAGGTTTGATCAGGTTGCCTTGCAGCATGCGCGTGGGCAATCCCTGGTTATGCACGAGCGCGGCCAGTACATGCTCACCGGCGGCGAGGTCGCGTGTGATGATTTCATATTCGGGATGGGACTGGGGAAAACGCGCGGGGCCTTCGGTCAAGAATGTCCCATCCAGCCACATGCCGAACCAATGGGCCCCGAGCACATGGAACACTACGCGTGCCGACGTCTGCAGCGCCAACCGGCCGCGAAACGCCACGTAGGTATCGGGTTGCGCACACTCGCTGCCTTCCAGCCACATGGCCGTCGCCTGCGTATCGAAACTCATTCCCGGCATGGTGATCCTCAAGTACGACTTACATGACGGTCTGGCTTTGTTGAAAACCTCAAGATTCGACTTGCGAGGAACGCGAGATCGATCGCCCCTTTGGGGCTCGACGGCATTTTGTGGGCCTTTTTCCAGGGGTTCCCTTCGGTCACCCCTGGCTATTCACGCGGGCCCCGTTGGGGCCAAAGAGGATTTCAACAGAGCCTGACCGTCTCAGAACTCAACCTTCGCAAAGGATTGGGATTCCATCTTCCCAAATCCGCCCTTTTTTCGCACTCTTGCCGGCGTGAATAATTCTTATTCTTTAGAAATTCTTTCATCCGCCCCACCCCAATGCTTATACTTTCAGCCATGAATACGACCATTCCCCTCACCCGTCGTGCCCTCCTCAAAGCCTCCAGCGGTGCGCTTCTGGCCACGGCCCTGTGGCCCGGCGCACTTCGCGCTGCGGATGCCCAGCGAAAAAATCTCCGCTTTGCGGTCATCAATGACCTTCACATCTACGACGACCAGTGCTCCGCCTACTTCGAACCCCTCGTCAAACAGATCAATACCGAAGATATCGACCTCCTGCTCATCGCCGGCGATCTCACCAACGACTCTCACATCGAACAGGTCGACCTTTTCAAAACGCTATTCGCCAAGATCAAGGTGCCGTTCCGCGTCGTGCCGGGGAACCACGATCTGTGCCAGGGTCACAAGGCGTGGGATGACGCATTCAAAGATTGCAGCAATTACGTTTTCGATATGGCCGATTGGCAGTTCATCGCTCTGGACACGTGCGACGGCACCAATTACCAGAAAATCACGATTCTCAGTAGCACGCTCGACTACGCCAAAACGGCCCTGGCCAAGCTCGACCCCAAGAAGCCGCTCGTCCTTTTCACCCATTTCCCTCTTGGCGAAAATGTCCTCTACCGCCCCACGAATGCTGACGACGTTCTCGATCTGTTCAAGAAACACAACCTGCGGGCCGCTTTTTCGGGCCATTTCCACGGCTTCACCGAGCACACCTGCCGCGATGCCGTGCTCACCACCAACTGCTGCTGCTCGCGCCACGTTTCCAATCACGATGGCACCAAGGAGCAGGGGTATTTCATCCTCGCCTGCGACGATGGCAGACTCACCCGTACATTCGTCGAATATAAACCGAAACCCGCCTGAGCCCTTTGTCTGGTACAATATGGCCCCTCCTGTCCCGCGTGGCGGAGCTCGGGTTGCGATGAAGCTGGAAAAAACATAAAACAGGAAACATAAAACATAAAAGGGGCTCCTTACTCAACATGCCAAAAGCAATGAATCAACCTCTTTCACAGCAGCAGAGACACCGGCGGGCACTCCGCGGCGCCGCACGTTTTATGTTTTATGTTTCATGTTTCATGTTTTTGCTCTCCCTGCCCGGTTGTCAGCTTTGGAACAATTGGCTGGAATTCTGTAAATGGAAGGATGACAAGTACGTTCCGCCGCGGCATGCCATGGTGAACCCCAATGTCGAGCAGGGCGCCATGCGCGACATGCCCAAGGGTGAATCGCTTCCGCAGGTCACGGTTTTCAAGATCACGGTTCCGGTGGGCACGCTGAGCGCCAACGACAAGGTCTGGCAGCAGCTCAACGAAGATGTGCTCGATTCCAAGACTTCCGTGCTGCTGGCGCAGAATGGCCTCCGCGCCGGCGGCGCTCCGCTGGCCCGCTGGCCCGCCGTCTCCAAGCTCATCGATGTTCCCGGGGCCGCCACCGAACAATTCCTCTGTCAGACGAACGGGCGCAGTTCGCTCAGCGTCGTCACCCGCCCCAACGTCACCGAACAGATCGTCGTTTCCATCGATCGGGACTTGCAGCAGCAGGGGCGTACGTTTGAGAAATGCGACAACGGATTCCGTCTTTCCATGCGCGGGTTCCGGGGCAAGCCCGATCTGCTCATCCAGCTTGAACCGGTCGTGACGATGGGCACGATTGCCGTCGTCCGGTCCGCACAGGAACTCGGGGTGACGCGCTCGGCGTATTCGACGGAGGAATCGTTCCCCGATCTCCGGATGGCGGCTTCGATTCTGCCGGATCATTTCTTCGCCGTCGCCGCGGCCGATCCCAAGAATAATCGCTTTTCCATTGGTTCCCTGTGGCTGGCGGAAACCGGCCATGCCCCCCAGACCGAAACGATCCTGGTGTTCGTACCCACCCCTCCCCCGCCCGCCGCGGCTAAGTAAACTCGCGACTGTGGATTCTCATTTTCTTTGGCGCCCGCTATTCGAGCAGCTTCAACCAGTCTGCCGGCAACGTGGCCGATACATCCCCCGACGGCAATTCTTCCTCGAACTCCACCCCCACGAAGAATGCGGCACCGTCTTCTTTGCAGTGTGCCACGCGCGCCAGGATGCTCTGCCGCTGCTCACGCCAAGACAACTCCAACACGATGCGCCGATCGACCGTCATCCGATGGGGATAGAGGAAACCCGCGCCCGTCATGGAAAGATCTTTGAACCTCACCGGAACTCCCGGCAGGCGCAGATGCGTCTTGACCACGGCGCTGGAGCTGGAGGGCGCGGACTGGCGCCCAAACGCGCGGCGATCCGTTCCCTTGGCATCATCGGCCTCTTCGAGCAGTTTGGCCGCGAGCATTCCCCAGTTCGTCATGACCGTACTCCCAATGATTCCTGTCATTGGGATATCGGCTCAGCGGGAAATGCGCATGACAATCCGTCCCCGAGCCCCGGCCACGTCCCAGAATCCCCCCATCCGCAGGTCAATGCTCAATACAGCTTGCCGGCCAGGAAGTAGTAATAAATGGGGATGTAAAAAAACGCGCTGATGGCAGCAAGAATGCCCGACCGGGCTTGATCGATCCGGGCCAGCTTCAAGAGCCCCAGAAAGGTCGTTGCGGTCGTGAGGATCAGCAGAGCGACGCCCCAGATAAAGCCCTGGCGGCCGAGCGGCACGATGAGAATGTGACGATACAGAAAGTCGATGAAGTGAAATACGATCGTCGGAACGCCGATGATCACGGCCAACTGGCCGCTGATTTCGGAGAGTTGCGAAGTCTGGAAATTATCGAAATCCAGCTTACCGTATGTCGTTTCACCGAACTTATCGCCCGCGAATTTGGTCACGGCGTACATCCCGCCGAAAAGGATACCCACTTGAAGCACCGTGGCGGTGATCAGCGAAATCAGCAGAATTACAATATCAATCGCCATACTTCTTCTCGCTTTCTCGAAATCAACCAGCGGATATGTGCCTGTTATGATAGAGCAAGTCTCGGGAATGCACCAGACGGTGCGTGGTGGTGCGTGGTGGTCGTGATCCGTGGTTCGTGGTCCGTGGCTCGTAACTGTCAGCATGGACCCCTGAAACTTCTATTGGAACACGACGGGACTTTCCTGGCCAATTGACGTTTTGCG
>Ga0209083_1004141_pt1 | contig 11391 bp, 11 predicted proteins | sample AM7aDNAmetaG_FD_184132 | JGI IMG/M metagenome (GOLD analysis project Ga0209083, IMG submission 184132) | Freshwater microbial communities from Finland to study Microbial Dark Matter (Phase II) - AM7a DNA metaG (SPAdes) (version 3) | ecosystem: Environmental > Aquatic > Freshwater > Lake ...
GCGACTTTCAGCGTGCATGGCAATGAACTCGGCAACTGTTGTATCCATCACAAAGTTCATATTCTGCGAAAGCTGGGCAACAAGCTTGTATTCAAGAGAAAAACGGAGTTCCGGATCAGGCTTTTTACCGTTGACCCGGATAACCCTTCCGGTTGGGGTATCATTCTGGGCCATCCATTCTATATCGGCAAGCAGACGGCTTTTGCCTGAACCGGTTGGCCCGACAATGCTTGTTACAGAACCACGGATGAGTTTCAACTCAACATTTTCAGGATTGCCGGTTTTATCATGACCCCCTATAATGGTGATCTCTGAAACTTTCGGGGCCTCAGTGTTCTGCAACAGGTTGAGCTGACTGAGAAATCCATCAAGATTTTCAAGAAGTGTAACCTGATCAATGCCAATATCTTCATAGAAATCTTCCGGTAGCTGCTCCAGGTACTCACCAAGCGTGAAACCGCCATCATCCAAAATAATTCCGTAATCACTGAAAAAGTCGGTGACTTGCGGAACTTCAGATTTCAAGACCTCTATTTGCTTTTCAAGGATAGTCATCATAGCTGTTCCTGCTTAAGTTTTATTCGTTTTATGTTGCCAAGCTGATGTTCCATACCGATTCTGGTTTCGCCGAGGCAGTAGGAGCAGAGGGCTGCCGGCATGGAAAACCGCAGAATTTCTCCATCGAGTTTAGGTGTGTCAGGTGCATTGAGAAACAGAGAGGTCAATTCACTTGCCCCTTGGCCGGTAATGCCGTTGACATGCATGATTTTTGCTTTTGCATTTGCCCGGCGAACCTGAAAGGCAAAGACTTCGCGTTCGGCCTGAGAGACGATATCTCCCTTGGTGATGACCACGATGTCAGCAAACTTGAGCATGGGGCCGATCTTTTTTGGCGTGGCGACTCCCATAAGGTTATCGATGACACAGACCGCGAGAACCCCTTTGATGTGAGGAGAACAGCGGTTGCATAGCCCTGCACTTTCGGATACAAGGACATCAAGATTGAGTGAAAACCCCCATTTCAGGCACTCTTCGATATTACTTACAAAGTAATGGTCGGGGCAGAGGTTACCGGAAAGCCCGGTTTGCACAGGAATGCCAAGCGCACGGAATACCGCATCATCATCAGTGGCAAGACAGTCATATTTTACAGCCCCCGCATGTAACCCTGAAGCTTTCAGGGATTTGATGACATTCGACAAGACAGCTGTTTTTCCCGACGATGGAGGGCCGGATATTGTAATGAGTTTCATGTAATGTTATAGTCTATAATTGATCAGGTCTCGAATACATCAGGGCGAAGCCCTTTTTTCAGTTCGACATCAAGCATTGCTGTAAGTGCCTCGTAGTCATTGTTGAGGAGGTACTCCCATGATGGAAAGCTGAATGGCTCATTCCAGTCGACATCTTCAGCCAGGTAAAAGTCTCCCCGTTTCAATGCATGACGCATTGTCTCGCTACGGAAAAAATCGACAATGGGCTGGCACTCTTCCATTCTTGAGGTTTTGACAAACATGAGCATTGGCGCAAGTACCGGCCCATCTTCAAATTCAAGAATTGCACCTCGCTTGCGTGAGGGCATTTGAACCGTTGCGGCATTAGGCAGAAGATTAAAAGGGGTACGGCGTGGTTCGGCAGAATCAAGGCGCTTGAGAATTTCAGCAAAATGCCAGACATTCCTGATATTGATGGCAAAATCTGTTGCTGCATTGCTGCCGAGCTTTTCCTTCAAAAGCATTAAAAGCGTTGCAATACTTGCTTTGCCATTATAGCCATGCACTGTCATAAGATCTTTATAGCGAGGATCAACCAGATCAGTCCAGCGACGAGGATTGGGAACTTCGGGATTGATCGATAAATCCAGAACAATGCTCCAGTAGCCTATGCCGTAAATGCCGATATTGTGCTCCGTAACAAGCCTCTGAAATGTTTCGGGCATTTTCTCCAGAGCTGCACTGCTGGTTATTCCTGTATAAACGCCGGTATCGATAAACCGCTCTCTGAAATTTTTGGACAGCACGGTATGCAGCCCTGATGCAACAAGCACTTCAGGCAGGTCATCTTCAGTCTGGGCGGCTTTCAGTTCGCCTTCAATTCCTTTTGAATCACCATCATGCAGCATAGGCGAATAAATAGGAATCTCATGTGTTGCATTATAGTTTTCGGCAAATTCACCAATAACCATTTTGGTTACCACCTTGAGAGGGCAGGGCATATTCATGTAAAGGTTGAGAGCTCCCTTTTTGAGCAGGGGCACACCATTGCCGGTCTTTTTTTTATGAAGCGCCGGTGCTCCGCAAACGGCAAGCACACCGCCGCTGTTTTCCGTCATGTCCAAAAGTTTTTGCATGGCAATATGGATTTAATGGTTGCTGGGTTTTTGTCCTTTAAGTTTTTCCGGATCAGGGTGTAATACTTCGGCAAGCTCATTATCAGTCAGGTTGTGATGATAAAAAATGTCGAAATACTCACGCGTGATTTTATTCAGGTCGAAATGATAGACATCGGGATAGAGCAGCTCGGCCGTCCAGATTGCTCCCATAATCCTGTTGGTACCTGGGGGACGGTCAAACCAGCCAAAAGGCTGAAATGGTATTTGATAAACCTTGTTGTTTTTAACCGCCCGAGTTTTAGCCCAAAGGTTGTCGCTCTTGATGTATTGCAGGGTTGTAAGCGAGCTATTCATTCCTGTCCAGACAAGAATGACATCAGGGTTCCAGAGAAGAATCTGCTCCATTGAAACAGCAGTCATTCCCTGACCGGCAACGACACCTGTCTGAGCAGCATTGACAGCGCCCACGACATCAAGAATCTGGCTGTGGAAAGAGCCTGAAGGATCGGTATTAAGGCCTCGTCCACCCTCAGCGTAATAAACATGAACCCTTTGCTTCTCTGGGATCATTTTTGCCTTTACCGAAATGCTGTCGATATAGGTATGGAGAAACCCGATCATACGGTCTGTCTGGGGTTGCCGGTTCAGGAGCCGGCCAAGGATCTTGAAGGTCGGCTCATACTTCGCCATATCCATTTCAACCATAAACACAGGGATACCGGTCTTTTTACTGAGTTTATCAGCCTCATCCCTGGTTTTAGGATTAATGTTGAAACTGGAAATAATGATGTCCGGTTTGAGCTTGACAATCTCCTCAACTGAACCATCCATATAGGGCAACTGAAGGTATGAGCCCTTCAAAAACCTCTTTGTTCCCTCATTCATCCATAAGGACCGGCTCACCAGCATGTCAGGTGCAATTGCATACATGAGAATGCTTCCCGGCTTGTTCACATAGAGATGCCTGATGGTGTCGGGTACAACCATTTTACGCCCTGCCATATCAGTCACTTCATGAGAGGGCCGCAAAGGTTTATGTTCAGAGGGATTGCAGGCTGCAAGTGTTATGAGCAAAACCGGCAGAACGATCTGAAGGACTGAGCGCATAAGTTTTCTATTCTCTTTTTTCATACCTGTGGGTTTGGTTTCTTGAAAATGATCCACATTCCAGCATCTCCTCGTTCAACAACTCCTTCAATGTCGAGGCTCTTGAGAATGGCTTCAAAATGACAGGGGGGATTTTTTGCAAATCGCTCTTTGCGCTCTCTGTCCCATTTAGGATCATTTTCTCTTTGAGCCTGCACTTCAAGCAAAAGCTCAATAGTTCCAAAACCTCCACCGATATAGGCCCAGCCTCCCGGTCGAAGAACACGGTAGACTTCTGATAATCCCTGCTTCTGGTTTTCCCAAAAGAAAATTGAACCCCGGCTTGCAACGAGGTCGATTGAGTTATCGGCAAAAGGCATGAGTTCAGCTTTTCCCTGCCGGGCGGTCACTCTCTCCTGAACGCCATGTTCAATGCTGTTTTCCGTGGCCAATTCGACGCATTCAGGCATCAGATCGAAGATGGTAACGCTCAACCCGGTGAGCTTGGCAAGCGATATCCCGAGCATTCCAGGCCCGCCGCCGAGGTCAATACCATAGCCGTTGGTTATGCCGGTTCGCTCAACAATCTGCTGAGCAATTACTGGATAAATTTTTCTGAAGTGACCTTTCATAACCTTTTCATTGTATTCCACCGCATTCATGGTGTACATCGCTAACTCCTATTGTTGAATAATTACTTTTAAAATGCCAGGCTGACTTCCAGACCTATTGTGCGCCCACGGTCAGGATAGTAACCGGTTACATAGCGGGTGGAATAGTGCTCATTGCCGAGGTTACGGCCGTAAACCGTTGTAGTGAGTTTGTAGCCACTAAAGAGAAAATCTCTCATGATGTTGGCATCAATCGTGGTATATCCCCCCAAATCAGCGTTCAGGATACCAACCGGGCTCGCTGTTGTCTGCCATGAACTGACCTGCTTCATCGACAGGTTGGCACGGTACTTATCCCATGCATGGCTCAATAATGCGGTAAAGTAATTCTCCGGAAATGAGATCCCGATAGCATCAGATATCAGACCGTTCGATGTTGTATTGTTGGTTAACATATGCGTCCACGAGAAGTTGTATGAAGTGGTTGCTGCAACATTTCCTTTGATTGCAACTTCAATCCCCTTACGGAGTGCATTTGCTTCAGTGTAATAGTAGTAGGTATTGCCGCCTGAAACGTAAGTGTTTGTTGTGGCTGTTTTCTGGTTTTGAATATCGTAGTCAAACCAGGTCAACATTGGTTTGAAATATGTTGAAGGAGTTGCTTCAAGAGCCAGTTCAATCCTTTTTTGTTTTTCAGCATGCAGTGCCGACCCGTTTTGGGTTTTTAGTGTGAAATCTCCCGAATCGCCTTCATCACCCTGGAAATATCTTGCGTTAAGAGCCCATAGATCGTTTATTTGCCAGCGGGCGCCTAACGCATAAACTATTGACGGAGCCATATCAACATCGTGGTTGGCAAGATTACTGGACGCGCTGGTGCTCGAAACATTTATGTGTTTGATGTCCCGACGGTATCCCGCATCAAGGGTAACTTCTCCATTAAAAAGTTTCTGTTCGATTGAGCTCGACCAGCCTTTAATGGTGGTATCAAAGTTGTTGTAAGGATTACTAAGATTCGGGCCAAAACCGTTACTGCTGCTAAGTTGTCCGCCAATCTGCACAAGTGCATCTCCAAATTGCGCATTGTGCCTGAGGCTTAATCCGCTGGACTCTTCTGAATAATTCCTGATTGAGGAAGTGGTATTGACAAAGTTTTCATTATGTTCGGTTTGTTCATACCTGGTTTTGAAAAGAGAAAAAATGGTAACCTGCTCTTTACTCCAAGCCATGCTCATATCGGATGAGAGAATGGTTGTTTTCAATGGATCATAATACCATTTTGAGCTATCCAGCGCTCCTGTATAGGTAACGCCACGCTGCATTTCAAGAGAGCCTGTATCGGTATATCCTGTATAATTAAGATTGAATTTGCCGACCTGGAGCCCTCCATTGATCATCCCCGATTTTCCATCCTGACCGTCAAACCATCTATCATTACTCGGTCTGTTATAATTCGACAGGCCTCCGGCGATATACCCGTTGCTGGATGACGTCGATGAACCGAAATGAGTGCCGGTATAAAGGCTTTCGCCACTCGCAAGAGGTAGTGAACCCGATTTTTCTCCATAGGCAGAGAGTACTCCCTCAGTTTTAGTGGGGCGTTTTGTACGGATAACAACAAAGCCGGTATTAAGTCCTGAACCAGTGTTCCCGGATCCGATAGCAATGGTTGGGCCTAGATTCAGAGAGGTTGCCCCCCGAACAACCTGAATCTCTTCGATGTCGGCTATCGGTAGTTTTTGGAGGATACGGTTTGAGGAAGGTGGTAAAACCGCACCGTCAAGAATATAGGTCAGCAGACCGCCACCACGCTGGTCAAGAAAAAACGGGCTTCGTCTGCCTTGATAGGTCAAGTTCAATCCAGCGGCTTTATTCAGAAGATCAAAAATATCTTTGGGAGCGTAAGCTTCAATCTCTTTTTGGGTGAATACCTCAGTTCCGAAACGGGCTGTTGATTCGACACGATAGGGATTGGTGATACTGTCAGGCTTTAAGTCTTCCCGCTTTGAGCTGTCTGCTGTAACATTGATAGCATCAAGAACAAAGGGTTCTGCATGAAGAACTGAGGGAGTCTGAGAGAGTAAGAGCGCTATAAGTGCTGCTGATGATTGTTTGGCTGCTGATCGGTACATAGTGTGTGTTGTTGAGTTAAGAGAGATGTTGTTTTATAAATCCATAACCGGGGCACATATCTTTCGAGAAGAGGTGCCATTTGACGGGGTATCAAAAACATGAACATCCACGCCATATATTTTTTTAAGAGTCTCCGCGGTAAGCGTTGTTTCGGGAGTGCCATACCGGTAGAGCGATCCCTTGTCCATCACGACGACCTTTGAGCCGATCATAAATGCATGGTCTGGGGAGTGCGTGGCCATGAGAATGCCTACCGATTGCTTTTTAAACTCTTTGATTTTCCGGATAACACGTATCTGGTTCCCATAATCAAGATTTGAAGTAGGTTCATCGAGGATGATGAATTTGGCTTCCTGGGTGAGTGCACGAGCGATAATAACCATCTGCCGTTCACCGCCGCTTAGTTCTGTAAATGATCGTTCAGCGAGATGCTGGATCTCAAGCAGGTCAAGAAAGCTGTTTGCAATGTCCCTGTCTTTTTGGCCCGGTGAAGCGAACAAACCGAGATGCACTGTTCGTCCGAACAAAACTACATCACGCACTTTGTAAGGGAATGGGGAGTGGTGAACCTGCGGCACGTAAGCAACAAGTCGTGCAAAATCTTTGAGTGCAAACTGGGCGATATTTCTCCCATCAATGACGATAGAACCGGCTAAAGGCTTAATAAAGCCAAGGATGGTTTTAAAAAGTGTGGTTTTACCTACACCGTTCGGGCCAAGGAGACAGACAATTTCTCCGGACTGAATGGAGAGATTTACATCATGTAAAACCACTCTGCCTTCATACCCCAAATCCGTATGGCTGAGGTCAAGCGATATTGTTCTCTCCATTACCATGACTTTTTAGCTGAACGTTTCAGGAAATAGATGAAAAATGGCGCACCGAGGATGGCCGTTATGATGCCAATAGGGATTTCAACTGAAACGAGTGAACGGGCAATATCATCGACCACCAGCATGAAAATGCCGCCAAACAGGAAGGATGTCGGCAAAAGCAGGCGATGATTCGGGCCTGCAATAAATCTGGCAAGATGGGGAACAATAAGACCCACCCATCCAATGATGCCGCTGACGGATATGATACATGCCGTAACAAGGGTTGCCGAAAGAATAACCAGAACACGCATCCATCCTGTATGAACTCCGAGCGATCGAGCCTCATCCTCGCCGAATGAGAGCACATTCAGACGCCAGCTGACAAGCATCAGGGGAATACTCCCGGCAATCAGGACAGGAAGAATAACCCAGAGATCGTTCATGCGAATATTGGCAAGACTTCCCATGAGCCAATAGGTAATGGCTGGAAGTTTGTCATCGGGATCCGCGATATACTTAAGCATTGAGAGAAGGGCACCGAATAGTGAGGATATGATGATTCCTGAAAGCACCAGAACGAGAACTGAGTCGTGGCTGCGACCGATTGTTTTACTGATGCTGACGGCAATCAACACAGAAGTGATTCCTCCGGCAAAAGAGAAGAGCTGTATGCCTGCCACTGGCAATGAGAGCAAAATGGCCAGTGCCGCTCCAAATCCGGCACCTGAACTGACTCCAAGTATATCGGGACTCACCATCGGGTTGCGGAACATCCCTTGATAGGCTGCTCCTGACATTGCGAGTGCACCGCCGGCAGCTATAGCACCTATGAGCCGGGGTAAACGAATGTTGAAAAGAATAACCTGAAGATTGTCATCACTGCAATGACCTGTGCTTAGCCATGAAAACAAGGCTCCTGGCGATACCGGATATCTCCCTATGCCAATGGAAAAGAGACTTACCAGCGAGAGAATCAGCAGACAAATCAGAATCAGTGAAAGACTTTTCATTATTACACTTTTTAAACAGCTACTATGGGATCCGACGACACTAAGGCAGTAAGAAACAAGTCAAGAACTACAGCAAATAATTCAGTTTGAGACATATTTTATAATGAGTTGATCGATTCCGTTATTTCATTAAATATATAGCGATATACAAAAAAACAGTCAGATCCAGAGCTGGAAGGCAGCTGACAATTTTTCTTATTACACAGAGGATTTGCCGTCTATTTTAATTTTTCGCTATATACCAGAGTATATTACGCGGGACAAAATCCTCCATATAAAACCATATCGGCACAGTTAGTAGATAACACAAATATCTTTAATAAAAAAGATTAAAAGTTAATTTAACCTTATTTTATATGGTATTAATTACATTAATTCTAAATTATTTAGAATTAATGGTGATATAAACTCTTAGGGTTAATATCCAGGGGAGGTCAAAAACATCCAGAAGTAAGCATGCCGGCCAACCAATTATGAACTTTTTTTCGTAGTATACGTTATGTTATAACGCTATAAAACACTATAATACTTTGTTTTTAAAACACGTATCGTTTACCAATACTAAACATGAACACAACAATGACTCAAGCAATGAAGAAGATCGCCGTTTTATGTTTTGCTCTTATGATGATGGCATCGCAAGCTATGGCTGGAGAACTCAACCTTTCAGTGGCAGCAAGCCTTAAAGAGGTTATAAATGAGCTGACTGCGAGCTATACGGCAAAACATCCAGGCACAGTTTTTCTGAAAAACTTTGGCCCTTCTGGTACACTTGCCGGTCAGATTGAAAATGGTGGTCCCGCCGACCTGATTATTTCAGCTAACACTGAATGGGTGGATTATCTGAACAACAAAAAACTCGTCGATGCTTCAAGCATCAAGACATTTACCTACAACTCGCTTGTTTTTGCAGGTACTACAACTAAAAAAGTAACCTCGATTAAGGATCTCACGAAACTGGATAAGATTGCCATCGGAAGCCCTAAAAGTGTTCCTGCAGGAGAATATGCAATGGCAGCAATGACAAAATCGGGTGTCGCGTCTCAGCTGACAAGCAAGCTTGTCATGGCAAAAGATGTCCGTGAGTGCCTTATGTATGCTGAACTGGGTGAAGTTGATGGTGCGTTTGTCTACAAAACCGATGCGTTGCAGGCTCAAAAATCCAGGCTTCTGTTTACCGTACCGCAGGAACTCTACCCAAGAGTGGTCTACCCGATGGCGATTACCATCAAAGGAGCAAAGAACGATGAGGTAAAAGCTTTCCATGCCTTCCTTCAGGGAGATGAGGCAAAATCGGTCCTCAGTAAATTCGGCTTTGCCCTCAAGTAAGCTGGCTGCAATAAGCAAAACCTACCCCTGACAACATCTAATCCTTCAGGCTGTCGTTGAGAGTTCAACTTTCTTCGACAGCCCCTTTGCTCTCGTAAAATTTTGCGCCCATATACCATATTTATGGTATTTCTGATTGATTGGTTTGGAGATGTGGCTTGTATAAGGTTTTATTGAAAAACATGAATCTTTCCGTTTTCTTGCTGTCATCGGGGAAAAGAGAGAAGAGATGTGGGTGAGTGGTCATGTTGCATCCTGCCGTCAGTCTCATCGTTATTGAAATTCATTATTTTTGAAAAACATTTGAATACCTGAAAGCATGGCTGAACATGAGCTTGATTTGGCAGCATTGAGCAGAGTAGGAATGATGCGCCAGAAGCAGCCTGGATATTATGTTATGCGACTTAAGGCTGTTGCTGGCGACCTTAAAGCATCGGAGCTTGCATGCATAGCATCAGTTGCCGAAAAATATGGAAAGGGGTTTGTTCATCTTTCTACCCGCCAGGGGGTTGAAATTCATTACGTCCATAGTGATAATCTGGAAAAAGCGAGGCTTGAGCTTCAAGAGTCGGGCATTGAGATGGGAGCCTGCGGTCCTCGGGTTCGGGTGATTGTTGCCTGCCCTGGAGATGACTCCTGTCGGTGGGGAGTTATTGATACAAAGAAAATGGCGAAGGAACTGGATTCCCTGTATTTCAAGCAGGAAACTCCATCAAAATTCAAATTTGCGGTCACGGGCTGCTCGAATAACTGTACCAAGGCAAACGAAAACGATATCGGCGTCAGGGGCGCCATAGAGCCGCTATGGGTTCAGGATGTCTGCACTGATTGCGGGTTATGTATTACACTCTGTCCGGTCAATGCTATTGAACGCAAGGAAACTGACGATGGATATAGTTATACCACCGACGAGAAAAAGTGCATCAACTGCAGTGTCTGTACCTCACTCTGCACAACCAATGCATGGGTTGTCGGCAAAAAAGGGTATACCCTTTACATCGGTGGCACCATGGGGAGAATACCTCGCTTTGCTTCTGTCCTGAAAAAGATAGTAGAAACCGATGAGGAATTGTACCAGCTGATCGATAAGGCAGTGACCTACTATAGGGAGAATGCTCGGAAAAAAGAGCGATTCGGCCACATGATTGACCGGATCGGGCTTAAAAAAGTAAAGGGGGCACTTCTTGGCAGAAAATGAGATTGCTCATACCCTTGATGTGCAGGGTATTTCATGTCCTGTCAATGCTGTCCGTGTCAAGGCTGCAGTTGCATCACTGAAAGAGGGTGAACTGCTTGAAGTGCTTGTTGATGAAGGGGAAGCTCTTCTTCGTGTTGCAAGGACACTCAAGGATTCTGGACATCGAATTGTTAAAGTGGAACCTCGCGAGCATGGCTTGAGCGTGATTGTCAGAAAATAAAAAATGCAATGATAATCGAACGGGTGTACCTAATAAATTAAATAGTATGAGCAGGGAAACGGTTGAAAAACTGAGTTTGGAACTCTCCGGTAAAACGCCGGAAGAGATTATTCGTCGTGCGGTTGAGTTTTTTGGAGTGTCATCCACTGCACTGGCATCAAGTTTTGGTGCCGAAGATCAGGTCATTACCGATATCCTGCACCACGAAAAGCTGCAGGTGCCTGTTTTTACGCTCGATACAGGACGATTGCCCCAGGAAACCTACGATGTTCTGGATGCAACGAGGAAGCGTTACGGAATAAATATTGAGGTGCTTTTTCCTGAAACTTCTGCGGTTGAGGCAATGGTGACCAGCCATGGGGCAAACTTGTTTTACGAAAGTGTTGAGCTTCGAAAAGAGTGCTGCCGCATTCGAAAAGTGCAGCCGCTTATCAAAAAACTTTCGACACTGAAAGCCTGGATCTGTGGACTCCGACGCGAGCAGTCTGTCACCAGAACCGCCGTTGCACCCGTTGAGTGGGATGCGGCGTTCGGGCTCTACAAAATTAACCCTTTGGCAGAAGTCTCTGAAGCCTGGGTGTGGGACTATATCAAAACCCGCTCAGTTCCGTATAATGCCCTTCATGACAGCGGGTATCCAAGCATAGGTTGTGCACC
>Ga0209083_1004143_pt1 | contig 11389 bp, 21 predicted proteins | sample AM7aDNAmetaG_FD_184132 | JGI IMG/M metagenome (GOLD analysis project Ga0209083, IMG submission 184132) | Freshwater microbial communities from Finland to study Microbial Dark Matter (Phase II) - AM7a DNA metaG (SPAdes) (version 3) | ecosystem: Environmental > Aquatic > Freshwater > Lake ...
ACACAATTGATACAGATAAAGCATATTTTGATAGTCAGCAAAGTCTGATAAATGCTGCTGTTGATTCAATAAAGAATGGCAAAACAACAGTCTCAGAAATTATTTCATATTATCAATTAAATTTTGGAAAACTTGATTGCTTTGAAAATATTATTAAAGAAATTAAACATAGAATAAGATTTGAAAAATTAAAAAAAATAAATAATGAACTTTAATTTTTTAAAACGTAAAAAGCATGATGAAAAACTTCATGAAATAATAATTCAATGTTTAGATTTTGATTCTATCAAACATTTATGGATTTTAGATTTAGCTAATGTGTCATATAAAGATTTTGAATGGTTTATAATTTATTCAAACAAAAATATTAAATTTGTTTGGGATTTTATTGGCAAAGAAAAAGTCGAATATTTAAAAAAACAAAGAAAAGATAAAATATTAAAAATAAAAAATGACTAAGATAGAAGTAGTAAAATGGTATGAAGGTTTACCAGATGACGTAAGAATGAAATTACAAAGAGATTTTGATTCAATTTATGATAATTTAGGTAGCAGAGAAACTAAATTTTATAGATGGTTGAAATCAAAACAAAAAAATATTACACATAACGTAAATGAAAAAAATCAATAAAACAACTACACCTATCGTTCCTGCAGAACTTTTGCATGAAATGAACAGAATTAAAGATTTTGATATTGATGAAGCAATATCCGAACATATTATTTATGAATTATTATCAGGTAAGAAAATTGAAGATTTAAAAATATGGAAAAAACTAATCGATGATAATCAATTAATTGAAATAAAGAAAAAAGTAAGAAAAATCAAATTAAAAACTATTTTTCAAAAATAATTTTTTTATTCGGAAATAAATTGTAATTTTGCAGTTCACAAAAACTAAAAATATGAAAACAGACGATTTGTTAAAAGAAATGAAAGCAAGGAAATTAAGATTTAAAAATGAAAGTGATGCAAAACTTTTGAATAAAAACAAGAATTATCATTTTCATGATACTTATAAAGTTCCAATTGTTGGATCTTCAAACACCAAATTCATGGATATTCATTATGCTTACCCATGTTTAGTGGAAATTGAAAATGAAAAATCTACATTCTTTCAATTGGAAAGGATTGGACAAATTGATTATGAAGAAGCAAATAGAATGTTTAAAGCTGCATATGAAAGAGTAAAACATCTTCCTGTTGCGGAAAAAACAACAGAAAAAACAGAAAAACTTGAAGAAGAACAAAAATTAAATTAAACTTTTTTTAAAAAAAGAATATAATTAGAATAAATTGAATTTTATATTTAATATATAGATAAATTTAAATCTAAAATTAGAAAGCCAAAAAAGCAAAAAATTAAAAATTAGTTGATATGATTAGAATAAGTAAACATAGTAAGTCATTTAAATTTTGGTCGTCAAAAAGACGAACAAGGTTCGGTGTTGCTATGCTTATTCTTTAAACAAAACTAAAAAGAAGATTAAAAAACCCGAAACCTTGAAAAAAGGTATTCGGGTTTTTTATTTTATATAGGTGTTACCGAGCGGTCAAAGGTGCTGGTCTCCAAAACCAGTCTGAAAAGTTCGTGGGTTCGAATCCTACCACCTATGCGATAAGCGTCTGTAAATAAATTAGTTAGACGCACAAAAAATGGAAGATTAACTTGGGGTCGGCCTGGGCTCAGTCTTGAAAACTGATGGTACAGAAATGTATGGGCATCATACGCTCAATCTTCCGCAAAAGGTGAGAAAACCTACTAGGGTAGGCGCAACCCGCTAAGTTGTTGGTACGATTTATTCGTATATGGATCATGACCATTTTTCACCGCTTTATATGGTGCTTGTAGTTCACTCGGGAGAACATCTATGTGTGATATAGAAGGTAGTCGGATCGAAACCGACCTAGCACCCAAAATGGATATAAAAATCTATTGAAAGAAGGCTTCTTAACACAAATGGTACGTGTGCGAGTTTGAAGAACTCGAAATCCAGAATCGACCTCTGGGGAAGCCACATGACTTCGTAACTCAATTGGTAGAGTACCACCCTTTAAATAGGAGCCTTTTATAAGAATTATCAATTTTATCAAATTCGTTGATATGTTAATTATAAAAGTGGACAGCGCTATATCGGTGAACATCCTGAAAAAGGACAATACCGAGGAAACAAGATAAATTGGTTCCGTAGAGACCACACGCGTTGCACCTGAAATGGTGAAGATATGGTCCAGACTACAACATCGAAAGATGGTTATGGTAACATAAAGTAGCAGGTTAAGGTGGGAGTTCTGGGTTCGAGTCCCAGTGGAGTCACAAAATTAAACTTTGATTTTGAATTCATTGTAATAAAATATACATGAAAGATAGAATAAAATCTTATATAGATCATGGACACAATTATAAAGTGGTATTAGAAGGAAAAGAAATAGAAATTATAATTTGATATCAACCAGAACAATTTTTAAACTTTTATAATAATATTTTATAAAAGTTTAAATGAACGCAAAAGAAGAATTTTTAAGTACCGTGCTTTGTTATAACTGTAAAGTGATTTGTGCTTCTATTAATTATGGCGATGATGAAATTCAAAATATAATTTTACCTCCATTATACACCCAAAATGACTATGATATTTTTCTATCAAATCTTGATAGAATAAATTATAATTCCGGATATGGTTTACAACATTTATTTGGCACAATCTTTTGTGAAAATGGAATTTGGTTTTCTAGATTCGAATATGATGGTAGTGAATCTTGGCAAATGAATAGATACCCAGATATAAAAAATTATTTTGAAGAAAAAATAGTTTTAAAATATTATAGATCCAAAAAAATGAACCAAATTTTTAAAAATGCGTAGCACATGGAGTCAACTAATTGAATATATCAATTTAAATCCAAGATATATTAAACGATCAGAAATGTGCATCGAAGGAAGAAAAGGAACAATTTACACATACTTGAATTATTTCTATCAAGCAGGACTTCTTAATAAAATAAAACCTGGTATTTATTATAGAGTGATTGTGATTCCAAATTATTTAACATTAAATGATGTTTTGGAAATTGCATATAAAGACAAAAACAAATTGCGTATTTTAATGAGAAAAGAAAAACTAATCAAATTAAAAGAAAATGAGCAAAAAACAATATGATTATTTTTACAATGAATTTGAAAAATTATATGAAATTCTATCACACAAAAAAGAAAAATTTTCACTTGAAGATTGCATAGAAATGAGTTATAATCCTTATCAATGGTTGACAGATTATTTTAAGTTTACTAAAAAAATATTAAACGATTTTACTATTATCAATCCTGAATGGACGAACAAGTATTTTGAAGAACGTAAAAAATATCCAAATGAAGCAACCAATTTGCCCGAAATATATTTAAAATTTAAAAATTTGATTTCTTCTATACATGAAGAAAATTATGAGTTGTCCAGTCAAATAAAAAAAGAAATAGAATTATTTTAAATTAAAATAAACTTATTTCAGCAAATATGCTATAATCTATAATTCATTAGTCATTATTGGCTATTAAAAAATTAAAATTAAAATTATGTTAGAAAAACTTTATTCTCAGATTGAAGAACAATGGAAGATTGTTCAAGAAAGACACACAAAGTTTCTTGAAAAGGGAAATAAGAGTGCAGAAGCTGATTGCCGCAAGGCACTTGGTGAAATTAAGAAATTGATTACTCCTTATAGGCAGGCTTCAGTTGAAGCTGTTAAAGGGAAGTAATTTTCTTTTGATTTTTTCATTGTTAAAAGGGAGATTTTTAATCTCCCTTTTTTTATATATAAATAATGTTTAAATATGCAAACGAATTTTTTAATAAAGTTAAAATTTTAGGATTTGATAAAATATATGATTACTGCGAAGCAGAATATAAAAACAATAGAACAAAAATAAAAATTAAATGTATTAAACACAATACATTTTTTATGCAAGTTCCATATGAGCATTTAAAACATTTTAAATCGTGTCCTTTTTGTTGTCAAAATAAAAAAATGACAAATGAAACGTTTATACAAAAAGCTATAAAAGTTCATGGTGAAAGATATGATTATTCGTTGGTTAATTATATTCAGAGTAAAACAAAAGTTAAAATTATCTGTAAAGAACACGGTATTTTTGAACAACGACCATATTTACATCTACAAAATAATAATTGTCCAAAATGTAGAACAGAATATGCTAAAAATTTTATAAATAAATCAAATATTATTCATTCTAACAAATATGATTATTCGCTGGTTAATTATATAAACAATAACACAAAAGTTAAAATTATTTGTAAAAAACATGGTATTTTTGAACAAACTCCACATCATCATATAAGAGGCAACGGTTGTTCTTCGTGCAATGAAAGTAAAGGCGAGACTATTATAAATGGTGTTTTAAATTTTTTAAACATAAAATTTGAAAAACAAAAAAAATTTAAAAATTGTAAAGATAAACAGTTGTTGTCGTTTGATTTTTATTTAATAGATTATAATATATGTGTAGAATTTGATGGTCGTCATCATTTTGAAACCATAGATTATTGGGGTGGTGAAGAAAAATTAAAATATACCCAAAAACACGACAAAATGAAAAACATTTATTGTAAAAAAAATAATATCAAGCTAATAAGAATTAAGCATGATATCAAATTCAATAAAATTGTAGAAATATTTGAAAAAATCAAAATTTAATTTTTTATTTGTAATATTTTGTGTATTTTTGTTAAAATTGTGATTAAACCAAAATTATGATAGAAAAAAGTGAATGTTTACCTGGAAACTTAGCTATTGTCAATAGTAAAATTTCAAAATATAATGTAGATTTAGGCGCAAAAAACAATGGTCTCTCTGCTTTTCAACAAGGAGTTTTTATTAGTGGAATACAGGATTTATTTCAGCAATTTGAAATTCCTGTTGGAACAAAAATTAAAATTTTGAGTAAGCCTAAAAGAATTGATGGTTCTAGCGTCACTGTTCTTTTTAAAGTTGAAAATGATGATACGGTTTGGTCATCTTGGTGGATTGTTTTTAAACATAAAGTTGATTACAAAATATAACAACAATGGAAAAAATAAAAGTTCAATCAGAAGAAAAACATTTTTTTGATTACCTTAAAAAACATGCACCGTTTTATGGTGTTTTTGGAATACGGGATCATGTAATTAATAATAAGTTTATTGAAGGCAAAATTAGATTTTTGGTTTTAGATGAAAATCTAAAAGTTGTTTTTGATAATGTTCCTTTTTCAAAAGGCGGAGATTTTCATCCGAATGTCAAAAATAAAATTAAAGAATTAGAAAAAACATATCCTAAATTAAAAAAAGATTTCATTAAAACTGAAGATACAGTTGAAGATTTGCTAGCAAATCTTCAAACAGTTGCATCTTTAAAATATTTAGATGTTTTTTATAAAAAACACAGTAAAAAAGAAAAAAAAAATAAAAAATTAGAAGAGCTGATTGAACTTTGTTTCACAAAATTACCAGACGAAATGTTTGAAATTGAAAAATCTTCTGAAGAATTTGTAAATTTTAAATCAATTTGTAATTATCAAGATTATAGTTTAAAAAATCACAAAAATGACAATTCTGAAATAGAATATCAAACCTACACCGAAAAAGGTAAAAAAGTTGTAGATGATTGTGTGTTATTTTTTAAAAATAATAAATCAAAAACACCAGTACAAGATGCTTGGAATAAGGTTTTAGAAAAAAATAACATTGAGACACACGATTCTTTTAATTTAGGTTGTGATAATATTCCAACAATTAAAAAAATTAATTATTCTTCAATGAAAATTATTGAAGAAAGAAGAAAAATTAAACACGAAAAATTTAAGGAAAAAATTTCTAAATCACCAGAAACTGTTAAATTTTTAAATGATTTACGAAATGGAAAGCCTTAGCAGAAAATTAATAATTCCTGGAAAAATAAATATAAAAAATCAGACAGGAATTCTACAAACTCCTGTTTGTAAACATTGTTTTAAACCATGGAGAATTGATGGTGATGTTTTAAATACAGAAAAATATATATCATCTTCTCAAAGTATAGATCCATTTATATCACATAAAACTATATATTATACACAACATAAAGGACATTTTGCATTGTGTAATGATTGTTGGAATAATACGACATTAGATGAAAAATTATGGTATTATACTTTACCAGACTATATAAAAAACAATGACGAATATTTTTATAATATGATTAAAAATATTCTATCAGAACACAATATTGATATTAATATGTGGTTAAGAAAACAAAAACTTAAAAAATTAAAACATGAACAGAATACATGATTGGACAAAAAATGATGCAATAATTTCATTATATTATCATAAATTTGGTATTGAAAATTTAAACAATTTTGTCAAAAGTCCGAAAGATTTAGCTAACAAATATATTGCATCCACAGATTTTTCATTAATTTGTACATCAGAAAACATTCACAATTTAATCGCTATTAAAAAGAAAAAAGGTGTCGATTATTTAAAACAATACGGCTGTCCAAATTTGGGAAAAAGTAACGGATTTCCTGGATTGTGTCACACTAGCGAAATACAAAAGGATGTCGTGATTGAATTTGATGATTTAAATGAATTGAAATTGAGGATTGAAGTTTTACGAATTATGTCAGAAATTGACATTAAGAAAAACCAACGAGAGGTGAGAGAAAGAAGGGTAAAAAATCAAAATGATAAGTTGAATAAAAACTCTTGGAAACAATGAAAAATTATGTAAAAATAGGAAAAACAATAAGTTATTTACTAAGACATAAACCTGATGGATTATCTATGGATAAACAAGGTTATGTTTTGGTTGATGATTTATTAAAAAAAGTCAATATTTCACAATCAGATTTGGATTTTATTGTTTTAAATAATGATAAATCAAGATTTTCTTATTTAGATGAAAATAAAAAATATATTAGGGCATCTCAAGGTCATTCTATTGCTGTTAAAATAGATTTTAAACAGGAAAGACCACCAAGAGAATTATATCATGGCACATCTGAGGAAAAACTTGTTTTTATAATGAAAACTGGTTTAAGTAAAATGAAAAGAAATCATGTTCATTTAACTGATGATAAAAATGTTGCATATTTAGTAGGGAAAAGATATTCAAAAAGAAAAGAACCAATTATTTTAATTATTGATTCTGCTAAAATGTTTGCAGATGGATATAAATTTTTCTTAAGTGATAACAAGATATGGTTAACCGATAACGTACCACCAAACTATATTAAAAATGAAGGTTAAGTGCATTAAAGTTGATCCTGTGTATCCGAATGAATTTGTTATCGGAAAAATTTATGATTCAAGAGATTACAGTGATTCTGCTTACATAACAATAATAAAAAATGTTGAATTTTGTAGTCTGAAATCATATTTTATACCTCTTAAAGAAGAGCGAATGTCAAAATTATTTAAGATATTAAAAAATGAAGGTTAAGTGCATTAAAATTGATCCCGTGTTTTATAGGAATTTAGTTATCGGAAAAATTTATGATACATTACATTGGTGATTCTAATTATTACATAATAGATAGTGAATATGGTGAATCTTATAGTAACAAAGAAAATTTTATATCTCTTAAAGAAGAGCGGAAGCCGCAAAAGAACACGGATATAATGTAATATCTAAACCATCAGAAAGAGAAGGATATACAACATTTAATTTTACACGATAAATATATGAAAAAATTTAATTTTTTATTCGTTGATGTTATTGATGTTGTTTATTGGATATTGATGATCGCCAATTTGATATTATCATTTGTTTCAATATCATATTCATCACCACATTTGTTTTTTCACTTCAATCCACTAAATTTAATTTTCTTTTTTATAATGTTTGGACTCTATTTTAAAAGATATAAAAAAATATAAAATGAACAATATTAAAAAATATTGCAAATATTTAATTGATGAATATTTGAAAATAAATACGCAAGGTGAAAATAGCGGTTTCTATTTTAGACTGCAAAGTTTTTTGCTTAATGGTTATGTAAAAGAAATCATTTTTAAAAATTCAAAAAAATCTTTAAAAATTGAGTTTTTAGATGATGCAAGAGAACAAATTTTAGAATTTGCTAAGTCTCAAAATATTATTATAAATCTATACATTTAATGAGTTTTGTTTAATTGATTAAAGATGTCAAAATTAAATAATAAAGAAATTAGCGAAGCAATAATTGATGTTGCGGTGTTTCAATTAGAACATTATAGTCATCCAGCACCATTTTCAATTGATTCAGATTTACTTGAAAGTGATCAAGTTAAAAATTTCTTTGCTGTTGCAAAAGAACATGGCTATCAAGTGCTTTCTGAAACTGACGAAAAAGGATCTACAAAACTTACTTTACAAAGATAAATTAAACTAAAAATTTAGAGACAATGCAAAAAATTAAAGAGTTGAGCAATTTACAATCTGAAAAATTTGATTATAAAAAACTTTTAGATAAAATAGTAAATAACAACGAAATAAGTTCAACGGACAATTTTCTTTTATTTATGAAAGATAAAGACAATTTATCTGTTGATGAAATTAAAAAAGATGTTAGATTTACCAATCTTCCAATAAATCTATGGAAATATCAAAATTGGTTTAAATCTAATTTTAAAATTGATAATAAATGTATTCAATGGAAAAATAAGCCTAACTCTTTAGAGAGATATCATGCTAAAATACCTATTGATATTAAAATTGACGTTTATTTAACATTGATAAAACACCTCTTAGTAATAGGAATGAAAGAAGCATTCTTTTTAGCAATGGAAAACAGAAAACACATTTCAAGAAAAGAATGTATTAAAATAATTGTTAAAATAACCGGGTATACAAAAGATTCTGTTAATTGTAGTACTTTTGATCCAAATCATTGGGGAAAAACTGAATGGTTTTTGTCCCATTTTATAATAAATCCTAAAAATCGAAGTATTTCTTGGAGAAAAAAAGATCAACCGAAAAAATCTATGCTTAATTTCAATAATCCAGGAAAGAATAGTGTGAGACCTTTTGTTTTCAACACAATAAAAAATATCACCAAACCTATCATAGCATTAAACGCCAATGAATATGGGCATGATGTTAAATTGGCACGTAGTATTAATCCAAATGCTATTATTCATAATATAGAAAAATATAAATTGGTTTTAGAAAAATATAAAACGAATAAATATAAAACTTTTGATCACCGCATGACAATAAATAAGTTTTTCGAAAAAAACACAATACATTTTGATGTTGTTTGGATAGATTGTTGTTGGTATTATTCTAAAAAAATGTCAGAATGTCTTACAAGCATAAATAAAGGGCAAATGACAAATGAATTATCAATAACATTAGGTCACACAAAAAATGTTAGAAATGGTGACATTTTTTCAAAAAATTTCAGGCTACAATATGGCAAACATGTTGAACCTCAAAAATCAGCTATCGATGATATATTATCAAATTATGTTTATGTTGACAGAATAAATTATCAAAGTAGCATGAACGGATCATTGAAAAATGAAGTTGTTTTAAAATACAAATTGATTTAAATTTTTTTATTTAAATAAATCTTCTTATATTTGCATTAGAGAAAACGCCCCGTCTACCTTGTGGAATCCTTGGAATCCAGGTAAGGATATTGACGGGCTTTTCCCGTTTTAAAAATTAATAATGCACGAAGAAAAAAAATATTATTTAGTTCACAAAAATAATCTTGATGATTTTAAATCATTAGGGTTTCCTGAATTTGGCTATATTGATCATTGGAGGATCTGTTGTCATCGTAATTATATTTATCTGTCTTTTGATGGAACAACAATAAATAAAAATTATTTTATGGGGTTTATGAAATATACAAAATTTTCAAGAGATTGGTTTAAAAGGAATAATTGGAAATATATGGGTGAGTATTCAAACTCTATTATTAGAAAACGCAAACTAACAAAAATAGAATCAAACACTCAACTCTAATGCTATTATTAAACTGGTGTTCTTATTATCTATAAATAATATTGTATCAAAAACATAAATTGCTATTTTATTTTCACCAACAAAATTCATAGAATTAAAATATTTTTTAGGAAAAGTAATTGACAAATCTTCATGCGAAACATCACAAATTTGTAAATCCCAACCGCTTTCACCAATAGAAAGAATATTATTAACAATATTTAAATATAAAATATCATTTTCTTGTGTCTCAATTTTAGACATTTTTTTTATCTTTTCAAATGATGTTTTTTCTAAATCAAACTTAAAATCCATATTCTTAATATCTATTGTGCTTTTAATTTTTTCTGCATCAATATCAGTATTCAATCCTTCCGGTGTACCACCAATTATGTTTATTTTTAATTTAGAATTTTTTAAAACAAAATTGTCTGCTTGAATATCATCACTCATAAATAATTCACAGTTCAATTCTTCATTAAAATCTAAAAAATTTCTTAATGTAGTTTCAAATTTTTTACCATCCGAAATAATATATTTCAAAATCTGCTTATCTGATAAATCTTCATTAAAATTAAAAACTTCCTCAATTTTGAAAATAAAAGATTTAAATGCGTTAACGCTTCTTCCTTGTGCAACTAAGGAATATATTAAAATATTTTTATAATCAATTTTAACTAATATTTCTTTATCAATATTTATTAAATCAGATATTTTATCTAATAAAAAATCCAACTGAGCCATTGACATTTTAAATTTATACGAATCTACCATTTTTTAAAATTATTTTTCTATTTAATATTATAATAAAAACACTTAAAAGTTTAATTTCTTCTTGGTGAAGGATATCTTAATCCAAAAATATTTTCTGGCGGACCTTTAGGAGCATAAACTTTGCCATAAGTTGAAACAAAATCATTAAGTTTACTTGAACCTTTTGAGTTATCAGAAAAAGATTCAAGAAGTTTTTTAGATTCAACATCCAATTCATTATTAATAAACATATCAATCATGTTTTTATATGCGACAGTATCAAAAACTGTTGATAATGTGATTGTTGACATAACCACATCATCATGACCAGATTCTGCACGATATGAAACATTTCCTGCAGTGGTTTCGTATTTTGCAAATGTGTTTATTTCAGAAATATTTATATCATTGTGAATGACAATCTTTCTCTTTTTAATAGACTGTTGAAACTCTTTGTCAATAATCAAATGCTTATCCCTATTCAACCTTAAACCTATTTTATAATCGTTTGGACTTTTTTGACCAGTTACCTTTACTTGTTGCGAGCTGTGTACAGTTCTAATGAAAACTGCACTGAAATAATCATTACAATCATCAAAAACATGCGGCAAATGTGCTAAAAATTCTGCACCATATGTGTTATATTCCAAAATAACCTTAACCTTC
>Ga0209083_1004145_pt1 | contig 11378 bp, 13 predicted proteins | sample AM7aDNAmetaG_FD_184132 | JGI IMG/M metagenome (GOLD analysis project Ga0209083, IMG submission 184132) | Freshwater microbial communities from Finland to study Microbial Dark Matter (Phase II) - AM7a DNA metaG (SPAdes) (version 3) | ecosystem: Environmental > Aquatic > Freshwater > Lake ...
CTTTTCCTTCAATAACTTCTCCAGCCATTGGCGGATTTTTTGTGTCATTGAAATACTTGGCCATCACACTGCTGTTTTTGGCTTTTGTTTTTTCGTCTTCTATTTTAACTGCCTTAATTTTTTCTTTCGCCATATTTTTATTAATGAAAAATGCACCATCAAGGCGCATATGTTTTGACAAAAAGTTTCGCGTCATTTTACTCTTCCACGCGAGGTTAGCTTTCTGTGCAACCTTGTAATAGATACAAGATACTATAATTAGTGGGGAATGTAAAGCCTAATTTAGTCAAAAAATTGGTTGATAATTTATTTAATTTTGCTATAATTACTAAATGATAATAACTTACCTAGGGGTGGAGTTTTTTAAAGTTCAATTTGGCGATACCACCATCGCTTTTAACCCTATTTCTAAAGATTCAAAGTTTAAGCCAACAAGATTTTTTTCTGATATTGCGCTTGTTAGTATAAACAATCCAGATATGAATGGGACAGAAAATCTTTCCTACAATGGCAAAGACCCATTTGTTATTTCTGGTCCAGGAGAATATGAAGTCAAAGATATTTTTATAAAAGGTTTTGCTTCAAAGTCTAATTATGGAGGGAAGGAAAGAATCAATACAATATATTCTGTCACACTTGAAAACATGAACCTATGTTTTTTGGGTGCGCTTTCAGATATCAATCTTTCAACTGAAGTAAAAGAAGCACTCGGTGATGTCGATATTTTGTTTTTGCCAATCGGAGATGATAGTGTTCTTGATGCTGGAAAAGCAGAAAAGCTTTCTGTTGAAATTGAGCCGAAAATAATTATTCCTATGCATTTTGGAGAAGTCGGAATAAAAGACGCGTTAAAAAAATATTTAAAAGAAGCCGGTGAAGATGCAGTAAAGCCGATAGATAAATTGACGATTAAACGAAAAGATTTGGAAGGGAAAATGGGCGAAGTGATAGTTCTTTCAGAAGCATAAATTAAGATAGGAATTTTGATAAAATGAAGCTTTTAGCAAAAATAAAAAAATTGCCGAATAAGACAAAAAGATTGCTGGCAATATTATCTGCTTTTTTATTAACGATAATATTAATATCAATTAATGTATTAATTAGTTCGATTTGGAGAGAAGAACCAAAAATAGTACCGTATAATCAAGAAGATCCAATTAAGTCAATGGCGAATTCATTTACGAAGATATTTAATGTTGTACAACCGATGTTAGATAATTCGATTAAAAATATATCTCAAGTAAAGGACGAAATAATTAGCGAAATGAACGCAACCTCAAGCACAAGTTCAGCAAAAAATACAGCGTCTGGCACAGAACAAATAATAGATCAGAATAATTCAACAAGTTCTAGTGTCAGTACAAGTTCAAATATAGTAAGATAAGAAAAAGTTACAAAAATATGTCAAAAGAAAAAGAAATAAGTGGAGAACATAGAGCGCTCACAAATAGAAATATTGTAACAGAGATGAAAGAATCTTATTTGGATTATGCTATGTCTGTTATTACGCAGAGAGCTCTTCCAGATGTTCGTGATGGTTTGAAGCCGGTGCACAGGAGAATTCTTTTTGCTATGGGGCAGATGGGAATTACTTCTGGTTCAAAAACAAGAAAGTCTGCATCTGTTGTTGGAGAAGTTATGGGAAATTATCACCCACACGGAGATGCTGCCATTTATGAATCTATGGTGAAGCTTGCACAAGATTTTGCTACAAGATATCCACTTATTATTGGACAGGGAAACTTTGGAAACATTGATGGAGATTCTGCCGCTGCTATGAGATACACCGAGGCAAAAATGTCAAAAATTTCCGGTGAAATGCTCAAAGACCTTGAAAAAGATACAGTTGAATGGAGACCAAACTACGACAACACAAAAAAAGAGCCATCAGTTCTTCCTGCCGCTGTTCCAAATTTACTTTTAAATGGAACGCTTGGTATTGCTGTCGGTATGGCAACAAATATTCCACCCCACAATCTTACAGAAGTTGTCGACGCAACTTTGCACTTAGCTGATAATCCAGATGCATCAACAGAAGATTTATTACAATTTATCAAAGGTCCAGATTTTCCAACTGGCGGAACAATCTTTAATCAAACGGATATAAATCACGCTTATGCTACTGGACGTGGTGGAGTCGTTACTCGTGGTCATGCGGAAATTGTTGAAGATAAAAAAGGAGCTTTCCAAATTATTATTACCTCAATTCCTTACAGAGTAAATAAAGCTGAGCTTATTATCGCGATTGCAAACCTTGTTCGTGATAAAAAAATTGAAGGAATAAAAGGTTTGCGCGATGAATCAGCAAAAGACATTAGAATTGCTATTGATTTGAAAAATGGTGCACAACCACAAAGTGTTTTGAATTATTTATATAAACACAGTCAGCTTGAAGAAACTTTTCACTTCAATCTTGTTGCTCTCGTAAACGGTGTACCAAAAACTCTTTCTCTGAAAACATTTTTGGATGAATTTATTGAACACAGAAAAATAGTTATCAAGAGAAGAACTGAATTTGATTTGAGAAAAGCGGAAGCAAGAGAGCATATTTTACTTGGTCTGAAAAAAGCGCTTGACCATATTGATGAAATCATAAAAATAATTAAGAAGTCAAAAGATGTTGATGATGCCAGAGCACAATTAATGAAGGCGTTTAAGTTTTCTGAAATTCAGGCAAATGCAATTCTTGAAATGAAATTGCAGAAACTCGCGGGGCTTGAAAGAAAAAAAGTTGAGGACGAATTGAAAGCTGTGCAAGAATTGATAAAAGATTTGAAAGATATTCTTTCCAAAACAAAGAGAATTTTGCAAATCATTAAAGATGAGCTTATTGAAATCAAAGCAAAATATGGTGATGAAAGAAGAACAAGAATTGTTAAAGGCGGAATAAAATCATTTTCTGAGGAGGATTTGATTCCTGACGCGCCAAGCATGCTTGTTCTTACTGCCGGGGGTTATGTAAAAAGAACAAATCCAGATGAATATAGAAAACAAAAAAGAGGCGGAGTAGGCGTAGTAGATCTTGATACAAAAGACGAAGATTTTATTACACATTTTCTTACCGCAACTACTCACAATGATATTTTATTCTTTACTGATAAAGGAAAAGCATATCAATTAAAAATGTATGAATTGCCAGAAGGAAAGAGAGCAACAAAAGGAAAAGCTATTGTAAATTATCTTGCAATTTCTAGTGAAGAAAAAATTACTTCTGTCTTAGCAATGCCAAAAGAATTAAAGAATCTTAAACTTTCACTTATTTTAGTTACAAAAAATGGGACTACAAAAAGAGTTGATGCAGACGCATTTAAAGATGTTAGAAGAAACGGTTTGATAGCAATTACTCTTGATACAGGAGATGAATTGAGGTCAGCTTTGTTTATGTCAGAAGGCGACCAAGTAATACTTGCAACAAAAGAAGGGCAGGCAATAAGATTTAAAGATAAAGATGTGAGAGTTATGGGAAGGAATGCTTCTGGCGTTCGTGGAATGAAACTAGACAAAGGTGATTCTATTGTTGGCGCTGATGTTGTCAAGAAAGAAATGAAGAATCCAGAATTGCTTGTCATTAGTTCTCATGGTTATGGAAAGAAAACTCCACTTGATGAATACAAAGTTCAAGGTAGGGGCGGTTCTGGAATTATTACGATGAAAGTTACAGACAAGACAGGACAAATTATTACATCAAAAGTTGTTACAGATGAGGAAGATGAAATTGCTGCAATCTCAAAAAAGAGCCAGGTCATTAGAGTTGAAGTAAAAGAAATTCCAAGTTTGGGAAGACAAACACAGGGTGTAAGAATTATGAAGCTTAGAGAAGGGGACTCAATTGCTTCGGTGACGTGTATATAAAAGTAAAACATAAAAGGGAGGCCGAGAAGCGGCCGCCCTTTTATTTTTGTTGACACAACTATTTGCATGTGTTAATTTAAATTTGGGTAGTACAAAATACATTAAAGTCCTGAGGAGGACATTATGATAGGTGACAGAAAAGAAATAAATAAGTTTATTCTTTTTAGGTTAGCAAAGATAAGAAGAAAATTTTTTAAGCTAAGAATGCACTTAAAAAAGAACGTTTTCGATTCAATTTCAAGACGAAAATTAATAAAAGAAACACGCGAAATTGAAAAGAATATGGAGATAATGATAGAAATACAACGCGAGGAAAATAAGTCAATGTTTAGGGAAATAAAGGCGGAGACGGAAATAAAAGAGAAATATTTACGAATAAAGATTTTGTCTGAAATTAGTGAAAGAAGAAATAAGTAACAACCAAGGGGGGGTCAGCAATGGCCGCCCTTTTTCTTTATTTATCCACTAGCAAGATTTTTATTGTGGGGTTATAATATAGACATAAAAAAATGTTTTCAGACCCTCAAAAAAATATTGAGCAATTCGGTTTAGGAAAAGGAAATTATGTTGCCGATTTTGGTACTGGCTCAGGTTTTTATGCCCTAGCTGCTAGTGATATGGTTGGTATAGATGGAAAGGTCTACGCTGTTGATGTCCAGAAGGACTTACTCACGAGATTAAAAAACGAAGCGGTTAAACAACATAAAAATAATGTTGAAATAATATGGGCTGACCTAGAACATATTGGTGGTACCAAACTCCGAGAGAATTCACTAGATGCCGTTATAGTTGCAAATACTTTTTTTCAGTTAGAAAATAAAGACAACGCTTGTCTTGAAGTCAAAAGAATTTTAAAACCAAGTGGCCGAGTACTTTTTGTTGATTGGGCAAGTTCTTTTGGAGGTATAGGTCCACAACCACAAAATGTTTTTTCAGAGAATCAAGCAAAAGCTCTTTTTGCAAAGAATGGATTTCAGGAAGATAGAACCATCAGCGCAGGTTCACAACATTATGGTATAATTTTTAGGAAATAATATTTAAATATGAATCCAAACCCAAACAAATTTAAGAATATTATTATAGGAGTATTTATTTTTTTTATAATTATAGGTCTGATAGCATTTTCTACATATAAATCAAAAAGTACGAATACTAATACAGTTATTGTACAAATTTGGGGTACGGTGGATAAAAATATTTTTGATAGTTATGTTACTAAATATAAACAAGATAAATCAGTAGATTTTAGTTTGTCATACTCATATGTTAGCTTGGATACAATAGATAGTAAGCTTGTAGAGGCAATTGCAACTGGCAAGGCACCTGACATAATTTTAATTCCAAATTCTCTAGAAAAAAGATATTTGGATAAAGTTTACATGATTCCATTTACTAGTTTACCTCAAAGAACTTTTACTGACACTTTTGTTCCTGAAGCTCAACTATATGAACAATCAAATGGTTATTTTGGCATACCATTCTTTGTTGATCCTTTAGTCATGTACTGGAATCGAGATATGTTTGCGAATGCCGCGATTGCCATTCCACCCAAAAAATGGAGTGAATTTCCAATGTTGGCGAGTAAATTATCACAAAGTAACAGTAAGGCTGATATAAGCCAAAGTGCTGTTTCTTTTGGTGAATTTGCAAACATTGATAATGCAAAAGCGTTAATAAGTACATTAATTATGCAAGCAGGCAGTCCTATTGTTTCAGAAGACATTAATGGAAAATTATATTCTAATCTCGATTCTAAATCAGCGAATGATATTATGGTTCCAGCCGTTTCCGCTTTACAATTTTATACAGATTATTCTAATCCACAAAAACCAGTTTATTCATGGAATAGGTCACTACCTTCATCAAAATTATTTTTTTTAAGTGAAAATCTTGCAACATATTTTGGTTTTTCATCTGAGTATCAAGATATTAAAACAAAAAACCCAAATTTAAATTTTGATTTAACATACATGCCACAGATAGTTGATGCGAAAGTATTTACAACATACGGTGATCTTTACGGTTTCTCAATTCTAAAAAGCTCACAAAATATTTTAGCAGCTTATAATTTAATTTTAACCCTTATCAACTCTGATTCTATCTCAACCTTAGTACAAGTATACGGAGTGGCACCTGCAAGGAGAGATATAATTGCTGCTGGCACAACAAATGCAGTTCAAACAATAGTTTTTAATTCATCTTTGATATCAAAAGGATGGATGGACCCTGATTCAAGTAAGACAGACCAAATATTCCAAAATATGATCGAAAATATTAGTACGGGGAAATTGGAAATTACTGACGCAGTAACAAAAGCAAGCAATGAGATCGATAGTTTATTCAAATAACACTAATCATTATTTATGAAACAAATAACCAAAATTTTAATTTTAACTGGAGTGATTTTTTCCTTTTGTTTTATAAAATTCAATATTGTAAATGCACAAGATGCGTACATTGGGCTTCCACAAGATGGAACATATATCAAACATGGGACCAATGGTAAACCGGTGCCCCCATCATATGACTATACTAATGGTTCGGTATCCAAAAAATTTTATTATTTGGGGAGAACTGATGGAGATGCTAATGGAGAAGGTAATTGGGTACTTAGCACAGATTATAATAACCAAATTCCTATGTCAGCTATGAGATTGTACTATAATTTTGCTGTTAACATGGACGATCCAAATAGCGGTTATAATTTAGCAAAAAAATATGATGAAGAAATGTTAATATGGAATGCTGATGTCGCAAGTGGAAAAGCTGCTGAAAATAAGGTCAATGCTGACAAACTTGCTAGTAGTTTAGCAGCAGCACAAAAAGTTGACCTTACTGGTTATTGTGACCCAAAAGGCGCTCCATCAGACCCCAGAAGTCTTTCTCCTCTAGTTCAGTGTGGAAACGCCAAAGAAAGATGTTGCGATCTAAATGAAGCTATGATTTTAGTAAATAGAGCAATAAATTGGTTTGTATATATTATTGGGGTAGTCGCAGGTATTACTTTTACAATAGCTGGAGCCAAGATGCTTCTACATCCAGACAATGCAGAAGAATTAAAAAGTGCACGTGAAATGTTTACAAAAACCGTTATCGGATTACTAATTGTTATGTGTGCTTGGCTTGCAGTAAACACAGTTATTTCTGCAATAGTTAATAAAGATACAAACGCATTACGATTCTTTAATACCTCGAGTAAATAGATATCAATTATTTAATTTTACTATAATAATCATTAGTGATAAAATATGTATATGAAAAATAAAAAATCAAAAATATTGAGCGTAGTCACTTCAGTTGGTTTTCTAGCTCTTCCATTTATAGTAAACGCTCAGATCACCAATCCATTAAAATTTGATAAAATTCCTGAACTTTTTCAAAGTCTATTAAATTATGGGATGGGAATTGTAGGTGCTGGTGCAGTTCTAGCATTCATATATTCAGGTTTTCTATTCGTAAAAGCCCAAGGTAATGAAGAAGATTTAAAAACAGCAAAAACTGTCTTTAAAAACATTTGTATTGGCACAGCAATACTTTTAGGTGGACAACTCATTGCAAGTATTATCGTTAGTACTATTCAGACATTAAGATAATCATGTTATTAAAAAATAATATAAAAACTATAAGATTAATAATAACCACGGCTTCTTTTTTTGTATTTATAATATTTTCTTTTCTTTCACTTAGCCCGCTAGTATTTGCGGCGGGATCAAGTCCAACCCTACAGTATCCAAACAACAATAACTCACAAGGATTTGGTGCCGGCGTTGGATTTGGAAATACGAATTATAGTTTAGGCAGTACTGATGTAAGTAGCGGTATTGATACAAACCCACTTATTCTTTTTGGTACTACTGCTCAAGCCCCAGCGCCAGAAATAAATTATTGTGACATGTCAAAATTGTCTACTTTTAGAGACATAGTGTTAAAATTTGTTATTGGTTGCGTCGCAAAAAATGTTACATATTTTATTACAGCTATAGCATTTGTTGTATTTTTGTGGGGTATATTTAAATTGTTCTGGCCAAATGGTGAAAATAAGCAGCCAGCAAGAGATATGATGTTTTGGGGTGTAATTGGAATATTTGTTATGGTTTCTATTTGGGGACTTGTCGCCATACTTCAAAATACTTTTCAGATTAGTGGAAATTATAGCGTTACGCCACGTCCAGTCGTAATACCAAAATAAAGTAGATAACCTCTCTTGCTTATTAAAAATAGAAGTTTTATAATTGTAGGTATAAAGTTTATTGGTCGCATTATTTATTAGGTTCATTTTATTAATTTCAGTCATAAAAGACTGATCAAATATCAAAAAGTATGAAAAGAATTTTGGCTACAGTTTTGGTTAGTGCATTTCCAGCAATTGCTCTAGCTCAAAAACTAAATGTGAATGATGGTATAGGTGGAATTTTTAACTTAGCAGGAAGTTTCTTAAATAAGGCAGTCCCACTTATAATTTCTTTGGCAATCGTTTGGTTTATTTACAATGTTTTTATGTATGTTGTTGCTGGAAAGGGTGATGAAGATAAACAAAAGACAGCAAAAACAAATATGATCTGGGGTATTGTTGGAATATTCGTTATGGTTTCTATTTGGGGACTTGTAGCAATATTACAATCAACTCTAGGTACAGCAAACGTTACTGGTACTATTGGTAATCAACTTCCAACTATACCAACCAATTAATTATCTATAATGGATTTTATTGTTCAAAAAGTATTTGCGCAAGCTCCAGGCGGAAATGATGTTGTTCCGGGTGCCGCGGTTAATTCTTTATTTCAAAAAATATTTACTAATATTATTGATCCGGCAATATATCTGATTGCAGCTTTAGCAGTAGTATATTTTCTTTGGGGCATGTTTACTTTTATTCAAAATGCTGATAATCCAGAAAAGAGAAAGGATGGATATATGCACATGTTATGGGGGATAATTGGATTATTTATTATGGTATCTGCAAAAGGAATAATAAACATTATTTTGAAAACGATGGGTTTATAGAAAAAATAAAAATCACTCGCAGTATGCGGGTGATTTTTTATATAAAAAAAGGGTGTAAATCTAGCAAAATGCCAAACTTACACCCCCAGTTTTTAACCAATTTCCAATTTAAAATCTAAAAATTTTCCTGCCTTATCTGTAACTTTCCCGATATAAACTGTATTTGAACCTTGATATGGTAGCAAGTACCAGATACCGCTACTACTTGGTGAATCCTGATACCACTGTCCATATTTTTGGTTCTTGTCCCACTTAAAGTGAGACTCTTGAATTTCACCACCGTATATATATGTGGCGGTAAAACTCATTTCTTCAGAATCGTTTCTAGTGATTACAGCTTTCATTGCATCACTTTGAACGTTTCTGTTCTCTCCGTAATAGTTATCTGGTTTATGCCAGCTAACTATTGCCGTTTGATTCAAAACCGCCGAGGATTTTGAGAAGGTGCTCTTACTCTCCTCTGATCCTGTTGCCGGTGCACTTGAGTATTCTTGCTTTTGTGTTTGACTTTGATTTCCATGGTTGGAATTTGAAAGCCAAAACATTAAGCAAATAAAAAGAAGTAATATAAATAATGGAATAAATTCTCGGAAATATTTCCAATAATTTCCGCCTCCACTTTTTTTCACCTCTTTTTTAGACTCAGAATTTTTCCCGAGTTTTGCTTCGCTCGTCTCTTTTATCGTTGACTTTTTAAAAAAGTAAGCAATAAAAGAAGTTAATCCGGCAATTGCGACAATGAAAAAGACAATCATCCAGAAATTCATTTTTCCCCCCTTTTTGTATTTCCTTCTGGAGTTTCATTATCTCCAACAAAAAATGATGTTCCATTTCCTCCAAGCGATAACGCCTTTCCGTTGAATTCTTTTATCGCTCCAGCGATAGTGCGGCTTCTTTCTAAGTTGCCAGCACCCGCTTTCCCCAAAAGCTTCGCTGTTTTTTGAAGGATTTCGTTTCTGGCTGTACCAGTAACTTTTATTCCTTCTGCATCTAACTTTGATTTTTCAAGATCTGCTTGTGCAGTAATTATTTTTACTCTTTTGTCTCCTTCTGCATCAGCGATCTTTCCTTTTTTTCTTTCTTCCGCAAGTTCTTGGGATTGCACTGTCTCTTTTACTGATTCATCAGAAATCTCCAACGAAATCACGGAGAAACCAATAATCTTTTGCCCAATTTGTTCGGGCAAACCTGTATTTCCGGTACCGCTATTATTAAGAGTCATAACATATTCAAACAGCTTTCCGTTTTTTTCAAGCTGTTCTTTTGTTAAGTCTCTTAACCCAACGGTTGCAATGAAATCTCTGCAGGCAGATTTTACCTGCGCCTCAACTACCCCTATCCAATTACTGAAATTAAGTGATAGTCCGGCGTGCACCGTTTCTGTAATCAGTTGTGCTACTATCTTCGTTGGTACCATTTCTTTTGTCTCAGCGTCTTCCACCGAAACAATAAAACGGTTTTTAAGGAAAATTGAGGAAGCATTTGTTTTTACCTCCACAACTTTTCCGTCAATCATCTCCATTTTTCTAAATGGATATTCATAGACTGAACCCCCAAAACCGAGCCAAATCACACCAAACTCTTTCCAGAGTTCTGATGACTCAAGCTCAGTGTCCTTACCTGGAACAACCTTGCCGGTTTTTCTTTCAACATGCATTCCTAGGTCGGCCAAATTACCATAATAACCAGTGATTCTTCCGGCCATCTTTAGGGCTTTTATTTTCCCTTTTTTGACGGTCGTAAACCACCTATCTTCTTCAGCCATCTTTGGCAATTTCTGTTTGAGCATAATATAAGCCCAAACAAGCCCAAAAATTACTACCAGTGTTATGGTTGCTATCAACCATAAAGTCGAAGTATTAATTTCCATAATTTCCTCCTTTAAATTGGCGCGTGTGCGCGATTTTGAATCTTTGTAATGTCAAAAATAGGGTGTATACCCAATTTAACCTCCAATATAATAATATCATTATTATTGCAAAAGTCAAGCAAAACTTGCTAATTATTATGGCTTATTGTATACTTATTTTGCCTTTATATCGGATAGCTACTCAAACAGCAATGTTTGGGAGGAAAGTCCGAACACTACCTCAATGTTAAAGTTGAGGAGAAGGGTAGCGGGTAACGCCCGTCCATAGCAATATGAGAGGTGCGAACAGTGACGCCGATGCCGAAAGGCTAGGATTCCTTCGGGAATAATCTCATTGAAAAGTGAGAGTGCAACGGCAAAATTCCTTACTTTAGTGCAAGGCCGAGTCCCCACACCCACTTTGACATTGTGTTTTTGTTGCCGAACTTGATTTACAAAATAAACGCAAGTTCGTGAAGCAAACAGAGGTCATGATTGATAATATAATCAAACACAATGCAACGATGTCAAAGTGGGTGTAGGGGAAGCGCCGCTTGAGCCATTCAGTAATGTTTGGCCCAGATAGATGGTTATCTCGTTGTAGTAATACAGCGAACAGAATTCGGCTTATAGGTATAGAGGTTATGGAGGGGGCGCACCGAAAGGTGCGCCC
>Ga0209083_1004154_pt1 | contig 11361 bp, 9 predicted proteins | sample AM7aDNAmetaG_FD_184132 | JGI IMG/M metagenome (GOLD analysis project Ga0209083, IMG submission 184132) | Freshwater microbial communities from Finland to study Microbial Dark Matter (Phase II) - AM7a DNA metaG (SPAdes) (version 3) | ecosystem: Environmental > Aquatic > Freshwater > Lake ...
GATTAATTCCTTATAAAACAAATGCTTTGACGTAATTTACATGGGTACAAAACACACAAAATCGCTGTATTTTATCACAAATCAATAGATTATGTGGTTTTTGGCTGGGGAACTTCGGTTTAACTGGCCGTTCAGCACCGCTACCAATCATGACCATTTCGGTGACATCAACGAAATGGTCATCGACAGGATGGGCACTATTGAAGCAGGCTATCTTGGCTTTTTCAACGACTGCCTCAAAATTACGGTAGTCACCGTAACCCAACACTTCGGCAAACTCACGGCTTGACCAAAATTCCTGACCGGCATCATTTACCCTCTTGATCTGCTCGAATGGAGAGGTATGTTCATTGTCCGTTTTTCTGATGTTTCTGCTCATAATGCTTATCCTTGTCGGGCATTTGGCTGTTTGAAAATGATAGTTACAACTTGCTCTGTCTGAAATTCTTAAAGTGTGTACCTACACTATGGAGGCTGGTCAGCGATTCTTTGCATCCTGATATTTTTTGAAGTTTTCTGCTTGTTCAAATATCTCTTTGTAGACTTCGTCTCTGTCTACTGGTGGATAGCCGTGATCGGAGAGGAGAATGATGAGGTCGACTTTCAGTTCGGCTTTGATATCGTTGCGGTGGCTCCAGTCGATGTATTTGGTTTTATCATCCACTATGTCTTTGACTTTTTTTGAGAGTGGGATGAGTTTTTCGTCCGGGTATTCGAAATCGTACTTTTTGGCAAGAGCTTTCAGGATGTCGTAGAAGGCTTTTTCTTCAAAGTTGATGCCAAGGTCAGCGAAGGATTCTTTTTCTTTTTTGAGTGCATGGTAGAGGTTGAGGATCTCATCGGTGAAATCTTCGAGCACATTGCTTACCAGAATATCTTGCTCTTTTCGATCGTTGTATTTTTCCACCAATGTTTTGAACATGATGGAGAAGTCGGCGGCTTTTGATTTGTTGACTTGCCGGTACTCATCAATTGCTCGTTTCAGGAGTTGTTGCAGAAGTTTGATCTTGGTATTCGGCATCTTGATTTTTTCAAGCTTGGCCAGATAGTCGTCATCAAACAGATCGACTTCTTTGGTATGGTCATTTCCGAGTTTGAAGAGTTCTTCGACGCCGTCGCTTTGTAATGCGCCCTGGATCATTTGCTGAACCCTGGCGTTCATCTGTGCGATATCCGGTGCATCGCCTTTGGTTAGTTTGAATACTATTGACCGCACTGCCATGTAGAAATGGATATGATCGCGCTCGTCCTGGGTGAATGCGTCGCGTCCACAACTGATGTCGTAGGCGGCTTTCATGCGCTTGACAAGCGCCATGAAGCGTTTTTCGGTTTTCTCTGTCACCTGCACGTATTCGGCGGCCATGTTGAGGCAATGGAGTTGTTCCAAAGGTTTGCCGGAAAAGTATGGGCTGAGATCAAAGTGGTGAAACAATCGTGCCAGAAGATCGAGATGGTCTTTTACGGCTACAATCGAGACTTGAATTTCTTCGATGTTTGTTCTGTCCGCTTTTGAGTATTGAGCAAGTGCAAGGTTCATCTGTTTTTTGATACCGATATAGTCAACGATGAGCCCTTTTTCCTTGCTGCCGTATTTCCGATTGACTCTTGAGATGATCTGGATCAGATTGTGCATCTGAACGTACTTGTCGATATAAAGCGTATCAAGGCATGGTATATCGAAACCTGTGAGCCACATGTCAACTATTATGGCGATTTTGAAATTGGATTTTTCGTTCTTGAACTGCCGATCCAATTCTTTGCGGTAGTCTTTGTTGCCGAGCAGGTCGAAAAGGATTTTCGGGTCATCCGGGTCACGTGTCATCACCATCTTGATGCGTTCCATTGGCTTGATTTCACGGCGTTCCTTATCCGTCAGAACAGCACCATCTTCGCAGATTTTTGCTTCTGCCCATTCCGGGCGCAGCGCAATGATCTCCTTATAGAGCTCGAACGCAATTGGGCGGCTATTGCAGACGAACATGGCCTTGCCTTTTACCGTCGCGCCTTCACTGACACGCTTTTCATAGTGGTTGACAAAATCTTTGGCAATCGCCTTCAGACGATCCGGGTTGCCAAGGATAGAGTTCATCTGTGCGTTGGCTTTCTTGCTCTCTTCGATGGCGTATTCACTGGAGCCTTCTTCGAGGCACTGCGCATAATAGGTTTCAATTTCTTGCAGCTTACTGTTGTTGAGGAGTACTTTGGCGGCACGTCCTTCGTAGACAATTCTGACGGTGATTTCGTCCTTTACGGACTCGGTCATGGTATACGCATCTATAACATCACCAAAGACATCGAGCGTTGCGTCAATGGGTGTGCCGGTGAAACCGACATAGGTGGCGTTGGGCAGTGAGTCGTGCAGATATTTGGCAAACCCGTAGGTACGCTGCACGCCGCTCTCCGTAATGCGTAACTTCTGATCAAGATTAACCTGACTGCGGTGCGCTTCATCGGATATGCAGATTACATTGGCACGATCTGTAAGCAAGCTGGTGCTTTCGGTGAATTTATGAACGGTGGTCAAAAAGACTCCTCCGCTCTGCCTCCCTTTGAGCAACTGCCGCAAGTGTTCCCTGTCTTCCACGCTGACAACTGCATCATCGCCAATAAAGCCTTTGGCATTGATGAATTGCGCGGTGAGTTGATCGTCAAGGTCGGTACGGTCTGTAATTAACACCAAGGTGGGGTTTGAAAAATCGAGACTTTTCATCAGAAGCCTGGCCAGGAAGAGCATGGTGTAGCTTTTTCCGCAACCGGTCGCACCAAAATAGGTTCCGCCTTTGCCGTCGCCGTCGGGGCGACGATGGATTTTGATATTGTCGTAGAGTTTGCGAGCCGCGTAATATTGCGGATAGCGGCAGAGAAGCTTTACATCATGACTGGAGGTGTCGGGGAAATAGATAAAATTTTTGATGATGTCGCGCAGGCGGTTCTGGTTGAACAGACCTGCAATCATGGTGTAGAGCGAATCGATTCCATCCTTTTCAATCAGGTCGTTGCCATCAATTTTCCGCCAGGCATAGTAGAATTCGTAGGCAGCAAAGAGTGAGCCTGACTTATTGTTTACGCCGTCGCTGATGATGCATAGGGCGTTGTATTTGAAAAGCTCCGGTATGTCGCGCCTGTAGCGGATTGTGAGTTGCCGATAGGCGTCGTGGATGGTTGCATCTTCACGAATGGCGCTTTTGAATTCAAATACCACGAGCGGCAGGCCGTTGATATAGACAATACAATCAGGGATTCGCTTTTCCGCGCCGGTGATTTCGAGCTGGTTGACGGCCTTGAAAATGTTGCATGAAGCATTGTACGGTTCAGAGTCTTCAGTTAACACCAAGGGCCATTGTCCGGTTATAGAGCACTGCTGCGCATCAATGCCGCGATAGTCTATCAACTCAACATAGAGGTCTTTTTGGCTACGATCTTCACGTTTCAGCAAAAAACCGTCCGAAACCATCTCCATGATGGCTTTGTTCGACACATAAAGATCAGCCGCTGAGTAGGCATCGAGCCTGCGGAAAATGTGGTCTATTTCACTTTCGGCAATACCATCACAGGCATAGCGACGGGAAAGATAGTTGCGAAGGTCGTCCCTGATCAGCACATCAGACGTTGCCCGAAGAATGGTTTCCCCAAGGACATGAGGATAGTTCTCCTTGCCCAGGAGTTCCAGAATTGCGTGTTCGAGGCGGCCTTCTGTAAATGTGCTCATGCCATATTCTCCACTACGCCACGCATCAGGATGGGGCAGAGTTTTTGGATTTGTGATTTCAATTGAATATTCAGGCGTTTGCGGGTTTCCAGCGTATGATGGATAGCAACAATGCTTTCCTGAATCTCGATACTGGGGATGGGGAGCATTACGTTGCACATGTTATCCCAATCAAAAAACTCATGCGCACTACCCTCTGATTTAAACCGTGCATATCTGTCGAACTCGCTCCGAGTAAACCACAATAAAAGATATTCCGGTAAAAGCGAATCAGGCTTTGAAATCTCAAACACCTGATAAGCAGCTGAAACTGCACAAGTGTCACCCGTACGGTAAGCAATCGATATTTTATCTCCATTGCGCGTCGTAGCTCTGTTATACGCAAACTGCCCTTTTTGGACTACTTTCGCCGCTATTATATTGACACCAATTTGTTTAGGTGTCATAAAATGCTTGTTGTTACTTATGCCTTGAAATAAACTCACATTGCCTTCTATATTCCTAACTTCGATTGGTCGGATGTATGTACCTAAATATTGAAGGGTTAGTCGTTTTTTTAAATCATCAATAAACGAGTCACAAATCAGTTGGAGATCATCAATGGTCTTTTCGTAAACCTGCTGATTCTTCTGCAATGCCTTGTACAAGGCTACATATTTCCGCTGTTCGTCGATATCTGGGATGGGCATTTCAATGTCACAGAATCGTTCCCATTCGAGCCCACCCCTGATACTACTATCACAGATATAACCAGCATATCGGTCAAATTCAGGGCGATGGAAGTGCATCATCAGGAATTCTGGCAACAACTCATCACCCTTTATGGCAAACATGACATAGGCAGGTGAAATGATGGATGGTTCGTCGTCAATATAAAATGCTATCGGAATTCTTTCGTCACGACCAACATGCATCACGTTACAGGCAAATAATCCTTTCTTTATCACCTTGTAGCGTGACAAGTCAGTTTCAGAAACATTGGCTACCGATGGCATAAACTCCTTGTTGATGTTTATGCCAAAAAGACGGGTAACTGCCATATCCTTGTTGCGCACATCAACCAGTTGTATGTAGTCGCCAAGGCGCTTGTAGTCAGATTTCATAGCCGAGTCCTTTGAATGCTTGCTTGAGTTCTGACTGTGATTCAGCCTCTTCGGCGAGAATAGCTTTAAAGGTGTGCTGGATGCGTTTCATCTCTGTGTCGAAATCTATACCGCTGTCGCGATCAACAAACCGGATGTACTTGCTGGGCACAAGCGAGTAGTTGTTGGCCTCGATTTCTGCGGCGTTGGCGGCGTAGCAATATTCGGGAATATCCTTGTATGTTTTGTCGCAATCAACCTGTTGCCAGTTGTGGAGGTTTGCGGCAATGGGGCCGACCTCTTCAGTGGTAAGCTCAATGAACATCTTTTCATACTCAGAGCCGCGTTGACGAAGATCGACAAAGAGAGTTTCCCCGCTTCTGTCGCGATACTCTTTGGTGATACCGTTGAGCCTTGCTGTTCGTCTCTTTTTGTTCTTGTTGAGAATCCAGAGCGTTACGCTGATGTCGGTGGTGTAGAACATATTCCTCGGCAGAACGATGATGGCTTCGACCAGGTCATTCTGGATCATCTTGCGACGAATTTTGTATTCTTCTCCCCCGCCGGAGAGTGCACCGTTGGCAAGGATAAACCCGGCAACACCGTTATCGGAGAGCTTGGAGATCATGTGCAGAATCCAGCCATAGTTGGCGTTGCTGACTGGTGGCACGTCGTACCCTGACCAGCGGTGGTCGTTGGTCAATTCATCTGCCGCCCGCCAGTCTTTGAGGTTGAATGGCGGGTTGGCCATGATGTAGTCGGCCTTGAGGTCGGGATGCTGATCGCGCGAAAAGGTGTCAGCGGCGACATCGCCCAAATTGCAGGAGATACCCCGGATGGCGAGGTTCATTTTCCCCAGTTTGTAGGTTGTAGATGTGGCTTCCTGACCGTAGATGGAGATGTTTTTGGTATTGCCCTGATGTGACGAAACAAACTTCATGGATTGAACAAACATTCCGCCTGACCCGCAACATGGATCGTAGATGATGCCCTGGTATGGCTCAATCACTTCGGCAATGAGATTAACGATGCTCTTTGGTGTATAGAATTCGCCTTTTCCTTTGCCTTCCTTGATCGCAAATTTCCGCAAGAAATATTCGTAGATGCGGCCAATGATATCCTGCTCTTTGTCTTTTAGGGTATGGATATTGTTGATGGTGTCGAGCAGTGCTGCAAGTTTGCTGACATCAAGATTAAGGCGGGAGAAGTAATTGTCGGGGAGTGCGCCTTGCAGGGCTTTATTGGTTTTTTCTGCCGTGTGCAGGGCGGTGTCGATTTTGACGGCTATATCGTTTTGTTTGGCATTTTTGATGAGGTAGGTCCAACGGGATTCTTCCGGCAGGAAAAAGACGTTTTTCATGGTGTAGAATTCTACCATGTCGATATACTTTTCTTTGCCTTCTTCGATCAATTCTGCCCGGCGGTGTTCAAAACAGTCGCTGGCGAATTTGAGAAAGATGAGCGCCAGAACGACGTGTTTGTATTCAGATGATTCAACGCTGCCGCGCAGTTTGTCGGCGGAATCCCACAGGGTTTCTTCTATGCTTTTCGAGTTCTTCTTTACCGCTTTTTTCTTGAGCATGTTGGACTGATTGTTGTTTGATTGTGTTTTAATGGGCGGTTACTGCCAGTCGGTTGGCTTTTGCAGAAGCAAACCAACATCTATCAAGGCATTCTTGAAACAATGTTTATATTGAAACCATAGCATCACCAGAGATAGCATCTCCGGCCTGACGCCTTCAACTTGGTTGGGGGCGTTTCTTTTTTATACCCTGCCTTTATCGATATCCTTTTCTGCAATGCTTGAGTTCATCTCCCTTCAGTGCTTATTATTCTTGAAAGGGCTCTTGGTCGATCGGCTCGTATGCATCGGGGTTATGAACGGGCGGTGAAGTTCAGCCTTACGGACAAAGAGCTTTCGCTGTCGCGAGAGAACCTTATTGCCGACCTTTTTGCTCCGGTCTTTTATGCCATTGCTGATGATATCGACCAGAATTTAACGCTGCGGGCCAATGATATCCCCTATTTTTATTTTTTTTTGCCATAAAACGAACATAAAAAAAGGGCGACCAAGATCACCCTTTTTTGTTACAGAGCGCCCGTGCGGTCAGCTACTCGGTTTGCACCTTTGCAAGGCGGGCTTTTTCAATGTAAGTCTTCTGAATATCCCGCGACACATTGTATGCCTTCGAGAGACTGTCAGAACTCCAAAGCCTTGCATCAAAAGCCATACAGATATTTCTGAGGAACGGTATACCGACCTCAGTGACACGAACACTCTTGTCGCCCAAAACAACCAGCCCATCGTTCTCCATGTCTTCAAGGCGATAAAGAGCGATATCAAGTTCTTCTGTATAGAGCTTCGGGTCTGCCCAGGAGGTCTCCTGTTTGCACATCAGGTTGAGAATGTGGCGGCGGAGCACAAGATCTTCATCAGTCAAGAGGTGACCGCGGTGCAGCGGAAAACGGCCTTCGTTCACCACTCTGATATAGTCTGCATCATCGCGTTCATTCTGTGCAAAAGCGTACCAGGTATCGCTGATGGACGATGAACCAAGCGCGAGCATCATCTGTGTGGTATTTTCGGTATAACCCATGAAGTTGCGATGCAGTGTCCCGTTTTTGGCGGCAATATAGAGTGCGTCCCCTTCGATGGCGAAATGGTCCATGCCAATTTCGTGATAGCCGATAGATTCAAGCATCGCACTGCCTTTGTCGTACAGCTCCTGTTTGACGTCTCCGACCGGCAGATCTTCCTCTTTAAACTTCCGCTGCCCTTCGTACATGTGAGGGTTGTGGCCATAAGCATAAAAGGCGAGGCGATCGGGCTTCAGCTCCATCACTTTCTGAATGGTATCGGTAATCGTGGCCATTGTCTGTTTCGGAAGACCGTAGACAAGGTCGAAATTGATTGAAGTAAAGCCGATTTCACGGGCAAGATCAATCTTCTCCTTGACCAGCTCAAATGACTGGAGGCGATTAATCTCCTGCTGAACCACCGGGTCAAAATCCTGGATTCCGAAACTCATTCGGCGAAAGCCGACACTGTAGAGCGCTTCAAGGTGCTCTTTTGAGGTTGACTTGGGATTCGTCTCAAAGCTGAACATGTAATTGTCCATCTTGTTGACATTCTTGCAGATGCCCTCAATAAGCCTGACAAGATTTTCAGGACTGAAAAAAGTTGGTGTACCGCCACCAATGTGCAACTCCTTGACATTCAGCCTGCCCGGAAAAACATCGGTGTACATCTTCCACTCTTTGAGCAGAGCCTCAAGGTAGGGTGTCTCAAAAGAGTGATCCAGAGTACGGTGAGCGTTACAACCGCAGAAGTAACAGTGGTTCTCACAGTAGGGAATATGAATGTACAGACTGATACCGGTGGTCTCATTGCTATCGTTAAAGCCTTTAACCATCGCCTCTTTCCACTGCTCCTGGGTAACACCATCGGTACTCCATGATGGAATGGTAGGATAACTGGTGTAACGGGGACCGGGATTGCTGTACTTAACTGCGAGATTGGTTGCCATTGTTCTCTTCCTCAACAAGGATAATTTTTTTAAATTGGTTCTCGTGAAAATACATAAAACTCGGCAATTTCATAAATCATTAGCCCATAACCGGCTTGAAATCATTGTTTCCCTGACCTGCCAATATGTCGCCCCTACGGGGCTTGCCAGAGAACTCGCTCAAAAATAATTAATCAGAAGTGCCATTATATGAGACAGAAAACAGATAAAAACAGGGCGGTTGTCGGTATCATTATGGGTTCAGACTCGGATTTCGATATCATGAGGGAGGCAGCAGATACTCTTGAAGATTTTCATATTGCTTCAGAGATCTCGGTTATTTCAGCCCATCGGACACCACAAGATCTTGAACAATATGCCTCTTCGGCCGTCGAACGGGGCCTGAAGGTAATTATTGCCGGAGCTGGCGGAGCTGCGCACCTTCCTGGTGTTACGGCAGCCATGACGGTACTGCCAGTTATCGGAGTGCCGATTTTCAGCAAAAAACTCAACGGACAGGACTCACTCTACTCTATTGTGCAGATGCCGGCAGGTATTCCGGTGGCTACCGTCGGAATTGACAATGCACGAAATGCGGCTCTTCTTGCGGTTCAGATTCTTGCTTTGTCGGATGTAGTTCTGATGGCGGACCTGCTTGAGTTCCGGAAGAAACTTGCCGAAGCATCGCGCCAGAAAACAGGAAAAATCAGAGAAAAGCTCCATGCAAAAAGCTGAATTCTGGATAGAGAGCCTGAAGCTTGCACCCCATCCTGAAGGTGGCTTTTATCGTGAAACATATCGGAGCTGCGGATCATATGCCTTTACCAAAAACAGCAGTTTCAACGGCGTGCGCTCTTATGCGACAGCCATCTATTACTTGCTTAAAGGCACAGAACGCTCAACCCTGCACCGGATTCATTCCGATGAACTCTGGTTTTTTCATACAGGCACACCATTGACCGTGTACATTTTTCCTGAAACAGGCGAACCCTCTCATTTTACCCTTGGAATGGAGACCGACAAGGGAGAGCTTCTGCAGGAGAGCGTACCAGCGGAAAGCTGGTTCGGAGCTTGCAGTGACTGCGCTGATGAAGAGAGCTATTCGCTGGTCAGTTGCGTCGTTGCTCCCGGTTTTGATTTCAATGACTTTGCTTTTGCCGACAGAGACTCGCTGCAACAAAAATTTCCGCTACAGAGTGACATCATCGAACGCCTCACCTGATTCCTGCAGTAAATCCCGAACAGATTCGGAAATTTCTGTTATCCAGTTATCTTGCGGAATAAAGAATGCGTAAATAGTTCAAGTATTTTATAAAAGTGACACTGGAAATGAAAAAGAGGGTTGTAATTGTAGGCGGCGGATTTGCAGGGCTCAATGCCGCCAGGGTTTTGGAAATAAACCCGATATCGAGGTCACCCTCATCGACAGAAAAAACTATCACCTGTTTCAGCCACTCCTTTATCAGGTGGCTATGGCCGCTCTGGGAGAGGGCGATATTGCCGCACCGCTCAGAAACATGCTGGCCAACGATCAGAACATCACCGTCTTCAAGGGGATCGTGGAACGTATTGATGTTGAGAACAAAACCGTCATTACCGATTTCAGCGACATCCCTTACGATTACCTGATTCTTGCTTGCGGCGTACAACACCACTATTTTGGCCACAATGAGTGGGAGGAGTATGCGCCCGGGCTGAAAACCCTTGCCCAGGCAAAAGAGATCCGCCGGAGGGTCATGGAGGCTTATGAAAGTGCTGAACGAACTATAGATTTTGTTGAACGTAAAAAACTGCTCACTTTCGTCATTGTCGGTGGTGGCCCGACCGGAGTTGAACTTGCCGGATCAATTGGAGAAATGAGCCGTTACACACTTTCAAAATTTTACCGGAACATTGATCCGAAACTTACCAGAATCTTTATTGTTGAAGCTGCCCCGCGAATTCTCAGCTCTTTTTCACCTGATCTGGCCAGCAAGGCAACACGCTCGCTTGAGAAACTCGGTGTGCAAGTCTGGACAAACAGTATGGTCAGCGATGTTGATGCTGATGGAGTGCAAATCGGCAATGAACGCATCGAGGCAGCAACGGTGCTTTGGGCGGCTGGCGTTACCGCTATTGGAATTGGCAAAACCATGACCGGAGTGGAGACCGACCAGATCGGTCGGATTATTGTCGGTGAAGATCTCAGTATTCCAGGGCATCCCGAAATATTTGTCGGAGGCGACCTTGCTCACTTTGTTGCTCAAAACGGAAACCCCTTGCCCGGACTTGCTCCGGTTGCGCTGCAACAGGGAAGATTCATTGGCAGAACTATTCTGCTTGACCTCAAAACAAAGTCAAGAAAAGCATTCCGATACAGGGATAAAGGACAAATGGCAACCATCGGAAAAAACAAGGCCATTGTTGAGTTCGGCAGTCTGAAGTTTGATGGTATATTCGCATGGTTTACCTGGCTGCTGGTACACATTTATTTTCTGACCAGCTTCCGCCACAAGGTTTTTGTGCTGTTGCAGTGGGGATGGTCCTATTTCACGTTCAGTTATGGTGCTCGCCTGATTGTCAACCGGGAATGGAGATTCTATCCTGACGCAGACCTTTTTGCGCATCGAGCTGAAAAAAAGGAGCAGAGGTGCTGAAAAACATTTCTGCCCCAAAGATCATTGCCCTGTTCGTTGGGATAACGTTTATCGGCATAGCTCTTTATCTTTTTTTGTTCCCTGATGCGGCACCTGCTGTAGCCAGAAAAGATCTTAACCATTATGTACTCCTGACCGGCTCTTATGGCGTATGGAGGATCATTCGAGTCTCCATGACCTGGAAAAATGCACAATCATTATAATTCAAATGTTACTAACGGTTAGAACAAAGCATGAAACTACTACCCGTCACCCAGGAAACTGAACAGAGGCTTTTTTTTCATAATTATGCCCGCCTTCCCATTGCCGTAACGCATGGTGAAGGAGTCTGGCTCGTCAGCGATAACGGCACCCGCTATCTCGACATGATTGCGGGCATTGGCGTCAATGCCCTTGGCTATGGCGACAACCGTCTTGTTGAGGCAATC
>Ga0209083_1004161_pt1 | contig 11344 bp, 16 predicted proteins | sample AM7aDNAmetaG_FD_184132 | JGI IMG/M metagenome (GOLD analysis project Ga0209083, IMG submission 184132) | Freshwater microbial communities from Finland to study Microbial Dark Matter (Phase II) - AM7a DNA metaG (SPAdes) (version 3) | ecosystem: Environmental > Aquatic > Freshwater > Lake ...
CTGGCTGAATTACATACCGGGCATTTTTTTTGAGTGACATATTCGTGGCATTTTAATGAGTAGTTAATTTACCGCTTTAGTATGCCACAAACTGATAATTTTAGCCTCCCATATTTTTAATTAAGCCGAGAATCATGAAAAAACTAGCCCTGAAACAGAAAATGTGTCAGGAAGGTTTGGCTTCCAATGAATCGCTTGAGCAAAGTGTGCAATCATATTTGGGAGTGTTACGACATTGTCGAGGATATGAAGTGGCAAGAGAGATAGGGAAAGTAATTAGTTGCGGCTAATCAGCGGACTGTCCGCTGCGGATTCGAATTCACAACCTGCTAGCGGACAGTCCGCTGACGCATCGGCAAATGTTTGCAATGGTATAGTTCAAAAAGAGGACTCCGCCTTTTTGCAGGTTATCCACAGGCATGATGGTTGACGGGGATGGCTTAGATGATATAATATCATTATAAAAAATTAAAACACAACACTATGAAAAAAGAGGAGAACCAGATTGCCATTTTCAAGGGTAAATCTATTAGGAAAATCATTCATCAAAAAGAATGGTGGTTTTCGGTGGTGGATGTTTGCGGTGTGTTGACAGATAGTCCTGATGCGGGTGCTTACTGGAGAAAATTAAAACAAAGACTTATAGAGGAGAATAGTGAGGTCGTGACATTTTGTCACGGACTGAAACTAGAGGCTTCTGATGGTAAAAAATATGAAACTGATTGCGCTAACACGGAAGGCATGTTTCGGATTATTCAGTCAATCCCATCTCCGAAAGCTGAACCATTAAAAAGATGGCTGGCGAAAACAGGTTATGAACGAATTCAAGAGATTGAGAATCCGGAATTGGCCGCCAAGCGTATGAGAGTGACGTATAAATTGAAAGGCTATTCTGACGAATGGATTGAAATGCGGATGCGCGGCATTGTCATTCGCGAAGAGTTGACGGACGAGTGGCAGAAACGTGGTGCGGAACACGGCAAAGATTATGAAATTTTGACGGCGGAAATTTCACAGGCGACATTTGGTTTGAAACCAAATGAATATAAAAAATTAAAAGGTTTGAAAAGAGAAAATTTGCGTGATCACATGGATGACTTGGAACTTATTTTTACGATGCTGGGTGAGCGGTCAACTTCAGAAATTCATCGTACCGAAGATTCGCGAGGAGTACCTAAATTGAAAAAAGATGCTGGTCGTGGTGGACGGATTGCGGGTAATGCGCGAAATGAATTGGAAAAAGAATTGGGTCGGTCGGTTATTTCCCAGAAGAATTTTAAGAAAAATAGACAGAAAAATAAATTGAAATAACTCTTACAAAAAAAACCACCCCGCCTAGGCGGGGTGGTTTTGATTTTTTCAGGGTAAATCGGGGTTCTATTTCACGCTCTCGGTGAATTTTTTGAACACTTCTGGATTTTCGACAGCCATTTGAGAAAGCACTTTGCGGTCCAGTTCAATCTTTTTGTCGGACATGGTTTTGATGAAGGAGCTGTATTTCAAGCCAATTTCTCGCAGAGCTATGCCAAGACGGGTGATCCAGAGGCGTCTAGCGGTGCGTTTCTTAGTTCGGCGGTCACGGAAAGCATACACGCCGGCCTTAGTCACGGCTTGTTTGGCGGCAGCATAAACCTTACTGCGTCTCCAACGATAGCCCTTAGCGTCGTCCAGGAGGTTCTTTCTTCTTTTAGATGCGGCTACGCCGCGCTTTACTCTAGTCATGGTATTTAGGTAACAATTAAACGATTATTTAGACTGACAAAGCTTTCAGGACATTCTTTTCATCGGCTCGGAACAGGCGCACATCGCCTCTTTTGGCGCGACCCTCCTTGCCGGTTTCTTTAGAGTTGTAGTGGTTCTGGCCGGTCTTTCGGCGGGTCACTTTCCCTCCTTTGGTCAACTTAATTCTTTTCACTAACGCTTTTTTGCTTTTCAATTTTGGCATATTTATTTAGCTTTTAGTTTTTAGCTTTTAGTTTTTAGGACTTTTTTTATTTTCCTAAAGACTAATAGCTAATAGCTAACAGCTGCTATTATATTTATTCGGGGGCTAATATTACATTAAATCCTCCTGGATATCTTTTGACTTCCTGTTCCATCTTATTGGGGAAAGAAATCATTTTAATGAATTCCTCCAGGTTTTTTCTGGCCAAATCTTGGTGGGCCTTTTCCCGACCTTTCAGCATGATTTCAATTTTGACTTTACTGCCCTTAGTGAGGAATTTTTCGGCTTGGTTCTTCTTGAATTCCAAATCGTGTTCATCGGTCCGGACAGAGAGGCGGATGCCTTTGATGTCGGATTTTTTCTGCTTGGATTTATTCTGGCGATCTTCGCGGGATTTCTGATATTGATATTTGCCGAAGTCCATGATTTTGCACACCGGCGGCACGGCTTTCGGTGAGATTTCCACCAAATCGAGCAATTGTTCTTTGGCTTGGCGCAGTGCTTCCTCTGTGGGCATGACCCCGAGCTGTTCGCCCGCGTCACCGATCACGCGCACTTCGCGCGCAAAAATATATTCATTGATCCGGGTGCGTAGTTCTTTCTTTTTCGGAAAATGTTTTTTGTATGTTCTTCTAATGGCAGTTGGTGTTAATTATTAGCAGTCTTTACTAATTACTAATCAAATACGAATATACTAATAAGAAATTCGTATATTAGTAAAAAATTAGTAATTAGTAATGAATTTCGTGGAGATGGCGAGAATTGCACTCGCGTCCAGAACCATTCATTTAAAACAATCTACAAGCGTAGTCCGTTTAGTGTTTCGACCAAGAATATAAAGCGAACAAAATTATCTTGAATCTATCTCCAATTTAGCTTTGCCAATATCACATGGAGAACGCAATATGAGCTATCCTGATATATAACACCAAGCTCCGTCTACCAGGAGTCGACGGTTTGATGGCCCCGGCGGTTTAAGCTAGGACAGTCGCAAAATTTGAAGTGAAAGCTTGCGCCATCACATTTTTTGCTTTGGTTATGAAGTTTGCACTTATAACTTTTGATACTGATTTACGAGAGGGTATCATTCTCGGCTTGCATATTTTAAATGTACGACCTGTCGAAACAAAACATCCCCATAATCGCTTCGCTCAAATTTTCAATAATCAATTTACAATTTTCAATGAATATTGAACATTGAACATTTTTAAACTCACTTGGCTTTTATCGCTCTCGACATATCTCTGTTATCTTCTCTTTGCTTGATTTTTTCACGCTTATCAATCTCCTTTTTCCCTTTACCCAGGCCGAAAGAGAGCTTGATTAGTCGTCTTTTAGTATACAATTTAATGGGCACTAATGTCAAGCCTTTGGCGCGGATTGCGCCAATGAGGCGCTTGATCTCCGACTTCTTGACCAGGAGCTTTCTGGGCCGCGTCGGATTGTAGGAAGGGACTTTGCCGGCATGGATGTAGAGGGGAATGTGGGCATTGGTCAAATATAATTCACCGCCGTGGATTGTGACAAACGATTCTTTGAGACTGACATGCTTGGTTTTAATGGATTTGACTTCACTTCCAAGCAGCTCAAGACCGGCCTCGTAGTTTTCGAGGATAGTGTAATCAAAATGAGCGCGTTTATTGGTGGCGAAAGTAGTCATGGCTTAAGTTTAACATTGCTTAGAAAAATAAAAAAGCCCGAGCATGTCTTCTCCGGCTTTTCTAATTCTTGAAAAAAGGATTTTAGGCGCGAGAAACATATTCGCCTTTTTCGGTATTGACGATAATTTCATCGTCTGTTTTGACAAAGAGAGGGGTGGAGATTTTGAGGCCGGTTTCCAAAGTGACCACTTTGCCGCCGGTCGAAACAGTGTTGCCTTTGATGCCGGGCGGAGCTTGGATCACTCTCAGTTTCACTTTGACGGGCAATTCGACATTGATCGGCGCGTCATTGAAATTGAGGAGGGTCACTTCCGTGCCTTCTTTCAAGTAATGGATGTTGTCCCCGAGTGCTTCCTTCGAAAGGGAAAATTGCTCATAACTTTCATTGTCCATGAAGTTGTAGACGTCGTTTTCTTTGTAGGTATATTGCGCTTTAGTTTTGGTGATGTCCGCCTCTTCCACATTTTCCGAACCTTGGAACGTTTTTTCCAACACCGCTCCGGTAGTGAGATTCTTGAGCCGGGTGCGCAGCACTGAGCCCGCCCGCCCGGTTTTGGAATGTTCATGGTAGAGCACGGCGAACGGCACACCGTTCAAAATAATGTTTTTACCTGATTTTATCTCTGAAATTCCAATCATAGGATCATATTAACATTTAAGCATTTTATCTGGCGACGAAGGGTACGAGAGCCATGACGCGGGACTTTTTAATGGCGTTGGCCAGTGTTCTTTGGTGACGGGTACAAGTGCCATGGCGCTTGGTCGGATAAATCTTGCCTTGCGAGTTCATAAAACGACGCAAAAGATAGGCATCCTTGAAATCTATCTTGTCCATCTTGTTCTGGCAAAAATAGCAAACTTTTTTCTCTGATTGTTGAGCTTCCATAAATGTAAAACTTTTAACTTTTTAGCTTTCTTATTTTGATTAAAACGGGACGTCTTCAATCTTGATTTCTTCCTCTTCCTCATCAAGGTTGATGGTTGGGATTTGTTCAGCCGGGGATTCTTGGCGGGGGGCGACTGGAGCGCTAGGTGCAGTTGGAGTGCCGTTACCATAAGAAGAAGGGGCGCTGCTGCCACCGCTGCCTGACGGGCGAGAACCGAGTTGCATATTTTCGGCAACAATTTCAGTGGTTCTTCTTTCGGTGCCATCTTTAGCGGTATATTTTCTGGTTTGGAGGCGTCCTTCGATGTATGCTTCTTGCCCTTTGGACAGATATTGTCCGGCAATCTCAGCCAGTCTTCCCCACAGCACGACATTATGGAATTCAGTCTGGTCTTGGCGTGTTCCGCTTTTGTCTTTCCAAAAACGATTGGTGGCCATGGAAATGGCGGCCACAGCTTGACCACTAGGCGTGTTTCTGACTTCGACGTCTTTGGTTAGACGGCCGACGAGCATGACTTTGTTCAGGTTCATAAGTATTTGTTAAATATTTAATATTTCCTCTAACTTCTTGTCAATGTCTTCGCTTTTCTCTTTTTCTTCCGTCTTTTCCTCAACTTTTTTGACAGTTTTTATCTCACTTACTTTTCTGGCTTCCGGCTTGACCTCCTTTTGTTCCTTGCGGCTTTCCCGTTTGGCGGCTTCGGCCATTCGTTCTTCTTTGGATTTGAGTTCCGGCAGTTCGGAAGCTTTACTGATCAAAAAGCGCAAGATGCGGGTGCAGAGATTGAGATTTTTGACAATTTCGGCCATACTTTCCGCTTCTTCGAGTTCAAATCTTCGGCAAAGATACACGCCGTGATTTTCGTGCTTAATTTCATAAGACAGGCGTCTTTTTTCCAGGGTTTCTTTTTCCAAGAATTTTCCGCCAGCCGTTTCCACAATGCCTTCCACTTCCTTTTTGATCTCGGCCAGTTCCGCTTCCTTGGAAACTCCGATCAGATAGAACAATTCGTATTGCATAGTCTTTTCGCTTAATAGTTACTTTGATTAATAAAATCCGTCCAAAGAAAGTCCTTGTGACGGGTGTCGATGCTCTTATCCCCGACCTTACGTCTGGGCGAGAGAATCACTGGACTTTCTAAGTTAGCTCAAGTATAAGCGAGGATAGGGGAAAAGTCAAGCTTGCAGTTTAGATCTTAAATTCCATCACATCTCCATCTTGCACGACATAATCTTTGCCTTCGGTGCGGAGCGTGCCAAGTTCGCGGGCTTTTCCCCAAGTGCCGGCTTCCAAGAGTTTGTCCCACTGGACGACTTCGGCGCGGATAAATTTATCTTTGAAATCATTATGAATAGCCGTGCCGGCCAAAGGTGCGGTCCAGCCCTTTTTGATCGTCCAGGCGCGTGATTCGTCAACGCCAGTGGTAAGGAAGGTGATGAGGCCCAAAATCTCATAAGCCTTTATGATCAGGGCATCCAGATTGGATTTAATCTCCAACTCAGCTGCTTCTTCGGTTGTCATCTCAATCAATTCTTCTTCAATTTTGATGTCGAGTTTCACGTGATTTCTTTTTTCCAGCTCCGGAGATAATCTTTGCGTAATGTCAGTGACGTTATAGACATACAGAAAAGGCTTCATAGTAAGAAGCGACAGTTCGCGCACTATGAGGCTGACGTTTTCATCAGTCAGATCTAAAATTGTTCCGTTGGCTAGATTGCCATCTTCCAAATTTTTCTGAATTTTTTCCAAAGCGGCCAATTGTACATCCGCCCCTTTTTTCTTGCCACGCAGTTCTTTTTCGATGCGCACGCGCACTTTTTTGACCGTTTCCAAATCCGCCATAATCAGTTCCGTGTTGATGATTTCCACATCGCCTTCTGGTTCAATTTTGTTATGGACATGGATAATTTTGTCATTGGCGAAAACCCGTACCACTTGCACGATCGCGTCAGTCTCGCGGATGTTGGCTAAAAATTTATTGCCCAAGCCTTCACCGGTGGAGGCGCCTTTCACCAGGCCGGCCACGTCCACAAACTCGATGACGGTCGGCACGATTTTTTTCGACTGGGACATCTCCGCCAATTGCAAAAGACGCGTATCCGGCACTTTCACAATGCCCACATTAGGTTCGATGGTGCAAAAAGGATAATTGTTAATGTCGACCGGTGTTTTGGTCAAAGCTTTAAAGAGGGTGGATTTGCCGACATTGGGGAGGCCGACAATAGCGATTTTCATACTTTACTAATTATGAATTATATACGAAGATACTAATGTACGAATGATATACAGGAACGTTATGATAGTCAACCGTGATTTCTATAATCAAAATACTATTAAAGTCGCCAAAGATCTTTTGGGTTGTTTTTTGGTGCGGGAATATCGTGGGAAAATAACGCGCGCCATGATTACAGAAACAGAAGTCTATCGCGGCTTTCACGACAGAGCCTCGCACGCTTCGCGCGGTCGCACGCCACGGACGGAAATCATGTTTGGGAGTCCGGGCCGGGCGTATGTCTATTTAATTTATGGCATGTATTCCATGTTGAATATTGTGACAGAGGGCATAGATTATCCGGCCGCGGTTTTAATTCGCGGGGTGCGCCCTGTAGAGACGCATTACAATGCGTCTCTACCGCAATTGAATGGCCCGGGAAAGTTGACGAAATTTTTGCATATTGATGGAGCATTAAACAAACATGATTTGACGCTGGGACAAAAATTATGGATTGAATGTCCAAAGGAAAAAAAGAAATTCAAAATCACGAAATCGGCGCGAGTGGGAGTGGACTATGCCAAGCATTCGAAAGAGTGGAAATGGAATTTCAAAATCATTTAAACATTTTGAATAAATACGGAAAAATAGTATAATTAAGGCATAATAATCTAAATAAATCTTATGGAAAAAGCTATCAATCCGGCGATTTTTAAGGCGTATGATGTGCGGGGACTTTATGGCGAAGAAGTCAACACAGATGTGGCGTATAGCATTGGCCGCGCCCTAGTAACCTATACCGGTGCGAAAAAAATTGCGCTGGGCATTGATATGCGGGAAACTTCTCCGGAGTTGGGAGCGGCGCTCGCCGAAGGCATCACTGATCAAGGCGCAGACGTTATCATGCTGGGATTGAGTTCGACTCCGATGGTCTATTTCGCTTCGTGGAAATTGGAGGTGGACGCGGCGGTGGTCGTGACAGCTTCGCATAACCCGGCGGAATATAATGGGATGAAATTTTGTTTGAAAGGCGCGGTGCCCATTGGAGAAGGCACCGGGATGGAAGAGATTCGTGACGCTGCCGTGGCCGGAGAGTTTTCCTATGACGGAGAAAAAGGTCAGATGGAAGAAGACGGCGAATTGAAAAATGAATATCTGGAATATGTGACCAGTTTTTTCAAAAAAGGCTTGGGGCGGAAAAAAGTGGTCATTGATTTTGCCAATGGTATGGGCATCGCTGATAAAAAAGTTTTTGAAAATTTGGCTTCGGAAATCGAAACCGTGTATATGTATGATAATTTTGACGGCAATTTTCCGAATCACGAAGCTAACCCGCTGAAGTTGGAAACACTGGCGGCTTTGCAAGAGAGAGTGGTGGCCGAGAAAGCTGACCTAGGCATCTCGTATGACGGCGACGCGGATCGTGTCGGTTTTGTTTCCGAAAAAGGGGAAATCATCCCGATGGATTTTGTCACCGCCCTTTTGGGCAAGGAAGTTTTGAAAAATCATCCAGGCGGCACAGTGCTATATGATCTGCGCAGTTCCAATGCGGTGAAAGAAGTGCTGGAAGAAAATGGCGCGGTGGCCCATCGCTCGCGTGTCGGACACTCGCTCATCAAAGCGCAAATGAGAAAAGAAAAAGCCGTTTTTGCCGGTGAATTGTCCGGGCACTACTATTGGCAAGAAAATTCCAACGCGGAAATGGCGACTTTGGCAGTGCTCACACTCGTTAATCTTTTGAATGAAAGCGGCAAGAAGATTTCAGAACTCACAGTGGAGTTGAAAAGATATTTTCAGAGCGGAGAAATCAACTCTGAAGTGGCCGACAAGGACGCAGTGTTGGAAAATTTGAAATGGAAATACGCCGAGGGAAAATTGGACACCCTGGACGGCATCCGTATCGATTTTCCGGATTGGTGGTTCAATGTACGCGCTTCAAATACCGAGCCGAAATTGCGTCTGAATCTCGAAGCCAAGACGAAAGAAATGATGGAAGAAAAGCGGGATGAATTGCTTGGGATGATTAGGGGATAGTAAAAAGTAATGAAACAATATTGCGTTTATATAATGACGAATAACTCAGGGACATTGTATATCGGTGTAACTTCTAATTTAATAAGAAGAGTGCAGGAGCATAAGAGTAAAGCAGTCGAAGGATTTACAAAAAAATACAACATTGATAAGTTGATATATTTTGAACAGACGGAGAATGTGTGGAGTGCTCTGGAAAGAGAAAAACAATTAAAGGGTTGGACAAGAAAAAAGAAGATGATGCTTATTGAAAAAGAAAATTCATACTGGCGAGATTTGTTTGATGAACTATAAAAAATTTTGTCATTCTGAGCGAAGCCCGTACTCAGGCGCAGTCGAAGAATCTGCTTGGTGTGACCAGCAGTTTTCCTATAAATCACAAGCCTTGCGGTAACCACGGGCAGATCCTTCGACTGCGTTCGTCGCCTCAGCGGCGACTCACTCCGCTCAGGATGACATGCCTATTTTAAACCGCCCAGACTTTGATGCTGGCGGTTTTTGTTTGTATAAAAAAAGAACCCCCTTCCGGCAATCCGGCTGAGGGGGTGGGGGGAGGAGAGAATGTGAGGGGTGGATTTTCCCATGAGCATTTAGAGAATCCCTTAAGGTGGATTTTCCAATGCTCCTAATGATCATGGGAAGAGTTTATTTTAAACTTGCTTTTTCAGTCTTTCTTCACGCTCTTGTACTTTTTTTAAGTCTACTTCTCTTTGTTTGTTCCATTCTTCGGTATCCCCTGGCTTTACTTCAAAACGCCTGGTAATAGGTTTGAAGGGATCATATTGTGGTAGCTTGAATTGCATAAGGCTCTCCTTTTGGATGGTTCTCTCCTAATATATTCTTATTATACTTTTCTGTTTTTGTCAAAAAAAAGAAAAAAACCATTCAAAATAGTTCAATGGTTTTTAGTAGAGAGTAGTTGCGTAATCAGAGAATAAAACCGATTTTTTTCTTCACTTCATCCAATTTTTTCTTCGCAAGTGGCCTGACTTTTTCGGCGCCGGCGCGCAAAATTGCTAAGACTTTTTCGTCAGTCAGAGCGGACATTTTTTGTTGGAATGGTTCGAGGAAGGCGATGACTACTTCTGATAAGCCAGATTTAAAATCAGCATAACCTTTGTCAGTATATTCTTTTTCGATTTCTTGCGGCGACTTCTCGGACAATAGGGAGTAGATGTTGATCAAATTTTTGAGGGCCGGTTTTTCGTCGCGATATACGATTTCAGAGCCAGAATCAGTGACGGCTTTTTTGATTTTTTTCCGTACAGTTTCAGCGTCATCGGTGAGGGAAATATAATTGTATTCGCTCTTAGCGGACTTGCTCATTTTCTTGCTCGGATCGTCCAGCCCCATAATGTTTTCGCTGACGGCTGTAGTGTACGCTTTTGGAATGACAAAAGTTTCGCCGAATTTATGATTGAATCTTTCGCCTAAAGTTCTGGTCAGTTCCACGTGTTGCTTTTGGTCCTTGCCGACTGGCACGAGTTCGGTGTCATACAAAAGAATGTCAGCGGCCATCAACACTGGATAATCGAAAAGTCCAACTGCGACACTTTCTTTTCCGGTTTTGGCGGTCTTGTCTTTGAATTGGGTCATTTTATCCAGTTCGGGTATTTTTGTAATCGTATTTAATATCCACCCCAACTCAGCGTGCTCGCTCACGTGCGACTGAATAAACAGCGAGCATTTTTCTGGATCAATGCCGGCGGCCAGATAGACTTTGGCCACTTCTAATGTTCTTTTCTGCAAAGCTTCGGGGTCTTGGGGGACAGTGATGGCGTGCAGGTCGACCACGCAAAAAATGGAGTCATATTCATCTTGCAGTTTGACCCAGTTACGGATGGCGCCTAAATAGTTGCCGATATGGAGATTGCCCGACGGTTGAATGCCGGAAAAAATGCGCTGCGCCCCGCTAGAAATTTGGCTAATCATAAGCTAGAAATTTTATCAATTACTTTATTCAGACTAACCCCATAAATGCAGTATTTTTGGCAAATTTATTTGTGGGGTTGTTTCATAAATATAGTATAAATCAGTGAAATTAAAAAAACAAGGGAGTTTTTGCTTGAGCAAGAAACTCCCCATACTAAATGTGCCATGACGATTGTCATCTATCCAAAGAACTGCTGTTTAACTTGGCCGCAATATCGATGCCATCTTTTTTGAGTTTGGCACAGGCGTCATCGAACTCAGTTTCCCATTTGACAAACAGTTCGACAACTTTTCGCAAAAAGCTTTTCAGCCGTTTCATATTCTATCCCCCTCGTGTTTGAGATTTATCTTACCATGATTGTAACATAATAGGATTAATGGGGACAAGGCCGTCCGTCTGGGAGATTTGGATAATCTGTGCTAAAATCATTGAGTAGCCAAGGGGGCTATATTTTAATTTTTAAAACAAATTTATGCGGGACATCCAAGAAGTGTATAACGAAATTTTAGAGAACAAAAAAGGGCAAAAAGACATTAAGCGGGAATATCGCGATGCGCTTTTGAGCGCTAATGATTATGAGGAGACGACGGAAAAATTGAAAGAGCTGCGCGAGAAGAAAAAACAGATTGAAACATTGACGCAGGGGAGACTGGGTGCGCGTTGGGACGAGTTGGA
>Ga0209083_1004168_pt1 | contig 11335 bp, 28 predicted proteins | sample AM7aDNAmetaG_FD_184132 | JGI IMG/M metagenome (GOLD analysis project Ga0209083, IMG submission 184132) | Freshwater microbial communities from Finland to study Microbial Dark Matter (Phase II) - AM7a DNA metaG (SPAdes) (version 3) | ecosystem: Environmental > Aquatic > Freshwater > Lake ...
AGTTTTGAAAATTTTGAATTAGAAATAGATACTGAAAAATTTGGATTATAGAAACTATCGTTATAAGAATTATCATTATCGTTATAAATGAAAACAAAATATATAGAATATATAAAAGAATATTACGAATTTTCTCCACAGAAAAAGGCAGATTATTTAATAGCTGCAATATCAACAGAAAATAAAAAAATGTTTGATATCGCAATAGAAGATTTGCATAATATCATTCGAACCACACCTGAAAACATTTTTGTAAATATACCAGATTGGAGAACCAATGAATATGCTATAACAAAAGCTGCTAGAATAGGCAATGTTTATTTTGTAAAAGAATTACTTAATGTTGGCGCAGATGTAAATGTTGTTGCGGACAATTTAAAAAATACAACATTAATTAGAGCTGTACAAGGTCAAATTTTAGAAATTGTAGATTTATTATTAAATGCTGGTGCAAAAATAAACACGCAAAATAAATTAGGTAAAACTGCACTTATGATAGCTGCTTCAATGTCGTTATCTCTTAATGATCAAAATTCTCCGATAATTAGAAGATTACTTGATGCAACTCCTGACGTATATTTAAAAGATAATTTCGGTGTTAATTTTATTGATATGGCAAAAACAAAACCCTGGTTAGATGAAATACTCAATGATGAATATGGATATTTAGTAACATCTGCTAAATTCGGATTATAATTTTAAAACTTTTTATCAATTGTCGTCTACCAATAGAATGTTTAATATTGGTGATTATGTTTTTTATTTTGGTTCTAATTCTAAATCTTTAAAAATTGTTTCTTTTGGAAAAAATATTTTTAATGAAGAGATTTGTGTTTTAGAAAATAATTTTACATTTCATTCATCATGGTTAAAATTGGATCACATTAAAAATAGAAAAATTAAACTTCAAAAAATTAAAAATGAAAATCATTAGTGCTTTTGGATGGAGTAGTTTTGGTGATCCATATGGTATACCAAAAAATTTATTATGTACGGGATATTTTACAGATGAAGGAAATGATAAAAATGATTTTTGTTTTCCAATGTTAATGACAGAAATAGAATTAATTAAATATATCAAAAACTATAAAAGAAAATTAAAAATTAAAAACATTTTAAAAAATGATTCTCAATCAGATACAACAAATTATTGATTCTTATTTTGGTCATCCAAATACAATAGATAACAGGCAAAAAATTTGTTATGAATGTAATCAAATATTTTTTGTTAAAGAATTAAATGCTATCTTTGAAGATAGCACAACCGCATTAGAAGTAGAACAAGGTAGAATTTCATTTTTAGTTAATTGTGATAATGAACTACTACTACAAATCTAACCTGTCCGAATATATGGGACATCATATCTTTCTGTTCCTGATTGGGGGTATATCCTGTATTTAAATGATTTTAGCATCTTTTACAAAAAACTTTTTTGATTTGTAAGTATATATAATTAAAAATAAGTCATATTTTTCTATTTTTAAAATGATTAAAATGTTTGGGTGTCAAATTCATCAAACTACACTAAAGATGTAGTTGTTTTCTTTGACGGGCTCTATAAATTAAGAAAAAATAAAATTTCAAAAATAAATGAATTGGGAAGTAGGAGATTACGTTACAGCAATTTATATTAAGGATATTATTTATTTGATCAGCAACCATGATACTGATTCCTTAACTTTAGGTAAAGATTATCTTGTGATAGAAATTAACGAAAATTGCACAAAAGTTATTAATGATCATTGTAAAGAATTTGGTTATTACCATAGTCGTTTTAAAAAATCATTAAAATCAACAAGAAAAGCTAAATTGAAAAAATTAAATTTATAATTTAAAATTTATAATCCAAATTTTTTTGCATCATAATCTGATTTTAACATAAAACGTGAAGCCATTTGCCAGCCTCCATTAATTAAAAAATATCTTGTATTTATATCAATAGTATCACTATAATCCTCAACAACATATTCTTTGCCAATTTTTAATGATGGTTTTGCCCAATTATCAATACAAACAACAATGTCTCCAATTTTGATATTTTTATCAAAAACAACACCTTCAAAAATTTTAAATTCTATTATCATTATAAACCAAATTTTTTTGCATCAATTGAAATTAAAATATTCATAATTTCTTCATCAATAGGATTATCAACAGTTGGTGTTATTTCTACAATGGTATCATTATCAATGTGATGGAATCCACTTTCATTATTAATAATTACATCAGCAGATCCATCTTTATCAACAGAAATATAACGGCAAATATCATCATGTATTACTTTGCATCTTGCTGTGAATCCTTTACTATCAGATGTTCCACAACATGAAAATTTTATATTGTGATTGACAAAAATCTTGTGCAAAAATATTCTATAATCTTTATCAGATGTGCCAATTATTTTTTTATATGTTTCATCATTAAAAGCATCTAACAATTCACCCAATAAGATCGTGAAACTGTTATTTTTAAATTCTTCAAATATTTTTATCATAATGCTATAATCCAAATTTTCTGGCTTCTTTATTTTCTGGTAATCTATATTCTTCCAACCATTCATCTATTTCATCACTATCTTTTTCTTTATATGTCCATGCTTCAAATCCAGAGTCAATATCAAAAATATAACGAACTAATGCTATTTTTGATAATTCATCACGCTCATCAACAGTGATAATTTTTTCATTATTTGTTAAAAAACCATCTGATCCTAATTCACAAACTGTTTCATATTCCTCATCATCAGAGTAAACTTCTCCTAAATCCGGAATTTCTAAATCTTCAAATGTTTTTAAATGTTTCATAATTCTATAACGATAGTTTCTATAATCCAAATTTTTTAGTGCTCATATTCAAAATAAAACTCATCAAATGTGTCAGTACGAATATCTATTCCGGATTTTAAACACCTTAATTTTGAACTATCTATATTGTAAGAAATATCACCATTCGCATTAATCCAAAAATCAGTAATCGTAACTTTGTCTCCTTTATTTATTCCATATGAATGTCCGAATTTTATCAAATTATAAGTAACAACGACTTCATCACCAATTTTAAATTTTGGTGTTGGTTCTTCGTGTCCAGGATATGATTTTCCAAATCCAGATCCTTCGTATGTTTTTAAATGTTTCATGTTTCTTATATATAAATTATAACGATAGTTTTTTATAATGATAATTCTATAATGATAATTCTTATAATCCAAATTTTCCTGATTCTATTCTTCTTATTGTATTTTCAATAATTTCTGGCATTTTGCTTCTTAATTTTTTACTAAACTCTTTTAATTTAAAACACAGTTCGTATAAATTTTGAGATTGATATGATAATGTAACAAGTTCGTTTTCGTAAGCAAAAACATCTTCTCTTATATCATTCCAAGCTACACCATTTGATGTATTATTTTCGTCCCAAAGTTCATCATAAGCACCACACAAAAGAAACAGTGTGTTTTTCCATTCTACACAATCTAAATCATTAACTTCTATTTCAATTTTTTCTAATTTTTTAAAATCGTCAATATAATTATAAAAAATAATAGATGAACATCCATCCACAACATCTTTTAATTCTCTTGTATCAGAACCTTTAATAACTATAATCCAAATTTTTCTGCATTTTTATAAAAATCTAATTTTTTAGCGATTTTGCCTTTTTTGTAATCGTAGATTGTAATATTATATGTTACATCAACTTTATAATCATAATTTTCAGAGTGAAAATATATCATCCAACCCATATTTTCGTCAAAAGTTGAACTTACATTTTTAATCAATTCCACAGTTTCAATAGAATCAACTACAATAAATTTAATCCACCTACCAACAGTCATTTCTTTTAATAATTTAAAAAAATCAACATCATAATATTTGCATTTTGTTAATTTTGTTTCATCATCAAATAACATTGTGTCGTTCCAAAGTTTTTCTAAATTTATTTTAACATTTTTCATTTATAATCCAAATTTTTTAGCATCTTTAATAATTTTCAATTTGTCCTGCAATGCACCAGGTTTATAATTATAAACTTTTACAGGTTTATTACCATCAACCAAAAACGATTCAATTTCACCATCAATTTTAACTTCAATATAAACTTCAGTTATTTGATAAAAAAAATAATCAATATCAACAATCTTACCAGTTATTATATTATTTTTTTTAACTTTGTTTACACTAGTAAAAGTCACCACTTTATTTAACATTAAATCTTTTAAATAGTCAATAAAATTTATTTCAGGATAACGAGGTTTTAATAACTCATCAATATTTTTTCCAGAAGGATTAAAAATAACCAAGTCTTGTAAAATATCTTCTAAAATAAATTCTGTATAATTTTTATATTCTTCAAATATTTTTAAATGTTTCATATATTTTGCTATTAATTATAATCCGAATTTTTCTCCTTCTATTTGTGCTTTTATTGTTTCTAAATCTTTTGAAAAATGAACAATATCTTCTCTAAAAATATATTTATGATTATTTAAAAATCTGTATTTCAAAACATCTGGAACATTAAAATATTTTATATAAAAACAGTTATCACCAAGATCAACATCTCCTATTCTAATTATAACTCCAATATTTTTTGATAAAAAATCATCTTCTGGTGTGTCGTCTTGTCTAACATATACATAGTCGCCAACTTGCGGCTCGTTATTTTCTGTTGACTCAAACTTTTTTAAATATTTCATTTATAATCCAAATTTATTTCCAATAGATTTTATTTTATCTATAACAATAGTATCATTAAACACAGTATATTCACTATAATCTTTATTTTTAAATTTTGCTGATATCATAGCATCATACTCATCAAAATGTACTTCAACTATTTTTTCAATTATTCCTTCATATTCTTCATCTGTTAACGCATTAACACAACCTTTAATTAAATATTCACCTAATAATTTTTCTTCAATAAATTTTTTAAAATGTTTATGACAATTCATTATCGTCATATAAAAATCATGATATAATCTTTTTAAATTTATTTCAATAGTATCACCGTTAATTACAAAATTTCGTTCGGTGGTCAACTTAAAAAATTTATTACAATCTTTAACTTCATCCGAATCTTCTGGATCTATTGTACCACCTTCAAAACCAGGTACAGTTTTTGGTAAATCTTCTTCTTTTAAAGGAGAAAACAATTCAGGATATTCTGAACGAAGACCCTCATATGTTTTTAAATATTTCATAGTCCAAATTTTTCTGCATTTTTTCTTAATTCGTATTCTTCCATTGATTGATCTAATGTAAAATTTTTTTCACTTAATATAGAATCTTGACTGAAGAAAAGCTCTTCGCCTATATTATCTTCAATTATAATACAACCCACTTCATAGTCTTTTATTTTGTACATCTTTCCAACAGTCAAATTATATTTATCTTTTAATATTCCAATATGATTGTTCACGCAAAGTAGTTTTGTTACACCATTAAATTGGTCAGCAATATTTTCAAATATTTTAAAATCAATAATCATATTTATAGTCCAAATTTTTTAGCATCAATCTCTTTTTAAATTATCTATTTCTGCTTTTGTTAATATTCTTTCTATAGCATCTTCTTTAAATAATCCTCTATCTAGACCATCAACAGTTTCTAAATTATAGATCCAAGGATATTCATTTAAATGAATTGATTTTATTTTCAATTTTCTTGTATCACAAATTTCGATAAAATCCCCAGCGTTATATTTTGGTTTGTAATCATTAACTATTTTTAATAATTTTTTCTTATCTTCTGTATAAAATTTAATTTCATTTCTAGAAAAATTATGTTTACTTAAAAGCTTTTTTAATATTTCATTTTCAAAACTTATAATATAAGGCTTAGTCCAAAATTCATTTATTTTAGAAATAACTCCTATATTATTTTTTAGTAATAAATTTATTTTTATGATATAATCTGTTGAATAATCACCTTTCAATTCACAAAACACATAATCGCCAATTTTTGGTTGTTCTGGTATATCAGGAAGCATTTTTGATGATTCGAATATTTTAAAATTGATAATCATATATTATATATAATTTTTTAATATATAAAAATAATCATGAAACATTTAAAATTATTTGAAAATAAAAAACAAAAACTATACTGGAAAATAAAAGTAGCAGATTTAGAAATTGCATTAAAAATAATAAAATGCGATGATAGTGAATGGTGTAATGGTGTTATAAATTTTGCTTCAAAACCTGATAGTGATTTGCGCAAATATGAGTATATTTTTGTTGGATATGATCCAAGTGACAATCATTGGGGGTTGGGATTATGATTTAAAATATTATACCAAAAATGAATATAAATATCAAGGTGAAATAATTGTTGAACCTTGGATGAAAAGTTCTTATAAATTCGGTTTATAAATTATATTATTCTGCAATTTCAATGCTTGGATAACTTTTACTAACAGCTTTTTTAATAGCATTTTTAAAACTACTTAAAGTTCCATTATACCATTTTGGTGTTGATGTAAAAGCTCCGGCTCTGGCTAACGCATTTCGTCCGTGATCAATATTTCCAATTGGAAAATGATTTTGATTGTCTATCACTTTTGAATGTGTTTTTGGAAAAATAAAACCTTTTACATCTGGATATTCTCTTTCATTAAGAACATCTTCTTTTAAAACATCTTTAGCTACACCAGTGCGCTTTGTTGGTTTGTTTTCTTTAAAAATGTCTTTTTCGGTAAACGTTTTAAAATCTATTAAATTGTTTAATTTTTTTTCTGTCATGATTTTAATTTTAATTTTAATTTTTAGTATATATTAATTTTTAACTTTTATAACGATAGTTTCTATAATCCAAATTTTTTCGCTGTTAATTCAAGTTTAAATTTTTCAATTTTGTTTCTAAATTTATCAACATTTATTTGGTGTAAATCAATATATTCATTTCTATTAACTTCAATCCAATATCTATTACCATTAGCAATATTGATATTGATATCAAAATTATCAGTCAAAAAGATATCTGTTACAACACCATACATAACATTTTTGTAGATTGTTTTTACTTCGACAAGTTCACTTAAAAATAAATTTTTTAAAAACGAAATTATAATTAATTTATTTTCTTTTATTAGTGATAATCCAACATAATCAAGAAGCTCCGATATTTTGATTTTATAAATATCATTATCTTTGACGATATTAAAATAAAATTCTGACACATTTTTAACACTATCCATGTTTGCCATTTCTGTAGCCAAATCGTATGGATCGACATAAATATGATCTTCGTCTTCTTTTATAGATTTGTATGGGTAATTTTTAAATGATTCAAATATTTTTAAAAATTTCAAATTTTCTATTTTTTTTTATGATATATATTAAAAAATTTTTTATTTATATTTATATTTATTATTTTTGAACTATGCAGAAATTATATGTTATAATATGTGATAATTGTAGAAAAATAGTTGATGTTTATGAAACCGTTAAAGGTAAGAAAAAGATTTTACATTATTGTGAAAAATGTTTAAGAAAATTAAAACTCAAAAAATTGAATGAAACTAAAAGTAGGAGATAAAATATATTGTCATACAGCACCAAAATTTGCAAATGGCGGTCAACAATAACTAAAAACAAATGGTACACAATTACAGGTTGGTGGAACCATACACACATTTCAATTATTAATGATTACTATTATACAAGTAACTATCCTTTATACTGCTTTTCTGAATATTTTTACACAAAACAAGAATGTAGAAAATTAAAACTTAAAAAACTATACACATGAAAATTAAATGTGCAGATTTTATTATTTTTAAAATTAAAGTTTATGCTGATAACACAAACGATATAACTCAACAATGGGAAAGAGCGCAAACGCATATTGATTTTATATGGAATTTTATTGAAAAATTAACACAAAAGAATAGTAAATATTGGCATTCTATTTATAGGATAGATGCACGAGTTTGTGCAATGGAATATATTTTAGAAAATATAATATAATATATCAAGATGGTGAAAGTTGGTCAACATTGTTCATTCCAAAAGAAAATATAGAAATTGTTGATTGGGTAAACACAAATTTAAAAAATCCATTCAAAATAATGAAAAGAGCAAACGTTAGTTATTACAATTTGGGTAAAACTGATTTAAATCAAAAAAGAAATGAAACTTTAGCTAATATTAAAAAGCATGAAAATTGGAGATAATGATAAAATGTTTAAAGTAGGTGATAAAGTTGTATGTGTTGATATCACAACAGATTTTGGCACAGGACTTCCGCAATATTTGAAATTAAACGATATATATATACAATTACATATGTTCGTAAAAATTTAATACAAGTGGAAATTGAAAATGGGTTTGGTTATCATATAAAAAGATTTAAACTTGCTAATCAATATTATAGAAAAATGAAAATAAATAAAATAAATAAAAACTTATAATAATTCTTATAACGATAATTCTTATAATCCAAATTTTTCTGAATCTATTTTTCTTTCAAATTCATTAACTATTTTTGGATATTTATCAAATAAATATTCTAAGATTATAAATATTTCTTCTTTGTTTTTTATGTTCCAAAGTGTATCTTTATATGGTATTCCCAATTTTGCCGATGACCACATAATAAAAACGTCCGCCCCACCTTCATGTAAATCCTGATCTTTTTGCTGATAATTAAAATAATTTTTTTGTATTTTATTAAAAATCTTATCTTTAGTTTTTAATTGTGGCAAATTAATATCATTAGAATCAATTAGTTCTAAAAATTTAACTAATATTTTTTTTAAATTATCATTAATATTATCTAATTCTATTTCTAATTTGTTCGCAGTTTCGGTTGCCTTTTTCCAAGCAGACAATTTCACTTTTATATTTTTTAAATCACCTTTTAAATGTTTCATAAAGTTATATATTATTTTTTTTTATAATTAATTTTTTATTAATTTAGTGTTATGAAATATAAAAAAGGCGACAAATTAGTTTGTATTAAATTTTTTGATTGGGGTGATGATAGGATCTATTATCCTAATAATTTTTATGAATCTACAATATCATTATTTCAAGTGATTTGTTTATTTTATAGAGTCCGTCAAAGAAAACAACTACATCTTTAGTGTGGTTTGATGAATTTGATATCAAATTTTAAAAATGGAAAAAAGTGATATATTTTTAATTATATAACCTTAAACAAAATAAAAATTTAGTTTAAGATGTTAAAAGCATATAAATATAGAATATATCCCAGTCAGGAACAAAAAGATACTATGGCTAAAATTTTTGGTCAGGTTAGATTTGTCTATAACCTTGGTTTAGAAACAAAAATTAGTGCTTATGTTGGTAATAAAAAACATCTTAAATGTTTTGATTTAAACAAACAGATAACCGAACTTAAAAACACAGATGCTCCTTGGTTGAAAGAAAGTCCATCTCAAGCACTTCAAATGAGTATGGCCAATTTAGATAATGCATATACTAATTTTTTCAAAGGTGCTGGTTTTCCTAAATTTAAAAATAGATATGGAAAACAATCATTTCAATTACCTCAAGGAGTATATTTAGAAAATGATAAACAAATCTTCATACCTAAATTAAAATTGGTTGATATAGATTTACACAGAGAATTTAAAGGTGAAATTAAAACTGTCACGGTCAGTAAATCAATAACAGATAAATATTATGTGTCTATTTTAATTGAAACTAGTGAATTAAAACCTGATAAAAAACCTATAAAAATTGAAACATCGGTAGGAATTGATTTAGGAATAAAAGATTTTGTAATAACTTCAGATGGAATGAAATTCAAGAACCACGATTTCTTCAAATCTGCTATGAATGAGCTAAGGATTGAGCAGCGATCCTTAGCAAGAAAAAAGAAAGACTCTAACCATTACAAAAAACAAAAAATGGTTGTTGCTCTTTTACACGAGCATATCAGAAATCAACGTCAAGATTATTTACACCAAATTTCTAAATATCTTGTAGATAATTATGATACGATTTGTATGGAAGACTTGAATGTTCAAGGAATGTCTTCAAGGTGTAAACCAAAGAAAGATGAAAATGGAAAATATATTCCTAACGGTCAGGCAGCAAAATCCGGACTAAATAAAGCCATTTTAGATATGGGTTGGTCGGAATTCAAATCGATGATTGAATATAAATGTGATTGGTACGGTAAAAATCTAAGCGTGATTGGTAGATTTGATCCTTCATCAAAAACTTGTTCTTGTTGTGGTAGTATAAATAAAGAATTAACATTAAAAGATCGTGAGTGGACTTGCACGAAATGTGGTTCAATCCATGATAGGGATGTTAACGCTGCAATAAATATAAAAAATTTTGGGTTGAGGAACCAACCTAGCGTCACTCAAAGTGAATGGTTACATTGTGCTTGTGACGTAGAAACTACTACATCTTTAGTGTAGTAGTAGTTCATGCGACGATGGATTCAGAGGTCGGTGGTTTGACACTATTAAAAAAATAACAGATAATGTTGATAAGAGAATGACAATAGGTTATATCTGGGAATATTTTTGTGATGTTAAAGAATATAGAAAACTGAAATTAGAAAAATTAAATGGAATATAAAAGAGGATATAAATTAGTATGCATTAAAGCATATGGTTTTTATAAACCATATAAGCAATATGTTATTTTTTCTGCGGTTAAAAACCACACATTCTATATTTCAAAAACTTTACTTGATAATAACGGTGTTTGGTTTGACAATTATAAAAATAGAAAATCACCTTATTGTACTCAGAAATATCTTTGGAAATATTTTTGTGATATTAAAGAATATCGAAAACTAAAATTAGAAAAATTAAATGGAATACAAAAAAGGAGATAAATTAGTTTGTATTAAAGAATATGCGCAATTTATACCTAATAAACAATATGAAATTTATTGCGTTATTGAAAACCAATTATCATTCTTTATTTTGAATAAAAATAATAATGGTAGAGGTTGTTGGTTTCAGATAAATAGTCAATCATTTGATACTTATAATCGAACATTTTTTTCTGTATGGGAATATTTTTGCGATATTAAAGAATATAGAAAACTGAAATTAGAAAAATTAAAATATGGAATATAAAAAAGGTGATAAATTATATTGTAAAAAACATTTTGATTGGGGTGATGATAGAGTGTTTGAAAATGGTGAATATTATGAAATACGCTATTTAAATTTAAGAAGATGTTCAGATTTTTTTATGGTGTCAAAAGATTGTTTACCTGATCATGGCCGCTGGTTTGATACAGACATAAAAAATTCATCTGATTTAGTACCAGAACACGAAAAAAATTTTAGATTTGGATATCTTTGGGAATATTTTTGCGATGAAAAAGAATAGAA
>Ga0209083_1004169_pt1 | contig 11335 bp, 8 predicted proteins | sample AM7aDNAmetaG_FD_184132 | JGI IMG/M metagenome (GOLD analysis project Ga0209083, IMG submission 184132) | Freshwater microbial communities from Finland to study Microbial Dark Matter (Phase II) - AM7a DNA metaG (SPAdes) (version 3) | ecosystem: Environmental > Aquatic > Freshwater > Lake ...
CACGTCGAGGGCGCGGATGTTGTCCCAGATGAACCAGCGTCCGATCCAGTCGCCCGTCAGCGAAAGTTGCCGGTCCAGCGCATTGTGTTCGCGCACGCTCGGATAGCTGGGGCCGGGGCCGAAAAGCGACTCGCCCTTGCCGTCCGGATACTGCAACCGTTCGGCCTGCCCTATCGGATCGACGATCAGCGTGACATAGCCCAGCCGCGCCAGGGCCTGGGCGAACGACTGGTAGGGTTCATACGCCTTGGCATTCCAATGATGACCGCAGAGACAGAGCACCGCCGGGCGCGGACCGGTGCGACCCTGCGGCAGATAGAGATTGGCCGAGACCGTGAAATTGGGGCGGCTGTCGAAGAGCAGCGTCCTCACGCGGTAGGCGCCGCGGTCGAGTTCGCCGGTGACGCGCAGGTTCAACGGCGTTTTCTCCGGCCAGGGGCCAAAGACGCAGTCAATCTTTTCGCGCACCTCGGCGCAATAGTCTTCCGCCTCGGCCCGGGTTTTCAGGCCCATGACGCGGGCGTGATTGGCGCGGTAATTCTCACGGAGCCGCTCGGTCAGGTATTCCTGCATCATGCGCGGGAATCGGTTCAGTGTTGGCGTTGAATTCATCACTCCTTCACCTCGGACAACGACGCGACCTCCACCAGCGGCACCGGCTCCAGATCCGTCAGTTGCTCGATTTCCCCGTTCGCCAGGTCCACACCAAACAGATTCGTTCGGTTGTTCCGGTCGGAACCGAACAGTAGTTTGCGGCCACCCGCGTACCAACCGGCATTGGTGAAGTAGAAGTGGTGACTATGCCCCTTGTAGTGGGTCAGTTGCGTGACCAGCACGCCGGAAGCGGGGTCTTTGTAGGTTGTCATTTCGGATTTCATAAACGTCAGTACCTCCTGATTCAGTATCACCTGATGTAGTTCCAGTAATTTCCGGCCGCATCGGTTTACCAGTTCGCCAACGCCTCGGCCGGCAGCGCGGCTGGATTTTTCTCCAGTTCGGCCAACTGCAGCAGCGCCACCATGAGATAGCCGACGCCGTCCATCGCCTCGTAATACGGCTTCGCCGGGTGACCGCGAAACAGCCCGTTGGTGCAGCGTAACTTCGCCACGGCGACGTCCGCCAGCGCGCGGGCGTCAGCAAGATATTTTGTTTCACCCGTGATGACGGCCATGCTGAGATAAAAGGAGATGGCGCGGCCATACTGGTCGGCATAGGTGCCTTGCCGGCCGGGGCCGTTGCTGTAAGCCCGGTACCACGCGGTCGGATGCTCGCTGGCACTGCCGGGCGGCGTGCGGCTCAACCAGTCGGCAAACCGCCGGGCGGTGACGAGCAGGTCCGGCTGGTTGGTCAATTGGTAGGCGTAGGCGTAGATCTGCGCGGTGTGGATCGGATGTTCATAGCCGGCCAGATACGGTTGCCAGAGATCGAGATGACCGCGCGGTTGAGCCGCCAGGTAGCCCTCGCTGGAGTCGATGTTGTCGGTGAATACGCGCGGTTCGGTGATCGGTGTGCCATCCAACCGCAACGCCGCCCAGAACTGGCCGGTCTTCTCATCGAAGCCGAATTTCGCATACGCCGCGAGGGTGGCCAGGGCGTGGTCACGAAACACCGTGTCGCCCGTCAGCCGCCAGGCCCGCAACAGCGAATAGCAGTGCAGGCCGGGGATCGAGGTGGTGAAGGTGCTGCCGTCAAAGCGGTCGGCCCCGGCGTTGGGGCGTTCGGGAAAGAGATTGGTTTGCGGGTTGCGCCGCTGCCAATAATAGTCGGCCAGAAGCCGGGCGCGGTCCAACCATTGCCGCTCGGCGGTCTTGGCATAGAGGAAGGCGAACGCCTGCAGATACGCGCCGGCCGCCATGCTGAAATCGCAGCCCCGGTGGCCATCGCCATGCCGATTGACTTCGCCGGTCTGTTTGTCGATGACGTGCCACTGCCAGATCGCCTCGATCTCGCGCGTCACCGCCGCCGGTTCCAACGCCCACAACCTTTCCCAGTCGATCTCGAACAGGGTGTGCAACTCGTGCGGGTTGTCGTTGTGGCCATCCCGGATATCCTTGTGGACATCGTAATGCCGGTGCCAGCCCCACCAGAAGAAACCGTGGTCGTCCACCAGGTTCGTCATCACGAACCGCGAATAGCGCCGGGCGAACTCGCCATAGCGCGGGTCGCCGCCCGTTTCGGAGAGCCGGTACATGGCGCGCAGCAGCGGTTGATCGCCCATCAGGTTCGATCCGCCGGGATTGCGCCGGCCGCGGCGCGTCACCCGGTAATATTCGTCGAGCGGCGCGGGTTCAGCCGGACACTGCAGGGTCTCAGCGTCCAGAATGCTGACCAGCAGCGGTGTCTGCTGCCGACCATAATGATCCGTGCCGTGCTCGAGCAGCACGTCCAGACAGCCTTTTACGACGGGGGTGTACTCACGCGGATGCGACATGGCAGTTTCTCCTTTGGCGGTTGACTCGCCACTGCAAACGAGGTTGGTTGAAAGCAAAACACCAGCGAACAAGATTTTCATGTTGTCCCAGCCCAGCGAGACGTGCGGGAAGTACGGAATGTCGTAGTTCGTCTCCATCAGGGCCCATTCGTTGAGCATGTCGGGAAGTATAGAGGCGGCCGCCCGCGGTCGCGTCAATGCCGGGAATCCCGGCCCATTGCCGGCCGAGTTGCGCGGCCGTAAGGATCACTTGCGGATTCTTCAATGTGTGTTTCTCCCTTGTTCTTCAATGCCGACGCGCAGCACCCAGTCCCCGGCCGGCTTTTCCGGAACGGTCCAGGAACCTTCGGCGGCCAGGAAAGTCGTGTTGATGGCTATCGACTGACCCGTGCGGGGGTCGAACCACTGCGCGGAATAGGTTGCCTGTGGATCGAGACCTCGTAGTGTTCCAGCCGCGGTTTCACCATAGCAATAGGCGAGGTAGAGGCGATTACCGTCAGTCGCCAGGACGCAGCGCTCGGGGTCAACCCACTCGGCCCACGCCGGATCGCCGAAGCGGGGCGTAAGTGCCGGCCACGGCAAGGCGGTGAAGAAATCTCGCAGCACGGTCATTTGTGCTGCGCCGTGCAGGACCATGCCCTCGTGCCAGGAGCCGATGGCGTGGTTGTACTCTTTCCAATTCGGATCGGCGGCGTCCCATTTCAACGCCCAGATGCCGGCGCCGCCATAGGTGTAGCCGGGACTGCCGCAGAGCATGGCCTTCCAGGCCGATTGCCGCGCCTCGTCCGTGCTGTTCACGCCGCCGCAATCCACCCGTTCATACATCGCTTCGGTCTCCAGCACCGGCCGTGGCGGTCTGAAATCGTAGTATCCACGGTAGCGGGCCTGCGGGGTGAGTCCGCTGTTACGATGCCCACCCTGGAGCGCAAACCAGTCGTGCCACGGCTCCTGACCCAGCGGGTCGGTGTCCACATCGAGCACCCACTGATGGGCCGAGTGCGGATGAGCGTACCCGTCGCAGCGGGCGATCTCCCGGGCGACGGCGCGCCAGACGCCGAGGCGGTTGGCTTCCTTGCCGCCCAGTTCAGCCGGCGCGTTCATTTCCTGGCAGGTGATCCAGACGACCGGATGCGCGCCGTAACGGGCGACCAGGTACCGCGCCCAGCGGCAAAGATCGGCTTCAGGGATGGTCGTCGAGTTGTTGAAATGGCCGCAGCCCAGCGCGATGACGAATCCCTGCTCAGCCAGATGGTCCATCTGCGCGTCGAAGACGGTGCGAAACCGTTCGGGGTCGATCTGCGAATACCGCGTCGTCCACCAGTGGTCAGCCGTCGCGGACGGATACGTTTGATAAACGGTGAACCCGCGCGCCTGGCGGTCTGCCACGAGATGCTGGAACTGGCCACCGTGCGGACAGGGCGCGCCGTGGTGTTCCGGATGGTTGCAGGCATCGAGCCGCTCGGTGTCGGGCATCTGCCAATGCGTGTCGCCCAGCCAGAAGAACGGCGTGCCGTCGGCATGGCAGAAGTGGCGGCGGTTGTCGCTGACCCGCAGGAACCCGTGGCGATAGACCGGGTTGTCGCTTGCGGACGGCACACACCGCAGTTCGCCGCTCTGGCCGTGCAAGCCGGCATTGCCGGTGTCGGAACAGACACTTTGCCAGTGCCAGTTGCCGGTGTCGGTTGGTGCGAAGCGCACCCTCCAAAGATTGCTACCGTCCCAGAACGCTGGGCGCTTGATCGTCTCGCCGCTGGGCCCGGTGAAGGTGACCGACACGTCGACATCGCCATGAGGATTGGCGTAGCTCTTGGCGCTGGTCAGTGCAATTTCAGCAATCCGCCAGAGCGCCACCGGTGACTCGGCTCTGTTGCATTTCGTGGTTACTGCTTTCATTCCTTCACTTCCGGCAGCGATTCAAACTCGGCCAGGTAGGTTGTCATTTCGGATTTCATAACGGTCAGTACTTCCGGAGCAGTTCCAGTAACTGGCGATCGAGACGGTGCCCGTGCCAGTCCTCGTAGGCGATGTCGGCGCGGCCGCTGTCGAGCACGCCGAAGACACCGCGGAAATGCCAAAGCGCCCAGCCGATACCGGCTTTCTGCAGGATCTGCAGCACGTCTTCGAACCACCGCAGGTAGACGTCGTGGGGAGTTTTGTTGTAGGCCCCGCCCTCGCCGCAGAGCACACCAACACCCTGAGCCACGAGATCCGCCCAAGGCTTGTAGAGCGCCTCGAGATCGCGCCGCGTCCACATCTGCCCATTGTGCCAGCCGCCGGGCCAGGCCGGCGGCGGTACCTCCGCCCAGTTGAGCCACGTTGCCCACTCCGCCTGGTAGTGGCTGACACCAAAAGGATAATATGCCCGGCAGCTCTGACCGATCCCGAGATCCGCCAATTCCGGGCACGGATCGTTGGCGCACTGGAGCCCGTCGGCGATGATCAGCCGCTCGGCATCGATCGCACGGATGACGGCCACCGCACGGCGGATAACACGCTCATGGTCAGCCCGGGTCATCTTCGCCTCATCGGGCCAATGCGGTTCGTTGACGAGATTAAAGCTGAGCTGTCCGGAATCGATACCTTGGTAGCGCCGGGCAAAGGTCTCCCAATGGAAACAAAAAGCATCTTCCGCTTCCTTATCTTTCCAGAGGTTGAATGGCTCGACCGGTTGCGGGGCGACGCAGTATCCCGGCGCGCGGTGGAAGTTGAGACACACATGGATCCCGTGTTTCCGACCGAGTTCAACCGCCCGGTCTACCCGCGCCAGCCCCGACTCCTTCAGCCGATTCCAGTGTCCGTCGATCCAGTGCAGGTAGCACAGCGGGATGCGGACATAGTTGAAGCCCCAATCGGCTATCCAGCGAAAGTCGTCCTCGCGGAACGAGCGATCTCCACCGGGGTGCTCCATTTCCACGAGATTGAACCCCCGCCAGCGCGGGAGCGGGTTCGGCACAGAGTGCGTCATGATTATTTTCCTTCCCCTGCAAAGACTTGTTTCACCGCTTCGAGATAGCCGTAGCCGTAGAGGTCGTCGGGCTGGAGATAGCTGGCCTCGGTCCACTCGTTCCAACTGTTGATGGTGACCAGGGGCGACTGCTTCGGATGACTGTCCACATAGGCCTTGGCCGCCTCGAGGGCCTTGCGCACATTCGCTGGCGTGTTGTTCTTCACCACCCCGGGCTTGAACGACTGGTGGCGCGGGTTGTTGTCCCACCCCAATGAGACGTGCGGGAAATACGGGATGTCGTATTTCTCATCCATCAACGCCCACTCCTTCACCATGTCCGGAATGATCTCGGCGTAATCCCGGTCGATGTGCGTGAAGTGGACCATCTGGTAATGCGTCTGGCTTGCGAAACCGATCCGCTTGGCGGTTTCGTTGGGCGTGGTGGCGGCCTCCGCGTCCACGCCACTCAGGTTGAGCGCATTGACACCCCAGCTCGCGAGCTGGAAGTGGATGCCTTTCAGGCCGGCTCGGATTGCCTGTTCTTGCCACCAGGCGAATGCATCGGCAGTTTGCGCCACGCCGCCCAGACCGCTGACCAGCTTGTTGAGGTCATAGATCAGGAAGACCGGTTTTCCATCGATGGTGTAGTAGGAGGGATGCATGAAATACTTCTCAATCAGCCGCCGGGCAATGATCTCGAACTCAGGCCGCTCCACCGCTGCCCGCCAGATGATGTTCCCCTCGATATCCGAGATGCGTTTATCCCAGAGGTTGACGACATCGTGGTTGGCCCACATCAGGTAGAACTTCACCCGGTCGTTGTTGCGGGCCTTGAGGTAGCCGTTGTTGAGACACTGCTCGAGGAACGGTCGACCGTCGTACCAGTACCAGTCGTAGATAAAGACGTTGACCCCGTGGTCCACCGCGGCATCGATCTGCATCTCCATCACGTAGGGATCGGCCTCGTTGCAGTAGCCCCAGAGCGGACGGCGCGGCCAATTGTGGCCGGGATACTTGGCGGTGGCCTTGCGGACGGTCTCCCATTCGCCGTTGCCCTCCGGCCAGAACATCCGGGTGCGCGGCTCATCCCCGGTGTAGGATGGCCAAATGTAGGCGGCGATGTCGTAAGGTTGTTTGCATTCTTTCATAATCGTTTCTCCTTTAGATTTCTTCCTTGAATTCATCACTCCTTCACCTCGGGCAGCGACTCGAACTCTACTAGCGGTACCGAATAGACGTTGCCATAGCCGGAGCGATCCGAGGTGAAGATCACATATTTACCATCGGGCGAGATGCGCGGGTGCGGATGGGTCTGCTGGATTCGCATGGCCGAGTCGTGCGGCAGAGGATGCGCGGTTTGGAATACGTCTCGCCTTCCCGCTTCCAAAGGCGGATCACCCCGCCGCCGTCGCCCACAATGAGGCTGGCGTCGTGTGAGAAGATGTGACCGGTTTCTCCAGGGAACCCGACTTCGTATTGCCCCGTGCCGTCGAAGCAGATGCGCCCAAGGACGCTCCCCCGTGAGGTATGGCCATGATAGCCGATGTGGATTCCGTCGCGGTGCCAGTATTCGTGGCCGACGTGTTCCCCGGCTGCGGTCGGGCGGATCTTCCACGCCCGGCCAGTGGCCGCGTCTAGCCCCCAGATGCGATTACCCACCTTGTCCCACGGGCCCTCATGGCAGAAGGTTAACATCGTCGGCTGCGTGGGCGAGGTGTTGACGTGGCCGACCCAGTATTGCTCCTCGAACACGATGTCGCTGCCGCCGCCGTCCGTGGCCACCCGCAAGACCCGACTCCGCGGCTTGGCCGCCCAGGTCTCGGCAAACCCGACATACCCGCGCAGGAAATCGGTCTTGATCTTGTCGGAGAGATCCTCCGAGACGCTGGCGAAGACGTTCTTCCCGTCGGCGGAACAGTTGATCATCGAGCAGCACCAGCCCGGCTCCAGCTCAAACAACTGCCGCGTCTGGCGCGAGCTGATGTCGAGCGCCAGCAGTTTCAAGTCATGCCAGAAGTAAACCTCGTCGCACACCGGATTGAGGCAGGCGCGCAGGAACTCCACTTCCCGCGGCAGCGGCACTGGTTCAAGATCTGTCAGTTGATCGATTTCCCCGGTCGTAAGGTCCACGCCAAACAGGTTCGTCCGGTTGTTCCGGTCGGAACCGAACAGCAGCTTGCGACCGCCCGCATACCAACCGGCATTGGTGAAGTAGAAGTGGTGACTGTGCCCCTTGTAGTTGGTCAATTGCGCGACCAGCACACCTGAAGCCGAGTCTTTGTAAGTTGTGATTTCTGATTTCATTCAAGCATCAATCCTTCCGTCCGTGCTGACGATTTCACTGCGGGATTGGCTGTGGGATTGTAGTGGGATTTCATCACGCCCTAATGCTGCGGCGGTGAGGGTGAGCAGGGTGCCGAGGCACAGCATCGTGGTGAGGCGCGAATACGAACGTCGAACATCCAACATCGAACATCCAACATCGAACGCCGGATGCAACTTAAGTGAATATTTTGCAGACATTATTTCGCCTCCAATTCGACAACGATGATGGACCAATACTTGAGTTCGGGGACCGCGACCTGCCAGAAATAGGGATCTGACTTGTCGAGCTTCAGTTCGGTCCTGCTACCGTCATCAGCCGAGAGCAACAGTGTCCGGCTCGCGTCCCACTTGCCTTCCATCGCCTCCGGCACGATCCGCACGGCAATATTGGTTTGCGGTTTCGGTTCCAGTTGGATCGGCGGCAGGCGGTCGAGTTCGGAATAGTCCGGGGGCGTCTTCTTCTTATCGGCTTCGCCCTTGATCTTCCAGCGTTTCTGCTGGCGGTCATTGCCCTCCTTCTCCAGACTCGCGGTCTCCGTGGCGGTGTCCTGCGGCGGCGGATTGATCAGGTGAATGATCAGCCGCTTGTGCCGGTCGTCAAGGACCTGCTCACGCACATGATTCTCCCACATGATGCCGGGCCGGACGACCACCAGGCCCAGCGGGTTCCAGACGTTGCGGAGATTCGCCCCCCAAAGCAGCTCGCCGTTACGCGTCGCAAAGCGACCGAGGGATTGCGGAATGTACTGGTTGTTGGGATGCGCGCCGGCCGCGAGGGTGAAGATGGTCTGATACCAGCCCACCTGTCCCCCGCCGAGCATCGGGAAGAGTTCGCCGCCCAGGCGCCGCACCTGTTCCGTCTGGCGCACCATCAGGAGCGAGAAATCCGCCCACTTGCGGTACGGATGATTGCCGCCGGCATTCTGCTTGGCGTATTCGTCCATGATGTGGCCGCCGCCCCGGCAGAGTTCGACGGCCTCGCGCAGGTTCGACTGAAGCCGCTGGTCGAGGGTGCAATTGGCGAAGTTATAACCGAAGACGTAACTCGGAAAGACCTTGAGCGTCTGGTCCTTGAGCGCCTTCTGATTGGCTGCCGTCTGCCGGTCGGCATCATCGGGCGAGAACTCCACGATTTTATCACCCACACGATTCTTACCGGTGCGCGCCTGGAAATGGCCGTCAAAGCGTACGCCCGCCCAACCGAACTGCCTGGAGGATTCGATGATCTGGTCGATCCCGTGCTGGACGACAGCCGGATCGTTCATGTTGTAGTTGGCCCAGGCCGTGGATTGCCACGGCTTCTCGGGCACGACATCCCATTTGGCCAGTTCCTCGGTGTCGGGAATGAAGGACATGACCCCGCCAAAACCCCAGACCATTTCCGGGTTGGCGCGGATGAAGTCGCGCGCCGCACTGCCGCTGCCAATGCTCTTACCATAGGTGGTGGGCAGCACGCCAATCTTGCGGCCGTAGTCGCACATGTGCTTGAGCCGCTCCAGATTCTCGTGGTAGCGCGCCTGGCCGGAATACCATTCGGGCGACTCCACGGTCATCTTGGCAAAGTCGTCCGGCGCCCAGAAGAATTTCTCGAACGTGTTCACATAGTTGTCGCGGAAAGCGTCGACGCTGCGCTCGATGCCGGCCAGGTCCTTCACGTGCTCGGCGGTCCACGCCACCGGATGCCCGCCGGCGATGCCGACACGCCAGACATTGTCCGCGCTGCTGAAACAATCGCCACCCGTGGCAGTCACCTTGCCGTCGGCCACCAGTTCGACGGCGAGGGCTTGTCCGAAACGCGCCACTTCCTTGGCGGGCCAGAGGAAGCTCACCATCTGCGAACTGTTGGAGACAACGGTGACGTCTTTCGTTTGCAGCGCCGTCTTCCGGTCCAACCCCTGTTCCAGCCAAGCCCGCACCTGCACCACTCGGGTCTGCTTGGTCGGGTTGGACAACGTCACGACGCCGGTCACGTCCTCGCCCGTGAAGTAGAAGAGTTTGTCCGGCCGTGCCTCGGCCAGCATGACTCCCGTCTCCGGCTCGTAATTGTAGCCGGTGACGTTGCTCACGCGCGGGTTCTTCTTGATCGTCTTCGGATCAATCGCGTTCTGGGCGTGCGCGTGAAGTATCAACGCTCCCGTGATCAGGACAGACCCCAGTAACCGGGGCAATCGTGGTTTTGGCATCATCTATCAGTTCCGTGTTGTTAATGAAAAAATGCGACTTCCCGCCTCGCGTGGTGCCGACACCGAATCAAGCCGCGCCGCCTGCATCAGGAACACCAGCGCCCAGTCCTGATCGTTGGCCAGCGGGTCCCAGCGGCGCATGGGGTTCCCGTTCACCGCGTCCGGGTAGATATAGATGGCACGGGCGGAGCCGTCGGCGCGGAAGGCGCTGAGATTGTTCATCAGGATCTCGCGGCCGCGGCGGCGGTAGCTCTCGTCGCCGGTGGCCTGCCAGTAGCGCAGAAAGACCCAGCCGGTCAGGGCGCTCCAGTAATGTGGGAAGGTGTCGCCCCACATCTCGCGGCCGCCGAACCAATAGCCGTCCCAGTGGCGGATGGCGATCTCGTGGAGATGATGATCGGGCTGGCGGCCGCCGAAGGCCTCCAGGGCGGCCAGCAGCGGCTGCACCTGTTCCAGGTAGCGAGGCTGGCCGGAGATGTGGTAGCAGTCGAGGACAATGGCCACCGCAGGCCCGATGATGGTCTGCTCGTAGTTGACCTCATGGGGCGGAATATTCAAACCGGTGGCGAGGAAGTGGTTGCCGTGCGCCAGGAAGCACTCTCGCAACTGGGCTGCTTCGCGCGTCAGACCAGCCTTTTCGCAGGCGGCCAGGGTGTCAACCATGGGGATGTTGATGGCGTAAAATTTCTCTCCACCATGGGCGTAATAGGTTCTGAGCGTCTGGCAGCAGTCCAGGAGGAAACGCCTCTCTTCAAGCGCGCGGTACATTTCCAGATGCAACTGGGCCACCCAGGGGTAATTGTAAAAGCGCTCCGTGGAATCACGGACGCCGGCCAGGACCGTGCCGTCAGGCCGCTGAAGCCTGCTCCGCACGAACCGTTGATAAAGCCGGGCTGCCTTCTCCGTCTTCAGGTCAGGCCAGCACTGCAGTGACTGGGCCAGCAGCACCCCCATGCCGATGCGTTCGGCACCCTCGCTCTGCCCGGCCGCATCGGGCTTGAGCACGGGCACGCCGAGTTCGTTGTCGTAGGTAATGAAGGCACCGTAGAGGGGGTGGCGGCGGTCGCGCACCTGCTGCCGGTCGCGGATGAATGCGGTCCGGCGCCGTACCAGCGTGTCCAGATCGTCGACGGAATTCAGGCACAGCCACGTTTCGCGCCCTTCACCGTAGTGGATCTTTAACGTCTGCTCGCCCGGGGTGGTGGCGAGCGGCTCGACCTTGGCGTTCGCATCGCTCACCGTGACCGCAGGCGGCTGGCCGGTGACGTAGGTGTAGCGCTCCGCCTTCACCTCAATGAAGCCGGGAATGGCACGGGCCTGCGCGAAGAAATCGTCCCACCCCTGATGCCAGAAGCAGGTCCAGACAATGCGGTGGGTCTGCCCGGGCTGAAGGGTCACTCCATTCGAGTTGAATACGATGTTACCGCGCAGATTTGAGCTGCCGAGCAT
>Ga0209083_1004170_pt1 | contig 11333 bp, 19 predicted proteins | sample AM7aDNAmetaG_FD_184132 | JGI IMG/M metagenome (GOLD analysis project Ga0209083, IMG submission 184132) | Freshwater microbial communities from Finland to study Microbial Dark Matter (Phase II) - AM7a DNA metaG (SPAdes) (version 3) | ecosystem: Environmental > Aquatic > Freshwater > Lake ...
CGGATCAGAAGTATTGGTTCGTGGAGTGCGAGTTCTGTGGTCATGATTGGTATCTCACAATGGAGAACATAATGGGCACCCCGGCTTATTTTGGGTGTACCAAGTGTAAGAAAGAGCTCAATCGCAGAGAAGGGCGCTGGGTTCAGCGTTGGGCAGATAAAAAGGTGTCAGGGTATCAGATATCACTGCTCATGTGTCCTTGGGTATCAGCTCAGGCAGTTCTTGATCGTAAAAAGAGTTATACCGATGAGCAGTTCTGTAATTTCGTACTTGGAGTACCTTACGTTGGTAAAGGCAACGTATTATCACAGCCGTTGTTATTTCAGAACCTTACGCAGAGAGTTAACCCACAGGATTGCCGACCTATCATCGGAGTTGATACTGGTGTGGATATCAGATACACGATTGGTAATAAATATGGACTATTCTATTTCGGAGAGTGTAAGGATTACTCGGAGCTTGAGAAACTACTAAATCGTTGGAGTGATGCGATCATGGTCATCGACCAAGGTGGAGATATCATTGGACCTCGTAAGCTACGTGAAAAATACCCCAACAGAGTATTCTTGTGTTTTTATAGACAGGATAAAAAGAACGATGAGCTTATCAGTTGGGATGATGATAAAGGAACAGTTCAGGCAGATAGGAACAAGTGTATTCAATTGGTCGTGGATGAGTTCACAGAAAAACGCATACCCATTTATGGTACTGATTCGGAGTGGTGGGACTATTGGATTCACTGGTCACACGTGTATCGTGTAGAGGACTACAACGAGAACACAGGTATGACTAAATTCACGTGGATGCGCTCGGATCGTGATGATTGGGTTCAGGCGACTGTGTATTGGAGAATAGGGATGTCTAGGTTTATGGATTCACAGGCATCGTTCTCGGATCCAGTGTCGAAGTGGGGTTCTATTGGGTATGAGGCATTGCCCGATGGATCAGCGTTTTTGCCGAAGTTTTATTGATTGTGGATAAGTGAGGAGTAATAGTGGTATAAACTGTGGATAACTAAGTTGATAAGTGGTTAACTAGACGTTAATATGTAGGTAATGGATAAGTTATCAACATATTGTAAACAGTTGGAAGTTGATAATAATTTAATAAAATATGGTGTAAAATAAAGGTTTTATGAGGTTATCCACTTGTAAGCACTACTAATAGTAATAATGGATAATATATTTAGATTAATTCAACAAGAAACTGGAGTGAATAGAGATGAGATCGTTGGTGTAAAAAGAGATGATCGAGTTTTAATTGGGCGTATTTTGTTTATCATTTATTGTAAGTTTTATCAGGAGTTATCATACTCTAAAATTGGTAGATTGATTAATCGGGATCACTCTTCGGTTAGGCATTTGTATATAAAATACCGTAATGATGACTTTTATGTGAGTTTTATTAAAAAGTTGGATGAATGGGCAAAAAATGGTGAGATTCAACAAGTAAAGAAAAAAGAGTTGTTTTTGAGTATTAAATTACACAGTAGGTTTAATAATATATATACAAAATATGGAGGAAAATGCGCTGTTTGTAGTTTTGATGAAGTTGTAGAGGTTCACCATATAAAACCTCGTAGAATAGGTGGATCTGATGAGTTAGAGAATCTAATTCTTTTATGTCCAAATCATCATGCTTTGGCTGATAGAGGTTTGTTATTTATTAAAGGAGTTACTAATCCCAATTGATTCTTATGGAGTTCAGTGTAAAATTAATGTAATTACTAGTGTGCGCTAATTTTTAATAATATGTCAAAAAGTGGTTATGGTGATTCAATGGGATATTCAGCAAAAGGAAGCAAAAAGATGGCTGCAGAATATCGAAGTGATCAGAAGAAAAAATTTATTGCGAAGAAAATGTCAAGAAGTATTGATATTGCAAATGAAAAAGCAAAAAAACCTCATTCTATTTTTAGAGGCAGAGATTATTTAGGTACAAAAAAAGGAAGTAAAAATTATAAAGGAGAATATAAATATTAAACTATGGCTTTACAAGATACAACTCAGGCGAGCACTGGCATTTGGGGGGCGATTAAGGGTGCGTTGAACATTTTCAGTGGTTTGAATAAAGCAGGGAGTGCCGAGAAGGATAATTTTAATCCTACTCCAATTGATGAGTTCGAGTCAGATTTTTCTGAGTTAGAAGTTAATCAGTTGGTTCGTGGTTGGAAAGAAAGGTACGAGAAGTATTTCAACGACATCGAACCTGGGCAGAAGTTATCATTTGAGTATTGGTTGGGTAAGCAGAGAACAGAGGATGCCGACAGTGTTGTTGGTACAGTTTCTCTTGTAGATAATAAAATATTTGAGGCAGTTGAAACGTTCATACCGATAGCAACGAGAAGTAATCCTGATCCAGTGGTAAAAGCAGACCCTGGTGAGCAGGGACAGAAGTTGGCAGCATCGATTAAAACAATTTTGGTAGACGAGGCAGACAAGCAAAAACTAAAGAAAAAACTAAAGAGGATGATCAGACATTGGTTGATTTACAAAGTCGCTGTTATCAAGTGTTCTTACAACACGTTGTTAGACAGAATTGAGACAGAGGTTATCAATCCAAAGAGAATGATATTCGATGTCGATGGACACATGGATGAGGCAGGTAAATTCACAGGTCAGTACATCGGTGAGAGAAAACAAGTATCAGCAGGTAAGTTGATGGAGTTATTCCCTAAGAAAAAAATGGAGATAACTTTACGATCAGCAGAAAAGAAAGGCACGAAGTTGGAGTACATCGAATGGTGGTATCAGGGTAAGGATGTATTTTACACGATGGATGAGTTGGTGCTTGGTAAATACAAGAATCCACATTGGAATTATGACATCGAACCAAAGACCGATGAGGTAACAGGTTTGACAGCACAAGCAGAGGAGGGCAAAAACTTCTTGGATGAGGCAACAGATCCATACACATTCCTTTCAATTTTCAGTACAGGATTACAACCTCATGATGAGACATCACTTATTTTACAGAACGTTCCATTGCAGGATTTGGTAAATCGCAGGATGAGACAGATAGATAAAAACGTTGATTCTATGAATAATGGAATGGCTGTTAACAATGCTTTCACAGCAGAACAAGCTTCACAGGCAGCTTCAGCATTGAGACGTGGTCAGGCGATCAGAGTTCCACAGGGTAAAGTCACAGATGCAATTATGCGATTCCCTGCTCCTGGTATTCCAGCAGATGTGTATAATAATCTAAAGGATGCAAGAAATGAGTTATCAAACATTTTCGGCACATCAGGTTCTACACCACAGGGACAGAAGTCAGAGGAGACAGCCCGAGGTAAAATTATGATTAATCAGCTCGATGCATCACGTATCGGTGGTGGTATCACAGAGTATCTCGAACAGATCGCAGACACAGTTTATAATTATTGGGTTCAGTTGATGTTTGTTCACTACACAGAGCCACACGATTTCGTGTCGGTTGGAGCAGATGGTCAGCAGAACATAATGCAGATAAAAAACACAGATTTTCTACTTACTAAAACGTTGGACATCACAGTAAAGGATGGATCACTCATTCCAAAGGATGCGATGACTCAAAGAAACGAGGCAATTGATTTATGGAGTGCAGGAGCTATTGATCCACGATCGTTGTTTAAGAAGTTGGATTTCGCAGATCCTGATCAAGCTACGGATCAGTTGATTTTGTGGCAAATGCTTCAAAAAGGGCAAATTCAGCCACAACAGTATCTTCCTTCGTTTAGCATCGCACAAGCGCCACAAGTGGCAGGAATGGTGCAACCCGGGGGAGTCCCTGGGGTACAGACACCTCCTGGAATGGCACCTGATGGAGTTGGGGGTGCAGCAGTAAATCCGATGGGACCTGCGACACCTGGTCAAGCACCAGCACCAGCGACAAATGATGCAGTTGCAATTCAGTCGAAGCAACTATTACAAAGTGTACCAGTAAAATAATTATGGACTTATCAAAAAAACAATATCAAAAGATGGTAGGAAATAAACCTGCTAAAAAACAAGTACATCACAGTTTAGCGACTGTTATGGCTAAAAAGATGAAGAAAGAATATCCTTATTTATACTTTCATGCGACTCCGTATCATAAAGAAATAAGAAAAAGTGGATTTAGAGGTGACACCTACGCTTGGGAGAAACATAAACAAGCGAGGGATTATGCAAAGTCACAAGGTAAGGGTTGGAAAGTTGTGCCAGTTAAATCAAAACAAAAACTACCAGTTACGGAAAGGAATTACACAGACGAGGAAAAGATGGATAATGGAGATTTATGGTTATTAAAAAAGAATAATATTAAATAAAAATATGGGAAAAATAAAAGAAAAAATGATGGATGATCAAGAAAGAGAACGTTTTGATGTCAAAAAAGTAGAAATGGCTAAAAGAATGGGGAAGAAGAAACTACCACCATATCCACAAAAAATGTTAAAGAAAATTAAAAAAGGACTCACAGCTTATTCGAATGTTCCACACAAAAAAGTAAGTCAAAAAGAACTCGACAATGATACTTATGAAAAATATGGTTATAGAGAAGGAATGGAAGAAGCATATAAGTAATCCCAATTAAAAACTATGGCAAAACCAAAAACAGCACTATCAACAGCAAAGCAAGACATCGCATCTAAAATGGGAGTTGTTCAAACAGTCAAAGATTCAAAGGTTTGCGAGGCATGTCGGGGTAAGGCAGGAATGGAGGGACAGACACCACCATTTCATCCTAACTGCCGATGTAAAATCGTAGGTAATCAAGTATTTAACGAGGCAGGAGTACCAATGAGAAGTTACGCACAAGGTCGTTATAGTGCAGAGGGGGTTAGGTTAGGCGATTAATCCCAATAGACAGTTTTAATAATTTAAGTGATAATATAGATATGGAATACAAAGGAAAAAATATAGGAAGTTTAATGCATTCACCAGATTACTCTATCCTTACAAAAAAGAAAAAGCCGATGGCTCAATCAGAGAAAAATCATAACGATTTAATGAAAATTCATCATGTTACTAAAAGATTGATGGCAGAGAAGATGAAGAAAGGTAACTCTTACAAGAAAGAGATAGACAACAAAAAGCCACTTGCTAAAAAGGACTCACAACGTTTTGAAGAGAATGGAGGTATGAGTGGTAATAAAAAATAATATGTCAAACAAACAAAACGATATATGGAATGAATCTCAACATGAACTCGCCGAAGAGAAAAAGAGTATGTCAAAGAAAATGGTAGTTTCAAAACCTGCACTTCTCAAGGAACACAAACATTTATTAAAAGTATTGAAAACAGGTAAAGGTCGCAAGGAAGAGTTTAATAAGCAAAGAAAAGAATTAAAGGAATATAAATAAAATGTCACACGAACCAAGAGAACCATATGAATACACAACTGATTGGCATAGAAATCAAACCAATAAGTTGAATAAAAAAACAAAACATATTCCACTTGTAAAAGATGCAAAGAAAAAAATTGCTAAAAAAATGGTAGGTGGTAAATTCGGAAAAGGAATGGATCGAATGTTAGAAAGACAAGTTGAAGAGGCAGAACATAAATAAAGGTCAAATTTATTAGTTTAATTTTTAATACAATGGCAGAAATGAAATATAGTATGGTCGGAGACGAGGCAACTGTAAAAGAGGAAGGTTACAGTATGATCGGCAAGGACTCAGATAAGGGCAAAGGTATGGGTTATGAAATGGCAGGTGGTAAGGAAGAGGTTGGGGAGAAAGATGAGAAAAAATCAGAACCTAAGAAATAACGATTATGAATATCAAAACTTTACAAGCAATGATGGATGAGCCCTCTTCAAAGAAATGGTTCAAGAAATATGGGACACCAAAGGCAGTAACGAATCACCCACTCAAGAAAAAGGTTGCTAAAAAGATGAAGGCAAATAAAGGAAATGAATAAAGCAGAACTTATCAAAAGAATAGCAACGAACATGTTGAAAAAACAGCATAGTTCAAATCTTGGTAAGAAAGAGTCACATGCAGTTTTTCATGCTCGTGTAAATAAAAAGAAAATACCACAATTTAAGGATAAGAAAAAAGAGGATAACAGACCGATTTACACAACGGATGAACAGCAAAGTATTCAAAGAGAAACAGAGAAAGAGTTATTTGGGTAGAGGTTAGTCACTTCTACTAGAGATGGCAACGACTCATTAATTATAATCGTTGTGGGTTAGCTCGGGCGCTTCCCTCGTAAGAAAAAGCTCCCCGTAGTTATGGAAGAGAAAAAAGTTAATCTTGACGCACCAGCGTTCGGTGTCGGAGCTGATAAAGCAGACACCTCGGAGACAACAACCGAGATTTCGCAAATCAAAGAGTTGGGACAAGACGATGCCGAACTAGTCACTCGGAAGGATGAGGAGGAGGTATCAGATGAGGAGCAGAAGGTACCATACTCAAGGTTCAAAACAATTGCTGATCAAAAGCGTGAAGCTGAGGATCGGGCAATTGAAGCTCAAGAGAGATATGAGCGTTTGTTATCACAGAGAGAGTCAGTTCAGCAAGACGTGGAGAGACCAGTCGATTCAGTTATCTTGGAGTCATTCATAAAATTATATGGTGACAACGAGAATACGAGAAAAGCTGCTGAAATTGAAACTCAACGTATAGCTTATATCGAACAGAGAGCAGAACAGAAAGCACGTGAGACGTACGAAGAGGTAAGAACGAATGAGGTCAAGTCACTTGCTAGAAACGAGTCAGTGATTGATAACAATTTACAGGATTTGCAGGATTATGTCGGTAGAAAGTTAACAGAGGAAGAACAGGTTGGTATCTTAGAGGTTGTTGATGAATACACACCAAAGGATGCCGATGGTAACTACTCCGGTGATTTACTACCATTTGACAAAGCTATGGAAATCTATGAGTTGAAAAATCAGTCAAAAGGACAAGCTTCGAAGAGGGCACGATCAACAGTTACACGTCTTACATCAGGCAGTTCAGATGGCGAACCTTCAGGGGCAGAAAAAGTAAATAAAGATTACAACCCTATGGATTGGAACGCTTACAGAAGAAGAATTTAATAACTTAATTACAAATAAAATATGTCATTTAATAACGTTGTCGACACAATCACGATGGAGGAAATCGTTCCAAGAGTCGTTGATACAATATTGAGAGGAAACGTCTTTGCAACAAAAATGCTATCAAAGACCAAAAAATTTGATGCAGCTACACAGGACTTCCCAATCAAATTCAAAGTAGGAACAGCAATTAAATCCTTCATCGGATTTGATACTCTTCCAACAGATTTTACAGACACAAGAGTATTGCTAAAATACAACCCAAGATTTGCTACTGCTAACGTTGCACTCGCAGGTACAGACCTCGTTGCAAACAACACAGTTAGAAAAGTATTGGATCTTACAAAGATTGAAATGATTTCAAGAGCACAAGATTTGGCTGATGGAATCGGTTCAATGCTTTGGGGAACTGGTTCAGGAAATAACTCAAAAGATTTCTTAGGACTAGGTGCATGTGTGGATGATGGATCAACAGTTGCAACAATTGGAGGTCTATCAAGATCAACATATACAACATTGTGTTCAACAGTCACAGCTTCAGCAACATTGTCACTCGCAACGATGAGAACATTGTTCAACACTATTGCTGATGCAACCGTTGTACCAACAAGAGCTTATACAGATTACCCAACATGGGCATTGTATGAACAGTTGTTACAACCACAAGAGAAAATATTCAAGGAAGTAAATATCGTTCCTAACTATAAAGGTTATGAAGGATTCTCAGGTTTGATGTTTGCAGGTCTAGAAATAGTACCTGATAGAAAAGCAACAACTGGATACTTGTATTTCTTGAATGAGAACTTCCTAGATTTCTATGGTCTAGATGTAGAGTTAGACGCATTCGAAGGAGCAAAGAAAGTCGAAGTTGCTTCAAAATTGTTTACAGGTAATTCTTACAACGAAGTTTCCAACCTTGGTTTCTACTGGACAGGATTCATTAAATCAAACAACCAGTTTGCATTCAACAGCTTCATTATTCTAGGAGGTAACCTATGTACAGATAACCCACGAAGACATGGAGTTCTTACGGGTATAGCAGGAATATAGTCGTATTTATTAGTTTTAATTTCTAAAAATATGACTCAATACATAGAGAATTACAACACAGAAGTTCAGTACGAAGGTGGACTTAATACAGCAAAACCAGTCGATTTCTCAGCAGCAGCAACAGTAAAGCTACCTGCAGGAACAACGATCAATGGTTCTTCATTAACTTCACTTGGTTCAATAACATCATCATCAGCAAATGCTTTTTCAGTAGGACTTAACGGAACTACTAACCCAGCATTTAACGTTGATGCTTCAACAGGTTCACAAGCAGCAGGTTTGAACGTTGTAGGTGCAGTCGCAGCTGGTACAGTTGCAGTTGCAGTTGCATCATCAGGAGCAGCAGCAAACCTTTCAGTAGATGCAAAGGGTACAGGTACAATTGCAATCGGTGGTACTTCAACAGGTGCCGTTACAGTTGGTCCTGCAACAACATTTACGAATGGAATTGTTATCGCTTCAGGTAAAGCAATCACAGGTTCAACAGGTGCTAATGGAATTGTTATTACAAATCCAAAGAATGCAGCAGCAGGGACACTTTCAGGTACAGCTCTAAACGTAGAGATCAGTATCGGTGGAGTTCCTTACTACTTTGCAGTTTATCCAACAAAGAGTTAGTTTGATTTATTAGTTTAATTTTTATTTAATTATGTCATCACTTAAACCAGATGTCATTGTAAACGGAGCCGACTTGTTAGTGCAAACAGCACCAACATCAGCAGCAGTTCCTTACATGACACAAGTTCCTGAACTAGGCGTTCGAGCCGTTACAGGAGACGGAAGAGAGTTTAGATTTGCTTCAGCAGGTGCAGCAGCTTTGATTGTAGGACAACTACAGCAAGATGCAGCTATCCAATCAAACTATACCGATGTCACAGCTATTGCTGTTGCAGCAGGAACTTTGACAGCTAAACTTACTGTATCAACAGGTACAGCAGTTGCAGCAAATCAGTTCGCAGGAGGTTATTACACCACATACGGCACAGTCGCTAATGGTGGAGGTCAAATTTCAAAGATTGCTTCAAACACAGCAGTTACAGGTACAGGTACATCAATCACATTGACACTTGAAGATGCAATGGCAGCTATTACAACATCAGCAACAGTTACAATAGTTCCACCATCATATTCAGCTATTATTCAATGTCCTGGTACACAGACAGGTAAAATTGCTGGAGTTGCAATTACAAACTTGGCAGGTACCTATTATGGATGGGTACAAACCAAAGGTATTGCTAATGTTTTGATTGCAGGTACACCAGCTATAAACGTTGGATTAGTTGCACCACAATCAGGTACAGCAGGAGCATTACAGGTTCAATCATCAACATTCCCAGAAATTGGTTATACACTAAAGACGGGTGTTAATGGTCAGTATGGTCCTGTAGCACTTTTGATTCCTTAGTCACTTCTCACACAGTCCATTATCTTGTATAATGGATTGTAGAGAGGCGATTTAGTCAATCGCATCTATTTATTAGTTAATTAGTCATTAACAATTATGGGATCATATTTATTCCCCAAAGATGAAGGAGTTTTTAATCCACTCCGACGTTTTGCATTTACTAACATTACAGATGATTTGTTTACATTCCACTGGGATGGAAAACCTATATCAGTAAAAGCTCATGATACTATCGAGTTGCCACATCACTTGATGTATATTGCTACTACAAAATTGGTAGATAAAATCATGATAGCTAAATTCAAAGATGATGAAGACAAAGCTATTAATGTCAACAAAGATGGTAGACATAAAGCTGGGTTATCACTTGGAGTACCTGCAGCTAGAAAAGTGTACGAGGATCAGATAGTTCGAGAACTTGAGGTAGATGAAGAGTCACCACAAATTCAAGTTATGAGAGCACAGATTCGTGATCAAGTATTGAGTGATATTGCAAATGGAGAGAAAAAAGCAGCTCCGGTATCAGATATTCTCAAATCTGTATCACTTGAAAACATGGTCAATATGGCAGAGGGAGGAAAGCCAGTTGAGTTTGCAGCAGTGAAAAAAGGTAAGAAAAAATAATGGCATTAAAACTTTATACAGCTGAAGAGATTAAATCATCAAAAGCAACAGAACTTGCTCGTGATGTTATGCGTACTTCGGATATAAAGAAAGCTCTTGATAAAGCGAGAACGGAATTAAACAATGTCAATGCACAGTTTGAGGTCGCTCTCGCTAATCAAAGAGTTAAGTGGATCAGTGAGGAGGAGATTGCGTTAGGTAAAATAAAGGTTTTGGAGGATGAATTAAAGGTGTTGGAGAGAAGGAAACAACAGGCACTAATCCCAATTGATTTATATCAACAAAGGGTAGATAATATAAACAAGGAGGCAAATGACAAATTAAAGTCAGCCACCGATAAACAATTTTATGTTGATGAGCTTTCTGAAAAACTTGAAGAAAAGCTTGATGAAGTTAGTGAGAAAGACCAATCCCTACAGAAAAGGGAAGAAAATTTGTTTGTCAAAGAAAAAGCAGTGCAGATGCAAGAGGAAGGTAACAAAAAAATGTCGCAGGAGATAAACACAAGAGCATTATTTTTTATAAAAGAAATGGAAGACAGAGAAAAAGATTTTAATAATAGAAAGACAGCACTCGAACTCAAAGAGATTTCATTGCAAGAGTTAGAGAGAAGTTTGAGAGTAAGAGAGCAAGATTTGATAAAAGAAAAGCAATTAATTTATTCACAGAGACAGGCATTAAAAGCCGCTCTACAATTAAAAAAATAATATGGCAAACAATTGTTTAGAGTTTAGAGATAGTTTAGGTTCAGGATCAGCAGTTGGTGCTCAAACATCAACGACAGCTTTGGCTGCTAATTCAGCGAGAACAGGTTTTATGATTCAAAATCAAAGTACAAATATTCTTTATGTAAACTTTGGAGCCGTTGCAGCTGATGCAACACACTACATTGCGATACTCAAAGCTTGTACTGGAACAGCAGATGGTACAGGAGGATCGCTTTCAATGATGGATGGAAATGTTTACAGAGGTCTCATTACAGTCGGTGGGACTAGCCCTTCATACTCAATACTTGAGTTATAAAAATGTTAGACACACTAAATCAATCAGCACCTCAAACACCACTACCTGATGATATTCAGGCACGTATTGAGAATGCTAGAAATAATATTACAATAATGGAGGCAGAGTTCTCAAGATTACAGAAACTTTCACTTGAATTGGAATCAAAGATTAAAACACAGCATGTTGAGATGAAAAGTTGTGAGGAGAGTATTAATTCACTACGATCAGTTGAAAAAGCA
>Ga0209083_1004173_pt1 | contig 11328 bp, 7 predicted proteins | sample AM7aDNAmetaG_FD_184132 | JGI IMG/M metagenome (GOLD analysis project Ga0209083, IMG submission 184132) | Freshwater microbial communities from Finland to study Microbial Dark Matter (Phase II) - AM7a DNA metaG (SPAdes) (version 3) | ecosystem: Environmental > Aquatic > Freshwater > Lake ...
ACTGGCCAGCCAAGCGCGTGGCCGAGTTGACGCCCACAGCTTGGAAAGCAGCCCAGAAGTCCTGACATTCCCCCAGTCTGCCCCAGCCCACCGCCCGCGTCCAGACGCGGTTAGTAACACGGATACGATCTTCCGCCTCATCAGAACAGTCTACTGATTCCGGCGCGAGATACATGGACAGTGGACTTTTTTGGTAATAGGATAAAAATCTACACTAACACAAGCGACTTTATCGGGTATCAGGTTATCGGAACAACCAGAAGTGAACCCATTTTATTGATGGGGACTATTGGTACCAAAAATAGCAGTTTATGGCCCTGCAACTATAAAATGAACCAGATCCAAGAAGGAAATGAATACCTGCCGGCCTGTGTGCAAATCCAAGACAAGATTTCCTATGAACCGGTTGCCAGTGTTACAAATCCATCGAACTTTGTGGTCTATACGCCGAACTTGGTACAGCAGTGCTTAGTGCTTCCTGGCAACCCGAGCGTTGGAGGGAGGACCACTTACCTGTATGGCTATTTTAGTGATACCGGTTTGAATGGTGACTCCGTTGGGAACGGTCCTTACTTTGTCGCCGCCCAAGGACAGAATATCGGCGGGCTGCTCACACCCCAAGCCGAGCGGGCATTTGACGAGCCGATGGATTCCGCGACGGTGGTGGAGATTCTCACTATAATCAATGCGGCGGAGGCCTTGTCGAATACGTGCCATGCGGCTTCAACACCAACTCACTGGATGGCCAACGTCCAAGAATGGGTTAAGTCTGACTCCGGTACGATCACGTTAAACTTCTTTCCAGTCAGTATGACACCGAATGTATACGATGCGTGGGCGAAGACTGCCTATTCCGCCGCAACGTACACCGCACCCACTAAAACATTTACTATCAATCCGACTACTGCGCCCAGCCAGTTGATCGTCAGTAATCAAGTCTATCTCGGCTGTGATGCGGAGTTTACCAACAGCTACGGAGGCATCGTACCGGCATTAACAGCCAACACGCTCGCCGGTGTGCCGATCAACGAAGCGTTTCTCACACAGATTCGTACGGCGCTGGCAGGGATCCTCCACAAATATCAGACCAATACCGCCTGTGTCGCCTGCGGCGGCTACGATTTGCCAACAGCACTACACGCAGCAGGTATTTCCAATGACACTTGGTCGACCATTGTGGGTGGATTGATTCTACCCAGTCACATCACCGAACTCCAAAAGGTGCTCAGCGTGCTGACCGAAGAACTGCATTGCTGTTGCTCGAATGTTACCATCACCCTCAATCCGCCCTCAGCAGGTACTACCGGCACGAATGCACTACCGGATGGCTCCTCAAATGTTATCTACAGCACAACCATCACTGCCGGTGGCACGGATTGTCCACACTACAAGTTCACGGTGGCGTCCGGCTCGGCGTTGCCGTTGGGTTTAATCCTCACCAATCTGACAGATACTTCTGCCGCCATCACCGGCACGCCGACCACAGTCGGCTCGAATACATTTGTGATCACGGCGACTGAAACCAACGGCTGCTCGACAAACCAACTCTTCAGTCTGGCGCTCCTGGCGATTCCCGGTCCATGTCCCGTTTGCCCGGTTGCGCTCGCGACCTACTCGCTCGCGATAACCATTCGCATCTATCGCGCACCTGATAACCTGTCGTGCGCTTTTGATTGCCCGGTGGATGCTCCGTTTGTTTTGGGTACGGGTGGCTACATGGAATATGCCTACATATTTCCGCTCACCCAAATTAGTGACTGCCGGTGGTACGGAAGTCCTCAAGACTATGGCGTATATGATGGTACCGGGCTTACAGTCAATATGTATGCATCAGCAACCGGTGTAACTACCTTCGGTGCGGCTTTTGAGTGTGCCCTAGTGGGTGGTGGAATAACTTTACGCAACGATTCTGGAACGCCATGCACGTTTGTCGGCAGTTACGGAGCAAACGATTACGGTGGAATGCCTACCCCCTGCGCATTCGACGGCGGGAAAATCATGTCGGCAGTGATCTCAGCGGCGCCATAAACCAGTGGGACACTTTCGGCAACAGTTTAGTTTTTTGAGATTGTATTGGGTCAGGACAATGTTTGGGCACTCATTTCGAGGAGCCGCAACCCCTGAGCTTGCCCAGCTATAAAAGTGGGGTCCTACCGAATATGTCAGTGACGCCCGGGCGTCCTGTAGCCCCGATCCGATCGGGGGAGCACTGCTGGGAGGCTGCGGCGTGGACCACGCGCTCACGCGCGCGGCTACGCACCGATAGCCAGCCGTTACTGACGCATTCCCAAAAATCCACCTTGATGCTGTTAAAAATCCGGATTGCTAAGCCGCCGGAAATTCGTTACACCTTCCGAACAGGAGACCCCCTATGTTCCAATTTCTAATGCCGCAGGAATTCGATTTCTTTAAATGTTTTGAGGAGGCCGCCCAAGAGTCCGTCAATGCCGCGCAGTTGTTGTTAAAGATGACCGAAAATTACAGGGACGCGGACCCGATCGCCCGCGAGATCGAAGCGGTCGAACACCGGTGCGACGAAATCACCCACCAGGCGATGGACCGCCTGAACAAGGTGTTCATTACGCCGTTGGACCGGGAAGATATTCATGCGCTCATTATCCGCCTCGATGATGTGGTGGACCTGATCCACGCGTCGTCCAGTCGGATGGCGTTCATGCACATTGACAAACCGACGACCCATTCCATCAATATGGCGAAGCAGATCGTCCGCGGCTGCGAGAAGATGGCCGAGGCTGTGAAAGGCATCCGGTCCACCAAGAATTACGAGCAGGTCACCAAGGACTGCATCGCCATCCACGAGGTCGAAAATGCCGCCGACGATCTCCTGCATTACGCGCTGGCTGAACTATTCACATCCGTGAAGGATCCGATCACCGTCATCAAGTGGAAGGACATCTACGAGAGCTTGGAAGCTGTGACCGATCGGCAGGAAGCGGTCGCCAATGCGTTGCACGGCGTGATCGTCAAGATGAGCTGACATGGACGCCTTTCTGCGCGATATCGGCGAGATTGTCCGCAATCCCTATATCGCATTAATTTTATTCGCGGCGCTGGCGTTCGACTTTATCAACGGGTTTCACGACGCCGCCAATTCCATCGCCACCGTGGTGGGGACCCGGGTTTTGCGGCCGTTTCAAGCGGTCTGCTGGGCGGCCTGGTGGAATTTTGCGGCCGCTTGGTTTTTCGGTGTGCATGTTGCCAACGCCGTCGCGAAATGGGTTCACGTCGAGTACATCACCATTGACGTCATTTTTGCCGGGTTGCTCGGCGCAATTGTTTGGAACCTCATCACCTGGTACGTGGGGCTGCCATCGAGTTCATCCCACGCTTTGCTCGGGGGACTGGGCGGTGCGGCCATCGTTCACGCCGGCAAGACCCAGGGCGTGCTTTACACCACCAAAGTGGTTGCCACGGTTGAATTCATCGTGTTAGCGCCATTGATCGGCTTGGTACTGGGATTATTTTTCGTTGCGGTGGTGATGTGGGTCTTTCGCAAGACATCCATGATCAAGGTGGATCGCTGGTTCCGGGTGGCGCAACTCGGGAGCGCCGCCGCGTATTCACTCGGCCACGGCACGAATGACGCGCAGAAAACCATGGGGATCATTGCTGCATTGCTCTACGCGACGATCTGGAGCAAGGACCGGGCGGCATTTGCAGCCGGGAAGGTCGAATTCCCGTTTTGGATCGTGTTGATCTGTCATGCCGCCATCGGGCTGGGCACAATGTGCGGGGGCTGGCGCATCGTCAAAACCATGGGGATGCGCATTACCAAATTGCGGCCCTACGATGGGGCCTGCGCCGAACTGGCGGCCGCCACATCGCTATTTACCTCCGCGTCACTCGGCATTCCGGTCAGTACGACGCACACAATCACCGGCGCCATTGTGGGCGTTGGCTCCATGCACCGGCTGTCCGCAGTTCGCTGGGGGGTTGCCCGCCAAGTGGTTTGGGCGTGGGTGTTGACCATCCCCTGTGCCGCCCTGGTGGCGGCGCTCGTGCAATGGGCCTTGCAGACCTTTAAATCGTAATTCGCCGCGATTGGTTCTTTTTTTTGGAGGGCGAGCCTCCCGGCGAGCCGTCCGGTTAGAACGTGTTTTGAATTACATTCCGCCGCTACTTCCGCTGTCTTGTGCGCGAATAGTGGAACGGGCGTCTCGCCCGTTTATTCGGAGATGCAGGGAAAACAAACGGGCGAGACGCCCGTTCCACTATTTTTCAAACACGCCCTAAGAACGACTCGGCTCGCCGGGAGGCTCGCCCTCCATTCGCGCGCCCTCCACTGTTACTTCGCGACGACGTCTTCCGGCAACGCCAACACCGCCCCTTTGCTCGCACTCGTCACCAGCCGGCAATAGCGGCCCAGCCAGCCAGTGTTGATCTTGGGGACGGGCTTTTTCCACACCGCGCGCCGCTGCGCGAGCTGGGCGGCGTCCACTTGCAGTGTCATGGTCCGCTTCGGAATATCAATAATAATGGTGTCGCCGGTTTGCACGAGACAAATCGGGCCGCCCTCGGCGGCTTCGGGACTGATATGGCCGAGGCATAACCCCGCCGTCCCACCCGAAAACCGCCCATCCGTGATCAACGCCACCTGCTTGCCGAGTCCCTGCCCGCGAATCATCGAAGTCGGCGACAACATCTCCGGCATGCCGGGGCCACCTTTCGGGCCTTCGTACCGGATGACGACGACATGGCCCGGCTTGATCAACCGCTTCTCCAGCGCGGCAAGACATTCGTCCTGCGACTCAAACACGATGGCCGACCCCATGAAATAGAAACAGTCGGGATCCACGCCGGCGGTTTTGATAACCCCGCCGTCGGGCGCAATATTGCCAAACAAAACCGCCAGCCCACCCTCGGCTGTGAACGGCGTTTCGAGACGGTGGATGATCTTTTCATCCTTAATTTCAGCTTTGGCGATGACCTGACCGAGCGTCTTGCCGGTGACGGTCTGCGTTTTTAAATGCAACGCGCCGGGTTTTCGGCTGAGCTCCTTCAGAATCGCGCTGATACCGCCGGCCCGATGCACGTCTTCGATGTGCACATCGGGTTTCGACGGCGAGACTTTGCAGATGCACGGCGTCCTTGCCGAAACTTCGTTGAGGCGCGCGAGCGGGTAATCCACGCCGGCCTCGTGGGCGAGCGCGATCGTGTGCAGGACGGTGTTGGTCGATCCCCCCATCGCCATGTCGAGCGCGAATGCGTTGTCAATCGCTGCGGCAGTAACGATGTCCCGCGGGCAGATGTTTTTCTCCACCAGCTTGATGATTTGGCGGCCCGCCGCGCGCGCCAGCTTCTTGCGCCCGGCATCCACCGCGAGCACCGTTCCGTTGCCTGGCAAGGCGAACCCGATCGCTTCGAGCAGGCAGTTCATCGAATTCGCCGTAAACATCCCCGAGCACGAGCCACAGGTGGGACAGGCAATTTCTTCGAGCTGTTTGAGACGGGCTGCGTCAATCTCGCCGGCCTGAAACTTGCCAACGCCCTCGAAAATCGTGATCAGATCGGCGGACGTGCCGTCGGGGAGCTTGCCGGCCTGCATCGGGCCGCCGGTCACAAAAATGGTCGGGATGTTGACGCGCACAGCGGCGAGCAACATGCCGGGCGTGATTTTGTCACAATTGGAAATGCAAACCATCCCGTCAAACCGGTGCGCCTCGACCATCGTTTCCACGGCGTCGGCGATCAGTTCCCGGCTGGGAAGCGAGTAGCGCATGCCAATGTGCCCCATCGCGATCCCATCATCGACGGCGATGGTATTGAATTCGAAGGGTACACCGCCGGCCTTCCGCACCGCCGCCTTGACGACCTCGGCAAATTTTTTCAGGTGGACGTGGCCCGGCACCACATCGGTGTAGGAGTTGGCGATGGCGATGAAGGGCTTGTCAAAATCCGCATCGGATTGGATGACGCCGGTGGAACGCAACAGGCCGCGATGCGGCGCGCGTTCGGCGCCGCGTTTGATGATATCAGATCTCATGGCCACGACTGTAGCGCAACAGGCTTGTTCCGGCAAGTCACCGGACAGTCACCGGGCAAGGATTGAGTTAAGTTTTCGTTGCCATTCGTCGCCAAAGACCAGTTCGAAGACGATTTTTCGTTCCGGGAATTCCAAACCCAATTCTGTCCAACTCTTTGCCTCAGCCAGTTTATTGCAGAGCTTGAACAGATTTTTCTTATAGTCAGTGTCCTCGTTCTTGAGGTGAATTCCCTTCGATTCGACAATGAATACCTTGTCGAAATCTGCCCTGTCCGCCACGCTGGCGCGCGAGACGATGAAGTCAGGGTAGACTCCATGTTTTCGCCAACCTTGGATCCGATAGTCTTGCCGTGAAAGGTTCCGGTACCACCACAGCAACTGCTCCTGTTTCTCGAAGTACCAAGCCACGCTTTGCTCGTCGGTGTTCACAGATTCTTCGGCGACCTGCTCAAATAGGCTTAATTGCAACGGTGAATTATCCTCCCGTGTCAATTTTCGCGCACCTTTGCGGATTGCAATCTTGCTTGGCAACCGGTAGCCAGCGTCTTCTTTCAAGAGCAAAAAGCGCAGTTTTTTAGAGCTTACTAATTCGGTAAACACTATTTCTGCAAGCCGATCGCGCTCGGCAGTGGCGCATTTGACCAATTCTTGCACGATAAACACGAAATTATTCGTCACCATGGCTTGCCCATACTTCCGAGTAAGTGTGGCAATGGCAGACTTGACGATGTCGTGTGCAATCCAGGGGTTCGGAATGACTTCTAATAACTGGCGTGTGGCAAACACGACGTCCACCGTTCCGGAGTTGGTTTGGTATTTTCGGCCGGCTTCCTTGATGAGTTCGGCCTTATTCTCGCTCAACGTTACGACAATCTCGGCATCGGCTGAATCAGCCTGCGCGAGCTGGAGATTGTGCACAGCTGAGAAATCAGTTTTGCCCCAATCAATCCGGCTGACGATGTCGGTATCGTAACTAACTTCGCGCCATCGCCCTTTTTGTTCGGTGACAAAAACAGGCAGGTAGATCTTGCCGGCGAATTTCTGAAATTTCTCCCGCAACTCGAAAGTCTCCTCTCCTTGGTCTTCATGTTCGGGTGAGTCGAGGACGACCTGGCCGGCTAAATCGCCAAGACCTTCCTGACCGAATCCTGCACGGATGCTGTCCAACAACGGTCTGGCTTTCTGGCGGAAACAGAAAACATAACTCTCATCGAGGTCTTTAATCTTTGTCTTGCGTGCAAATGGCTGGCGTAGAATCCGGCCAATTAATTGCGTCAGATTGTTTTTCGATGCTGGATTTGTGAGGATTGTTAACACGTATGCGAAAGCACAATCCCAGCCCTCTTGCAATGCCTGTTTGGTAATGATGTAGCGTACGGGGCAACTCCGGGCAAACAGGTTCAAGCCCTCGATATCGTCCTTCTCGCTCGATTTCACCGCAACTTGCCCAGCATCCACTCCGCAATGCTTGACCAGGAAATCCACGACATCGTCCGCATGAATGAAATTTCCACCCCGTTGGTCCTTGCCGGTCCGCTCGACCTGAACCAGACAGATTGGCCGGATATAGTTGCCGGTGTTGGCTTCATACTTGTGGGCGATTTCCTCCAATGCGTCACGTTTCTTGATGCTGGCCAGCATCGTATCTTGCCAGCGTGTGCTTTCCTTATTATTGATGTGCAAGTCGAGCTTGATCATCTCCTCGCGCTTCAACTCCACGCCTTTGATTTCTACCAGCACATTGCTCGCTTCCGTGGGTGTAGCGGAAAGCTCCACGATCACGGATGGATTCAAACCGCGCAATGTATCCTGCGCTCCCTCACTGTATGCCTTGTGCCCCTCGTCCAAAATGATAATCGGTGACAATAGCCGCAGCGTATTGCCCAGTGACGTTTTCACCTGCCGCTGAAATAACCCCGTTCCATCGCCAAATGCATCGAGATTCGGAAACCGTGCCAACAACTTCGCGTGCCCTTGCACGTCGTCATCCTTTGGGAAGAACGCGCCAAAACCGCCGCTATCCTTAAAAACTCTCAACGTCTCCTTGTTCTGACGGTTGGCTGACGGCAGCATCAACGTCAATACGAGAAGGTTTTCCGCCACATCTTCCAGAGTGAACCGGTCCGACTTTTCGTAAATTACCGTTCGCCCGCCGCTCGCAATATCAAGCACCTGCCGGTAGGGATGATCGCGGTTGCGCAGATGATCAATCGTCTGCCGGTAAATCTGCGAAGTCGGCATGACCCATAACACCAGGCCGGTTTGCTTCCGCCGGTAATTCCGATTCACTAGGTCAACCGCGTGCGCCGCCAGCAAAGTCTTGCCGCCACCCGTCGGAATTTTCAGGCAGAAGTTAGGCAGGCTTTCGCCTAGTCCATTTTTTCGCGACCGGTAAAACTTTCCCCCAACTTCCTCCCACGCTTTCTGCGGAACGTCCAACGCTGCGTCTTTGCCGGCAGCTTCAATGACCTTCTCGTTCTTCTCGCGCCACCGGTGCAACGCTTCGAGATACGCTTTTACCTGCTTGAGCGCGACCTGCTGGTATTCCTTGAGTTCCATGACGGCTACCGGGCTAGCTTGTAGATTTCAAATGGCAACTGCGCAAAATCAATCCGCAACGCGTCCAGTTGCTCCTGGTCGATATACTTCGTCGGTGCAAACACGAGCCGCCGTTTGCCATTCGCCTTCGGTTTGCCAAATTCTTCCGCCCGTTCCAGTGTCAGCGCCGTCTTTTTCAGGTGGTCAATGTCCGGCTTGTAGAACAGATAAACCTCATGATTCTTCGACTCGCCGATGAACTGTCGTTTTTCGTTTACCTTACGCTCGTCAAACTCCTCGCCGGTGGCCGTGTAGAATACATACCGTGCCAATTCGAGATAGCTCGGTAGATTCTTGCCGTCCAGGATGCTATCGAGTTCAATCGCCTTGCCCAACTCAAAATAGCTGAATGTGCCGCCCAAGCCTTTCTTCAAATTATCGTCATTTGCACTTTTGACGCCTTTGATGACCCGTCGCACGCGCTCTGCTGTGATTTTGTCTGCGTAATCTTCGCACTCGACGAGGATGAACTTGCGGTTGCCACCGTCATCCTTGTTCATCGCAAGAACGGCGTGCGCCGTCGTACCGGAGCCAGCAAAGGAGTCGAGGACGATGGAGTGTTCGTCGGTTGCGATTGCAAGTAGGCGTTGAATTAGCCGAACTGGCTTTGGCGTTGCGAATACATCCTGCAACTCTGAGAATATGTCTTTGAGGGCACGCTTTGCCTCGTCCGTATGACCAACTTCACTGTGCGGAAGCCAGCCTGATGCAACGACGCCCTTTCTGACTTCAGCCAAATAGCGCTTGGGTACCGGCCGCCCCTTTCCCGCCTTACCGAAATAGATGCGCCCTTCTTTGATCATGCGTTCGACTACATCCTTCGGGTGTCGCCAACTAGCGTTCGACGGAGGATAAAACTTTTCGCCGGTGTGTGGAGACACGATTGCGTAGCAGTCGCGTTCACGCCGTTCGCTTCTCAGGAGGTTGTCGGCACGCCAAAGACCTCGCGGATCGTTGTCGGGATTTGAGTACGCTCCGTCTTGCTTATCGGTGCGCGGTAGCATATTCGGACCAAAAGCCAAAGACTTTTGATAGCAGAGAATGTAGTCATGCATCGCCGGTATACCCTTGGAGTCGCTCGACACCGCATACCGCTTTTGCCAGATCATACTGGCAAGGAAATTCTCCTCACCGAACACCTCATCCATTACACTCCGTAATCGGTGCATTTCGTTGTCATCGATCGAAATGAAAATCACGCCGTCATCTCGCAGTAATTCCTTCTGCAGTTTCAACCGCGGCATCATCATGCACAACCACTTGTCATGGCGCGTGAGGTCGTCGCGATCAACGGCGTTGCCGAGCCACTCCTGCATCATCGGTGAGTTGACGTTGTCGTTGTATGCCCATCCCTCATTGCCGGTATTGTATGGCGGATCAACGCAAATGCATTTCACCTTGCCCGCATAGGTCGGCAACAGTGCCTTCAGTGCCTTGAGGTTGTCACCGTGGATAATGAGGTTGTCGTCGAGCCGAACCTTGTCCGTGAGGCTCTTGTCCTTCTTCGGCACAAGTTCGTGAAATTTCACCGAGAGATGATAATTCTGGACGAGGGATTTCCCTTTGAAATCGAGTGTGGCCATTGTGTTGACGTGGTTGCTCACGCAACTACAAACCACGGAACACAAGGGGCGCGGTCAACGCGCCCTGCCTCGAGGTACCGCTAAGCACCTGTCATACAAAGCACGCCAAGCCGCGCCCTGTTGGGCGCGTACTCGGTCGGTTTGTATGACGGGCTTGGAAAATTAGCGGTTTTCGAGGCAGCCCGTAGCCGAAGCTACGCAAAATGAATTTGGTTATTGGTTAATCGTGACTGGAGATTATTCCTTTCGTCGGTGCGAAGAATACGCCCGGCGGAGATTCAAAGGCAAGCTTCGACAATCTGGCGGTGGCAGTTCATAGTTTTGGGCACGTGGATTCATTGTCGGGCGCGAATCCTCATCGTTTGGGGTTCGCGCCGTGGTGAATGATGGCGTTGGGGCAACGGCGGGAAGCTCCAACAGGAGTCGCGAGTCCTTCTCGGACCTACACAACAGGGATGCGGAGGACCGCGTCTCGTCGGACTCGGCTTCCCGCCCGACATTTTAGGACGTGGCTCAGAATTGTGCCGGCCGGTCCGTTTGCGGTGTTGCGATAAAAGCAAATTTGACAAGCGTCGCGGCGGAAGCGTATACATAGACGTACCCCGACCAACTCATGACACTGACCTTTTCCCATCGCAAAGCTACGCAGACGTTGAATTTCTTTGCCTGCAAGGCCGGTGGTCAAATCAACAAGCTGAAGGCGTTGAAGCTGGTGTTTTTCGCGGACCGCTATCATCTGCGGCAATATGGACGCCCCATCACCAACGACGAATATCACGCCATGGAGTACGGACCAGTGCCATCCGGCTGCAAAGACTTGGCGGAGATGTCCAGTTTTCTCGATCCGAATGAGCGCAGTTATGCCGAACGGTTCCTGAAACCAAGCAGCCAGTACGACTATGCTTCGGTCGCCGGGGTGGAAACGCCGGTGTTTTCCGAGAGTGACTTGGAGGCCTTGGAGTTCGCGTGGCGGCATTTCGGAAAGTTTGACAAGTTTCGCCTGGCCGAGATTACGCACGCGTTCCCGGAATGGAAACGGCATGAAATCGCGCTGCAATCGCCGGACGTTTCCCGCATTCCAATGTCCTACCGACATTTCCTTGCCAATGCCCCCGCGGCAGTTGATCCGGCACCGGCCTTGTC
>Ga0209083_1004174_pt1 | contig 11325 bp, 20 predicted proteins | sample AM7aDNAmetaG_FD_184132 | JGI IMG/M metagenome (GOLD analysis project Ga0209083, IMG submission 184132) | Freshwater microbial communities from Finland to study Microbial Dark Matter (Phase II) - AM7a DNA metaG (SPAdes) (version 3) | ecosystem: Environmental > Aquatic > Freshwater > Lake ...
TCACATAATACAGTTTCTGCGTCAATTGTTATGATACATTTTGTTTTATTTAATGATGATAAAGGTGTTATGATTGTGGCGAATAAAGGAAAGACTGTAAAAGAGATTATTAGAAAAATAAAAGATATTTATAAATTATTACCGTTCTTTTTAAAGAAAGGTGTCACAAACTGGAATGAAACCCAGATTTCATTTGAGAATAATTCCCGTATTCAAACTGAAAATAGAACAAAAGATCCATCAATTGGGTTTACCATTGACCTTCTTTACTTAGATGAGTTTGCTCATATTCCAGATAACTTTATTAGAGATTATTATGGTGCTATTATACCTATTGTTTCTTCTATTAGTAATTCTAGAATTATAATAACTTCAACACCAAATGGTTATAATATGTTTTGGGAATTGATGACCGCCGCAGAATTACCAGATGATGATCCTATGAAAAATCCATATAAAGCTATGCGAGTATTATGGACACAAATTGAGGGTAGAGAAGATACGAAAATTAGGATAATGGATGCTAAAATAAAAAAATATGGATTATCTAAATCTACAATTTTGCGGGAAATACGAGAAAAATATGATATAACATTATACAAATGGCACATGGGTGATGAAATTTTAGATTGTGTAAAATATGATTTAGATGATGAAAAAACTTATATAGATAATATTAGAAAAATTCGTATTAATGGTATACCATTACCCGAACTAGCAATTGTGTATAATTGGCAAGAAGAAGAAACTAAACTTTTAGGCTCACCAGAAAAATTTGACCAAGAATATGGATTACATTTCGTTACTGGTGATAAAATTCTTTTTAATAAAGAAACAATTGATTTATTAAATAGTAAACAAATTCCATTTGATTATATGGAACTTTCACAATTTAAAAAATTAAATATTCCATATGATTCATTGAAATTTGTGAGAAATTTAGATCTTTTCAATCCAATGAAAGCTAAAGATTATTATATTTTATTGTCTGTGGATTTATCAGAAGGATTAGCGAAGGATTATTCAGTTATAAACATATTTAGACTTGTTTTAAGAGATAAACAGGAGATAGAGAAGTATAAGTATGATAATTTATATGAACTCTTCAAAATTGAGCAAATTGGCTTATATCGTAATAATGTATATTCAATTAGAGAAATTGCACACATTTTTTACTTGATTGGATTTGAATTATTTGATTCTGAAAAAATTAAAGTTGTATTGGAAATGAATACCTATGGCGGTGAATTTTTAACACATCTACCTAATGTCTTTGATGGTGATAATGATTATTCAAATTCGGTATTTTTAAGATATAAACATAATAGAGAAGATATTATGCCTAAAATAGGTTTAAAATTAAATAAAGATAAGCATTTGATTATTGATAAAGAGTTTCAACAATCTATTAGAAATAGAAAAATGATACTACACAGTGATATTAATATTAACGAGATTACAACTTTCAGTAAGCACGAAACATTCTCTGGTAATATAACTTATCGAGCAGAAAGTGGAAATGATGATGTGGTTATGACAACTATAACATTATCAACATGTTTTGATAATGTTGGTTACAAAAATCTTGTTGATTTGTATATTAATAATGATCTACAAGGTGATGTATTGAGATATATTGAGAATATCACTAATAAATCAAATAATACTGCTGGATTGGTTGGTGCTTACAGTAGAGTATATAGAAGAAGACCTGAAATTTATAATAATAGATATCCAGGTAGATAAAAAATATGCAATAAGTACTAAAATGTGGTACTTATTGCACAATTTTACTTTAATTTAAAAAATCTAAATATATTTTTATTAAACCATCTAATTATTTTTTTATATATTAAGATAAAATACTTTCTGTGGCAGATTTATCATACAAATTCTCAATGACGTTAACGCAACTCAATTTCTTTTTAGATAAAGTACATGATTTGTTGTCTATTGATGATGAGATACTTTTGAAAATAAATAATGATAATATTCTATTATATTCTATTGTTGGTGAAAAGATGAATGTGAACGCATTCAAATCATTTGTTTTTAAAACTTCTGAAATTTTCACATTCAATACTGAACTACCAAAAGAGATCAGATATATAATAACCAATGGTTCTAAATTCGAAAACACATTAAAAAATTTTTTAGCATATAAAGATGATATTGAATGTGAGTTCTTTATGAACGATGATACTTATGCTGATAATTTCAAATTAAAAAATTCGAGACTAAGATTAGGACTTAATGGTGGTGATATTCGTGGAATGAATACTACAATTGATATTGAGAAAATCAATAAAACATTAAATAAAGATAATATAGATTTTAAATTTGTATTAGATAAAGAATCTTATTCACAAATAAAAAAAATAGCATCCATTGATAATGAAAACGACATTTTAACTTTAGTTATTCACAATAAGAAACTTACAATAGGTGAAGGTGGTTGGGATCTTGGTATTTGTGATATAGAACACGATAATTTATCAATAACATTTCCAAAGAAATATTTTAAATCTATAACATTCACTGAGAATGAAATTAATGTTTATGTTTTTGATACTTTTATATTGATAGATAATCAAAATACAAATTTACTTATAGCATTAGAATTAATAGTATAAATATGAAAGATAAAGAAAGAATTATATATTATGAAGTGATTAGAGAACTACCATTTGCAAAAATTGGTGATCAAGGTACTATACTTACAGATGATGAAATTGGTGTTAATGGTATTCGCATACCAATAAAATATGTTGCTGATTCTGAGTTTTTTAAACCCATCACATTATCAGAACACTAAAATATGATACATAAAAATTGGATTATGTATATAATGGAACGATAAAATGTTGATGAAGCTGAAGCAGAAATAATTAATGAAGATTTTTGGAAATTAAAATAAATTAAAAATAAATATATGAAAAAGACAAAATTTTTAAAAACGTGTAAGGAATACGATGAACTTTTAGAACGTGAAGGATTTACTATTAAATGTAAAGAGCTTTATGTTCAACGTGAAGGCGCTGACATGAATCATCTTAGATGGATGCTGAATCAAATTCCAAATATGATTAATGATCCACATAAATTAGAAAAAGTAAACAGATGGATAGGCTTTATACAAGGTGGTTTATGGAGTAAAGGTTATTTTTCAATTGAACAAATGAGAGGTAAAAGTGGTGATGAAGAAATTGTAGAAACATTTTATTATCAGTTTGAAGGTGGTATTTCAGATATAAGTTTAGATTAAAAATAAAACATTATGTCAACAAATGGAACATTAGGTTATATTTATAACGGTAAAGAAACTTAACTATAACTAAGAAGCAAGCACAATACAATCTGGACATCATGTCCTGATTTATGTCCTGATTTATAATCCAAATCAATTTTGAATCGACCGATTCAGGAAGAAACAAAACCGATTCAGGAAGAAACAAATTTGTGACTCCATTATACATCATGAAAAATTAGAAAAATTAAAATTAATCCAATATTTTATATATAAATAAAAAGAAATTTGTTATGCAACAAACACCAAATATATCAAGGCCACCAAGGAAATCTGTAGCAGGAATAATCGGAAAAAGTAAAAGACTAACACTAACATATATTGTTCTTATTGTTTGGATTGCATTAGCGGTTTTTGCTATTTTAATTAATGCTAATTTATATGCTCTTGCAACATACTTTGCATCAGGATTACCAATTATACTAGGTTACTTATGGTCAGAAACAACAAGACCAAGTTTAACTGACGCCGCAGAAATAATCAAAAATATAGAAACAAAAGGTGGAGGTAGTGGCAGTGGTGGAGGTATAAGTCCTTACAATCCAACAAACCAAACTCCAACAAATCCTATAAGTAATATCATAAGCAATGTAATAGGTAATGTAGTTAAATCTCAAAGTTCAGATACTATAACTAGTATATATTCTGATGATGCTACGGTAGAATTAAAAGTAAATCAAAATCAATTAAAAACTTTACAAAACACTGGATATGTGGATTCAATATCTGGTAAATATACATTTAAAAAAAGTTTATTGGATCAAATTAAATCATTAATTGGTGATAATTCAGTATCACCAAATATTTAATTATTACTTTGATTCTATCACAAAGTCCACAATTAGATTTCATTTGATTTTTTATTTAATGCTTGTATTTTTTTTCTTCTTTGATAAATCGTATAATCAAAATCTAATAAATTATCTGATTTGTATGCTAAATCATTTTTAATTAATGAGTCATAATCATAATTCATAAATTTATGATAAATATATTTTTTTCTTTCATCATCAGATACACATTTTATATTAATATAAAAGTCATTGTTATAATCTAGCATTTTAATCGCCATTGTATTTATAAAACTAGAAGTCATTATTATTTTACAATTAGAATTATAAACATTAATATAACTAGATAATTCATTTAAATATGACAAATCTATATTAAAATCATCAAATATAATACAATTTATATTTTTACCACGTAATGCTTCACCATAACGATTTGATAATATTGATATAATAGTTATAATATTATCATTTATAATTTTACAGTCATTTTCAATTGAGCCATGATTATTTAAGAATAATTGTAAATTTTTAATTACGGTTGATGTGGTTCTACCATCATTAACAAAGAACATTATATTTTGATCTTTATTATTCTTTACAAAATAATCAATAAACGAATATAATAAATAAGTTTTTCCTTTATCTCGGGGCCAAAAAATAAAAGACTTATTATGCTCAATCAATTTATTAAATGCTAATATTTGATAATCTCTAAGCATTAAAACTTAATCTTTTTTGGAAAAGATTTTTGTTGAACATACATTTGTTTAGGTGGCTCAGTTTTTCTAATCTTCATCGTTGATAATTCAGATAATATCTGAGCAAGTGATATAATAACCGTTAACTCAAATCCTAATATATAATAAAAAATAATATAAATTGAGATATATAATATATCTCTTAAAAGTGATTTCCAAAATGACATAAAAAAATGTTTTCTTATATTAGGAAGAAAACACTTTTTTGTTTATTAATTTACATTACGATTAATTTTTTTTATTTTCTTCTGATATATATTATTTCACGTTATTGATTTATTTTTTGACAATTAGGACCAATACCTATTTATATAATTTCTTAAATGTTAAACATTATTATAATTCTTTAAGGTATTACTTGAATAAAGATAAAAAATATAGAGATTATTTTTGGAAAACTATCTGATTATTTATCTAATTTCCTTTTAATAGAAATTCCCACGCAGAAAGGACCTATTCCGTTTTTTAAGGATTCTGGTGTTGTTAACCTTTTTCCACACCGTCCACAAATACCACGGTGATAAATACTAATTTCTTCGTGTAGTTTATTTTCAGATAAAAGCTTAAAAAAATAACTGAAAGCTTTATAAGATAAAGCATCTTCACCTATCTTAGAATTAGTAGTTAACTTGAAGTTTAATTTACCATTATCAAAAATTGTACCCATATAGGTATATGAAGTATCATTATCGTTACCTGTAAAGACAGCTACAAAAAATGGTGATGTTTCATCATCTTTCTTTGCTCTTTTGATTCTATATGTAAACCAACGACCAGTTCTTTTGCTTTCTAAGGTTAAAATAGCATTACCGCCAACAATAAATCTTTTGATGTCTTCAATGTTCTCTAATTTGTAGATATTTTCCTTGTTCATATTCATCTGTATTTCGTTTGATTTAACAATACAAAGATACGGAATATTTCTGAACTAACAAACTTTTTTAGAGATTTTTAAGTATATTTTGAGCCTTTTTTTTATATATTCCATCTGTAACAGATAGAACTTCAATTATATTTTTAGCTTTTTCTTTCTGACCTATTTTAATATAACATAATGCTAAATACCATTGAGTCTCAATAGTATAATTATCACTAATATATAATAATTTATTAAATAAATCAATAGCTAAATTAAAATTATTTTTAGCCATTTTATTAAGACCTGAATATAAAAGTAATTCTGGTGTCGTGTTATGTTCTAACTGTTTATTAAATATCACATCAGCTTTATCATAGTTACCAGATAGATAAAAATCTATCGCAGTTTGAAAATCTTGATGTTTATTAACTGAACTTCTATATATAAATGATGTATTTAATAAAGGTTTATAATTTTGTTGATAAAGATCAATTTTTTCAGATGGATCTAAAACTTTAAATATAGAAAAAAACAAAAAAATAGCAACTGTAATATTTAATATTATTTTTTTAATTTTAATTATATTTTTTTCTTCTTCGGTGTCTAAGGAATTAAAATAATTTACAATTTCAATAAAATCTACGGAATTTTCTTTATAAAAAAATTCCAAGATATATATTTTCTTTTTAAGTTCTTTAATTAATTCATTAGATCGTTTTTTTAATCTAATATAATTAAATTCAATTATAATAATAGTAACTATCAATAAAATTAATAAAGTTGAGAATATGATAACATGCATAGACTAATTTTTATTTTATATTAATCAAAACTGATATTTTAATTGCGATTTCATTAAATTCATCTAATTGTTCTTTAGTTAGTTCTATTGTTATTTTATAATATTCTAATGATATAAAACCTATAGGTGTATTATCATAATCTTGTAAAATTGTAGAATAATAAGTTCTAATAGATTGTGATCGTAAATAAGATTGTAAAAATATATCATCTAAATTATCAATTGATGGAATACTAATATCATCACATGTTGATAATATTTTATTCCATAATGGATTTATACTTAATGGTAAATTTTGCATTTCTTTTATTATTGGCTTAGTTTCTAATGAAACAGCCTCATATGTATTACTACACTTTTTAAATTCAATACCAGCTAAATTTTTACCACCATTATGAAATTCGTATATAGATATTCTTTCAGCATGAAATGTTTGCAACATATGATAAAGCTGAATTTGTATCTTATTCGCATTTTCAGCATAACTTATAAATTTACCAGTTAATTCGTGATTTTCTTCTGAGTTAAATTTATTCATCATTTTATCAATTCTACCATATAAAGAATCTATTTTTTCTTCCTGTTCTTTAATTCTTTTAGTAGAATTTCTAATCATTATATATGCTACAAAAATAGATAATATTAATATAGTTATTATAACACCATTATCTTTAAGAAGATCAAATAATCCCAAGAGAAAAATAAAGTCTATCATATATTTTTGTTTTTTTTTATTATTAATTTTTTAATATTTTTTAGTAAAATGAACACAAATTACTTTTTCTTTAGATAATTACCTGTTTCAGCACTATAAATATATTGGTGATTATACACAGGATTAACATTAAATGATTTTAATGCAATATATACATCTTCCAAACATTCCGATTCCGCACCACCACTAACAATTACTTTTTTATTTCTTAATTTTTTAAATAAATCAACTAATTCACTATTTACATAAAACCATTTGTGATTGTTACCAATATAAATTAGAAATTCATCTTTATCTTTTATTTTAAATGCATCACCTTCTTTAAATTTATTATTCTTTGCATTAAATTGTTCCATAGTTTTATCATCAAAAATATAATAAATCCATTCTTTAAATCCACCTTTATACTTAGAATAAAATTTTTTAACTCCAAACTTCTTTTCTACTAAATCTCTTTGATTTTTAAATTTATAAGTAGGTTTAGATCCACGATTTGAATCCCATATTTGATAAACACCTTTTAATCCATTATCATCTGGAAATTCTTCACAATATTTATCTAATTTTTTAAGATAACCATTAGGATCAGTAGGAAAATATTTTTTAAAATTTGATTGTACATCAACAATTAAAAGTATTCCATCATGGTCTATAAGTGAGATGTTCTCATTAATATGAGAGAACTCATTAAGAGTTAATATTTTCATATTTTTATATATTAATTTTAAAAAGTGATTTATTTAAAAAAATAATTCATACATCCTTGTTATTTTTATATATAATTGAAAAAATAGAATTAACATTATCACAAAAAATATACATATATTTTACTAATAATAGTAAAATATTTTGTGACTGTGGAAAAATGAAAAAATGGAAATCATTTAAGTATGGTTGGACTAAAACCTGTGGAGACAAAGAATGTATAAAAAAACACACAATTCATACAAATATTGAACTATATGGTACTGATAATCCAATGAAAAATGAAAAAATAAAAAAATTATCGCAAAAAACAAATTTAGAAAAATATGGATTTACATCAGCATCTAAAAATGATATTATAAAAAATAAAATTAGTTTAAAACTAAATAATAGAGCAGAAAAAGAAAAATTAGAAACAACAAAAAAGAAAATAGAAAATTGGAAAAATAAAGAAGATATAGAAAAAAATAAAATAAAAGAAAAAAGAAAAGAAACAATAAATAATATATCTATTCAAGATAAAAATGAAACTATAAAAAAACGCAAAAATACATGTCTCAAAAAATATAATAACGAATATGCTATAACTTCTAATATAGTTAGAAATAAAATATTAACCATTTTTAATGAAAAATTTAATGGTAACTCACCATTTTGTGATATTAATATAAAAAACAAAGCTTTAACGTCATATAAATTTAAACATATAAAATATATAAAAGATAATATTAAAAACTCAAAATGTGAATATATTTCTTATATAGATAAAGGAAATGCAAATATAGAATATACATTATTATGTTTACGCACAAATAATTTTTTTTCAATTGGTTATTCAAATTTAAGAGTTAGAATATTAAGTAATTTAGAAATATCACCATATTTTAGACCATTATATGGTAAATCGGTAGTAGACGTATTGCAATGGGTAAAAAATCAACTAATGATGGTGAATATGAATTATTACGATTTTGTAATAAATTAAATACCAATGTTATAGGTGGTGCTAGTAAATTATTTAAATATTTTATTAATAATTATAAGCCAGTTGAAATTACAACTTATGCTGATAGGTCAATAAGTCAAGGTAAATTATATAAAATACTTGGATTTGAATTACAAGGAAAAACACAACCAAATTATTATTATATCATTGATGGTATTAGATGTCATAGATTTAATTATCGTAAAGATAAATTGATCAAACAAGGTTTTGATTCAAATAAAACTGAGCATGAAATTATGATTGAACAAAAAATTTTTAGAATTTATGATTCTGGAAATTTAAAATATAAAATAAAAATATGAAAATATAAATCAACTAAAGTTCTTGTTGGATCTGAAAATTTTTCAAAAAGTGTTATCATAAATTATATTTATTTATAGTTTTTTTTAATTCATATTTTTTTATTTCTCTTGGTGTTGCTTTTCTAAAATGGTTATGATCCCAATAATATTCAACATCATATAATTTAAATTGTGTAAAATATTCTGATTTTTGTATGTCTTCAATTTCATAAATACTACCTTTTTCTAATTTTTTTAAATAATCATCTTTACATAAAATTTTATCACCAATTTTATAACTATCTGGATCATAGTATTTTTCAAATGAGTTTATATATTTCATAAGTTATATTTTTTTGCTGCTATTAATGGTTCTAAATCTTCCTTATTTTTAGACCAATATTTAATTTCATATCTCCAAATGATTTCTCTGTCACTTCTTCTAGTATCAAAATCTTCAAACAATATTCGAAAAATGTCTCTTTTTGTATTAGGAAAGTTAGGAGTAGGATTTTTGTTTCTTTCAATTTCTATAATTTTACCAATATATTTATTACTATAATGTTTATATTCTTCGTCGTTTGTTTCAATTATGACATAATCACCAATATCTGGTTCTCCATCATTAATAGATTCATATATTTTAAATTTAGTTATCATAAATTATATTTTTTTGATTGTATTAAGTGCTCTAAATCTTCTTTATTTTTAGACCAATATATGATTTCATCTCTTTGAAAATAACGCTTGTAAGTATGACCAGATAATGATATATTTACATCAAAAAATGAATAAATAGATTCAGGTACATTTTCATATTTTATTACATATTTATCTGTTGTACTTGGATAATTAATTATTTGCCCAATATTATTATTTATAAAATTAAATAAATTTCTAAAATCTGGATCACATATTACATAATCACCAATTTCTGGTTCTCCATCATTAATAGATTCATATATTTTAAATTTAGTTATCATAAGTTATATTTATTTGCTTGTAAGTATGGCTCTAAATCTTCTTTATTTTTAGACCAATATATGATTTTATGTTTATAAAAAGTATCATTATTAAAAACTCGGTAATTTATATTTAATATATAAATAGTTACTAAACATAGCATAAATTATACCTATACATAACTTTTTTGATCTAGTTTCTATAATAACATAATCATCAATTTCTGGTTCTCTTTCATCATTAACAGATTCATATATTTTAAATTTAGTTATCATACTTTTATATATATAAAAAATGAGAAATTAAAAATAATATATAGATTATATATGGAAAATTCTAATATTACAAAGCAAGCAAAATCGGATATTCATAAAGAATTACATCCTATTATCACCTTTTATATTAATAAAGGGGCAAAACCTGAATCACTAAAAAAATATTATAAAAATAATAAAAGATTTAATGATCTTTTAGATGATATTAGAAATAAAGGCTCTCATTTGATAAAAGATGAAGATGACTATAAAAAATTAGTAAGAAATATACTCAATGATATGTTAGATGATTTTATTGCTAAAAATAAAGATGAAGAATATAAAAATAAAAAAGAATCAAAGATGAAACATATTAAAGAATTTAATCAATATAAATGAAATATTTAAAATATTTTGAAAAAATAAAAGGTAAAAATGTAAAAATAGGTGGAATATATAGAATTAGACCTAGAGAAACAGGTTTCTTGAGCTACCAACAATCAAAAAGAACTCTACCTTTAGCAAAAGTAACAAATAAACTAGGTCGTGAATATATAGATATAATAACATATGTTAAAGAAACTGGTGAAAAATGGAAATTCAATAATTACAATAAAAACGAATTATTAAATAAAGCAACACCAGAAGAAATAGATTTGTTTAATGAATATGAAGCAAGAGAAGCTGGTAAAAAATATAACTTATAACATGAAAGAAACACTAAATATTACAAAATTTACAGAATGGAGTTCATTAAATGAATTTCAAATACCTAATGTTAAATTAGATGAATTTTTTTATAATATCAAATTAGCAGGACCAAAATATACAAAAATGCTTGTTGATTATTATAAATCTTACGAGCAATATATTGATTTGAT
>Ga0209083_1004176_pt1 | contig 11325 bp, 8 predicted proteins | sample AM7aDNAmetaG_FD_184132 | JGI IMG/M metagenome (GOLD analysis project Ga0209083, IMG submission 184132) | Freshwater microbial communities from Finland to study Microbial Dark Matter (Phase II) - AM7a DNA metaG (SPAdes) (version 3) | ecosystem: Environmental > Aquatic > Freshwater > Lake ...
TTGGAATGCGGGGTATACCTCGACGGCTGGATGATGGGAGCTATATGAGCCGAGAGGTTCCCGTGTAGTTCTGCGAGGGGCTGGAGGTGTAATTCCTCTGGTCTACTCACCTCTTATGAAGCGCTTATCGTAAAGAGGTACACACAATACACTGTAAACACATAATACACAGATATTCAGCGTAACATATAATATGAATGCCAAAACAGGAGATACTTTTATGCAAAACTCAACATCCCCATGGCTCTGCACGGATCAACAAATCAACATTATGCTCCACGAATATGATACTATTCGCTTTGAAATCATCTCTCGTACTAACCATGGATTTCAGCTTCTATTAGGAACAGGAATAGGAGCAGTAATTGTGGCGAAAATTGAGTTTTCGCTACAACCAATCCCTCTCCCGGAATTTCTTTCTGCGATTTTGGCTTCGATTTGGGCAAGAATTTTAGTAATCGACGTCACTTTATTTTTACCGGTTATTGCGGTAACGATCTATTGCTGTGCAATCTGGTTTACGATAAGGGATATACATAAAGCAGCGAGTAGACTTCGAGAGATAGAAAGAAACATTAACCTCCGTGCTGGAGAAACACTACTTGTTTGGGAGTCAGTATGGGGCGGAGCCATTAAGGGATGGTGGGGTCAGTCACGGCCCAGTGATCAAATTTGATATAAAAACCATACAGGGGTTTGCTCACGAAACGGAAATAATAGAGCGTCAAGAAATTCAATAAAACTGTAAAGTCTCAAAAGCTTGAAAAATGGTTGTTCGGAGGTTTTTATTATATAATGGCAGATAAGTTTTTCAGATAACAACGCCATGTCCAATTTGAAATGTTTTAAAGGTTTGTTGTATAATATTGATTATGTATAGTATACTATTATAACATAATTTTTTGATGGATTTATGGCCTCTGCTGACCTAAATTCCACACACTCTCTGTGAACCAATAATCACATGCGGGAACGTCAAACATATTAGCTAATAAAAGCATCTATGGAAATGGGTTGAGAGTGGAATTAAATAAAATACTGATATCCCATTGCTTACGAAGGGATGCTTCATTTATATTTCAAAATTAATTTGTCCTGTATCATTCCATTCATGATGAGCACTTTCATAAATGTATGGTCTTATGCATACCTTTCTTATTCCACTATCGATATTAGCATCAAATACATCAATGATATTAAATGACCTTGGTCTATCTCCTGCAGGATGCAAACCACCAGTCGTACCGGATGAGATAATTAATATTTGACTAGGTGTATCATAGCCCTTAAGCCTTATATTAGATACCTTGCATGATAATATGCCTGGACTATGGGTGTGTCCTGTCAGCACTATATTACATCTGTGCTTTAATAATGTATAAAGAGCATCTCCAGAGTTGTACAATACATCCTTTTCATCGGCATTATTTATAGATAAAGATGAAAATATGTTATGATGCATTAGTGCGATTCTTACCTCACCTTGTTGCCTATTATCGCACCATTTATTATCTATATATTCTTGATGATCTTTATTAAATTCACCCTTACCTTGAATAGAACAGTTTAATGTTGGTGTAGAAAGACCTATTACACTGATAAGTGGATCATATAGTTTTCTGTGCCATAATGTGTGAGTTATGTCTAAATATTGTTTAAAATCATTTTTAGTGATGTCCCAACCTGATATTTCTCTTAATATTTCTAATCTATTTATATATATTGATTTATAAAACTCAAGATAAGGATATAGTGGATTTGCAGCAATTTGTTTATCAGAATAACTTAACCAGTGTATATCATGGTTTCCTGGCACAATAAATAGTCTATTTAAATTATCAATTGTAATAGTATTCACAATTAAATCAATAATATATCTTTTGATGCCTATAAAGTCATCACCAGGATCATCACTAACAAAATCACCGGTTATAAATATACCATCTAATGGAGACCTTTTATGTTCTTCTTTTATTGTTATAATCATTGATTTTAAAAGAGAATCCTGCTCACTCATATTACTCATTACTTGATTCGCTTTAAAATGAAAATCACTTAAGTGTAATATTCTAAATGGCGGGGCTTTTATAAAAGATATTATCCTATGTATAAACTCATCATCATTTAACCCCTTTTGATAGGCACCCAACAACAATTCTTTATTTTTTATATTAGCTTCTTGCTCTATATTAGCTTTGAAATGCGTAAAAATAATATATGGAATTCTTTTTTCATCAAGTTCATTTATAATAGGATTAATATTAAATCTTGTACTTGAAAACATTAAATCAATTATTGCCATTCTAAAATCCATTCCTTGCCTTAATTCTACGACGCCTTCTTCTGGATTTTTTCTTAACGCCCATGCAAACTCAATATTTGTACGCTTTAAATTTACATCTATATGCTTCCTTGTTTTTGACAAATAATTGTAATTTGTTTTATCAGCGTTATCACTCCAGTCATCATCAACCCATAATACATTATATTTCGACATTTTTTATAAAATTAATAATTAACTAAATAAACAGCCTCCAATTCATTTAATATGTTTTTATATAAAGAATCACACGCGAGCGAGTATATTGTTTCGTGTTCATAAAATTCATTAGGAGTTACATCAATCAATACCCAAATAACATTAGTATAGGAATTAATTAAATCAACAATTAAACTGGATAAGATTTTACTGTTATGTAAGATATTATTTATCTGAGGAGTAGTACTGGCTAACCACGATGTCAATCCATCTATAAGGCATGCGCACTCCCCATCAATTCTATTTATTTCACTTCTAATTACTCCTATATCAGATAATAAGAATGTGCTTGTTTCAAGTAATATCCATCTATCATCTCGCCTTTGTTTATGTCTTTTAATAATTTCAATATTTTCAAAACAATCTATTATTGTACCAAAATATATTCTATTATTAATTGAAGATAACTTTTGTTCGGCTTGTTCTGATTTTCCACAATTCCTAGGCCCAGTATAAAACCACACCTCACTCTTAGACATGTTTTAATATATTTAAATATTAACTTTACCTAATGGTATTAAAATCTGCTTATTATCTTTATCAATTTGTTTTAATAATAATACAACATTTCCTGAAATAAGTTGCCTGATCATCTCTCTGATAAGATAAAGTCCATTTGCTTTTTCTTTTATCTCTTCCAACTCCTCATCTTTGTTAATCATTTTAATACAGTATTCTAAATTGGAAGAATCTCCAGCATTATCACCGACAGCCAGATATAACATCTTATCATCATCGACATATGTGTTAATAGTTATTTTTAAATCATTTATATTATTTCGTTTTGAAGATTCAATCGCATTTAATATTAGACTATTTAATATTATCCGAAGAACAAACTCATTAAATTTAATTATTACTAAATCAGAAACATCTTCTATTATTATTTTATTAGGTTCAATGGTAAGATTCTCTTTAATAGCAAGCGATAATTCTTTTTTTAAATCGATTTCTAGTATCTCATAAATGTATTGCTCTTCTTTACTCCATCTTTTAAGAAAGGTGTTAAATTTCTTAATTCTTTCATTTATAATTGGCAAATGATTTGTTTCATCAGATAATTTACGTAACTCCTCAGATAATGCATGATATTTAAAACTTGTCGTTGTTTGAACTGTCTTTTGTGTTGAGTACGCAATCTGCGCCATCCTTAAAGAGTATAGCCTATCAGACATAAATAATATTCTATCGCATAAATACTTGTAATCTATAGCTAATCTTTTTTTTATTTCATTTAATTCAGAGTAATTAAGTGTCTTAAATTCAGGAAGGATATTAACTGAATTAAGGTGCTTGATCGACTCTCCTTTGAGGGCTATATCAATAAGCATTTCATCTTGCTTTACTATATTGAATATTATTTTACTGTATTCATATATTTCTTTGTATGCATTTGACGCATTACCCCAATCTTTGATATTAATATAATTTTCAGCCAAAAGAGTAAGAACATCATAATAGGCTTCAGAAAGATAACTTTTATATTTGCATGTTAATATATTTTTTGCTTTATTTAAGCATTCTATTGATTCTTCATATTCATCATCGTTTTTTTCGTGATTAGTTGTAATATGTAACCAATAGGGGATTTCCATCATGGCATATACGGATGTCTTCCAGTCATTATACCTGTTAGATGAGTTTGATATTAGTTTTGACAACGCAATCGCTTCTCCGCGCATCAAATCATTAAATTCTGTTCCTACAGCAATATTGTTAACTCTTGCCCATTCAATTATTGATCTTGATAATCGAAGATATTGAATATTTCTAACATTGGATGCCCTATCATTATCACGAACTTTTATATCATCAAGTAATGTTTTATAATTATTATAATTTAATAAAACCATCTCAGTATCACTCATTGAAAAGCACCCGCCCTTTATTATTCTCAAAATAGATAACTCATAAAAATGTGATTTTATTCTTATGAGTGAGTCTTGAGAAATTACATCACAAGAAAGCAATTCATTATAATACTTGGTTGATAATTCTCTATCTTCAAAAAATATTGATTTAGCATAAGAATCTTTACTTATATATTCCCAGTTATCAAATCTTTTATTTATATTGCACCGTTTATTGTGTTGTCTAATTCTACTATAAGCTATTTTATGTAGCCCTATATATAACGCCTGTCTTTGTTGATAATCATTACAAAGTTTGGCATATAGCATTAGATAGTATGAGTGATATGTATTTTTATGTTCCTGAAATGTAAGATCAAGTATCTCTCTGTAAATTATTCTAGAGTCTTCGAATCGACCCATGTTTTTATATGCTTTAGCGACTTCTTTATAATATCTACATTGATCCTTAACAGGTTGTCTAATTTTTTTATCATTTTTAAAAATATCTATCACCAACCTATAGTTACCGTAATAATTTGCTGACTTCATTAATAATATCAACTTATCAAATGGCATTATTTTGAAGATAAAATAACAAGTTAGACACAGTGAATACCAATTTAATGGGGGTTTTTCACTCCTCCATTCATAATGAGAAATATTTAGCTCTTGGTTGATACGGTTATCAAAAATACATGAAATTATAATATTATTTTCGTTTATATATCTCAAAATATTATCATAACCCTCATCGAAGCTATCGGCAGAAATTAATTTATCTTGTATTATATACGATAGACGCCTGATTTCATTTAATTGATAATCACTCATTTTATAAACTAGCTAAATAATGGTTTATTTTTATGAAGAAAAATCTTTTATTTCCGGTGATTTTTCTGAATCACCATTGCTATAATTTATTGTACCTTTTTCTAACCAATTATACATCTGTGGAAGAAGCAATATAAACCAGTTATCGCTATCCTTTTTCCCGAATACAAGAAAATGATTATTTAAACTAATTATTGTATCTATAATTCCTATATCATAATCTAGTAAATTGTTGCTATCTGCATTTCCCACACTTATTGGACCCCCACCTACAAGCGGTAAGATTTGTAGATTGTATTGGCTGACTGTTAAAACTTTTGATGTTTTAGACTCTAAATTTTTTATTGAGTCAATAGCGATTGCTACAAGCATAAAAGATAATATTTGATATCCGATATTAATTCTCTTACTTGATTCAGTCTTATATGGCAAGTAATTCGCATTTATATCAGCATGAGATATAGATAATATCTCATTATTAAACACATGAAGTAGGGAAATGGATTTGAATTTATTCGATTCGTAGCATATAACTTTATATAACGCATTTTGAGACGCGGCCAAAAATATGATACTTCCAGATTTTATTTCAAAATTATAAGTTGACAATTTGTAGTTTTTAAGCGCGTATATTTTATCATTTAATAAAATATTTAAGCTGATTTTATTTCCCGGGATTAAATCACAGTAATATATATTATTAAATGACTCACTTGATACATACATCGTGTATTTATTGTTTCCACTTTTTATAACAATAAAAGATATATTATCATAATTTATCTCTATATCATTAGAGTATTCAATTGTTGTAGCTACTCGATATCCATCAACTAAACCTTTATCGCGAACTAACATCATCCTATATACTTTCCAAGTGTCACTAGCTCTTGTTCTAGATTTTGAAACAGTTAAAATAAAAATATACTCATCTACAATACAAATAGATACTATATCTTCTATAAGTTCCAGTATAGGCGTCTTCTCATATTCTTTCAAATTAGAAATCTTATATAAGAATTTATTCTTATCAGGGATATTTCCCGATAATGGATCAGGGATATAAAGTGAGTATAATGCTCTAGGATTATCAGGTGTCGAAAAAAAAGCATAATTGTATAGATTATGGAAAGCTAAATGTCTAATTTTATTCGGTAACCCTATTCGATTTATTTTTTTTAAATATGACTTTTTGTTTAAATATCGAAATTCATTTTCTAATTTAACACTAAGATTTACTTTATCTTCATATCCCCTAAACATCCATGTGTTTGAGGGTGAGTTACTATTACTACTTATTAAATATTCATATTTAGATAAATCCATTTTAATACCTCCTTTTATTAATAATATTACTTCCAACTAAGCTCTCCTCAAGAATTGATTCCATAGTAAACGAGCCACAGCGTAAACTGATCCACATGTAAATCAAGAATGAGGTTGCATAATCCTGAATCTTGGTTCAGAACGAATTACGGAGTGACTTGTTACTGATCGCTTATTATATGTCAGATCAATTGGCATTTTAGCATGGACAAATTCTCGAACTAAACAACCTTGCCAAGCGCCTACGTCGTCAAACTCAATAAACTGAACACTGATAGTCTGATGGCAGCTAAATAGGGGTCTGCCTACGAAACGCCCTGCCAGGATACCGTCTGCCTGACCAATCACTTAGTATGATACTTCCTCAGACAGAACCCACAGCCATCATATCCGACATTCAATCCAGCTTGCAGCGTTGCAAAATGCACTTTGTGGTTCGGAGTCATTCGATCAACCCACTGACAGCGGCAGTCATGCAGCTCATCTGTATTCCAGTTCCCGATGAAGTAATTCTTCGACTCAGCAACATCACGGTAAACCGGCATTTCAGGATCTCCAAAAAGATGGGTGTTGTAACAGTACCAAATGCGTGCTATTCGCTCACCGCCCGTTGTTCCCGCAAGGAGTTCAAGCCGTGAATCATTCATTTCACCAAGATGCCGGGTCAATTGCATTCTCATAAAAAAGTGTTCCCTGTAGATTGCGCCTAATCCAATCCAGCTGAAGCGGGTATTTCCGATATAGGCTACCGCAGCACCATTGGCAAAATTTGTGGCCACCTCGGCAACGCAATCATTATGATCAAGCTTGCCTGTCAGGCATGAATCAGCATAGAGAATAAAGGTTTTAGGGCCATTGGTGAGGCTGTTTACCATGGCTGGGTCGAAGAAAGCACACCCGGGCCAATTTCCATGACCGGTCATACTCACAAAATGAGGCCCTCGATTGAGTGCATCTTTGAGATTGGCTGCCGTAAGATGCCGAAGCCAGGTTTCAGCCACTTCCGCAGGATTCATGTCTGCCTCATCGGTGTAAAGTCGTTCGATATGGTCAATACCGGGAAAAAGCTGCAGCATCTTCTCTCGGAGTGATTCCTGTTCGGTAATTGAACTGTCAAGCCCTGAAAAGTCAAGGCCAAAATACATAGGATTGAGCACACTGGTATCGCCATCCCAGACAACAATCCATGGTGTAGGAATCGGGAATTCCCATGAGAACCAGGGTGGCATAGAAAAAGAAAAAATACTGGGCGTCAGGTCGTTGGCTGCTTTGGCATAATACCAGCCGGGATTTCCATGTTTTGCATTCGACCGGTAATTCAGACGACGGTAGTAATGATCATTAAAATAGCAGATAAGCTGATCACCCGCATCTGGCGGCAGGTTATCACAATGCAACAGCGCATATTCTCCCGATGGCTTGTATTTGTTGTTGTCAGGAACAGCATGCATGGCATCATGCTCTATGCGTATAAATGGCCCCCAGGTTGATGCAGCAAACAACATCGAGCGGAAGCGGTCAAAATCTGAATCGGGACGTGGAACAGAGCCCCATTTTTCATACTCAAGCACTTTGTTGATAAATGCCTCTGCCTCAGCAACCGTCTCTACCGAAGCCCGACCGATGGATACATCAGTATGATATTCAACATTGTCGAAATTTTTCGTTGCATTGTGCTGGCCATACAGCTTATTGTTGAGATAATCCCAGTCATGCTTTCCGGGAACCGAGTACCCCGCACCATACAGACTTGCATAATAGAAATCAGTGGGAATGAGGTTCATCTCCGTATACCACACCATCGTGGCATTCACTTTTGAAGAGGGCCCATTCACCCTAACCCATTCCGTGGCGGTCGGACTGATTGTTGCAAAGGTTTTGTCAGTGGTATAGTACCAACCGGATGTCGTCGTGTTAGAACTCCCCGCACTGTCATAGGGGATGACAACGCCAGTATCAAAATTGGTCAGAATATTGGTGCTGCTGTTAAAGTCATCGGTGTTGACTCGCATACCGAGATAGGTGCCTTTCCAGGTAGAGACATTTTTATCCTTAAAATCGCCAGGCCATATCTGTCCCCATGCGCAACTTGCCGCTCGGCGTGCAGGAATAATGTTCACATCACCGCCAAGAAGCACAAACTCTACTCCACGAGGCCCACAAAACCATTTCAGGAAGTTCCTGATCACCTCTGCCAGATCTCGGGCACCTGTCATGAAATCACCATACTGCCCGCCAACAATATCCGTTACCTGGGCCACATGGGTTCGCAGGCCGCGTGATTTCTTCCATTTGGCCAATAACTGGAACTTGCTGGTTATATCGCCAATAAAGCTGCCCTGCAAGGCAAGTACCGTATCCCAATTGTAATTGTCCGTGATGATCAGATAATCACACGCAACCGGGACGCTGATACCTTTCAGTGTTCCAGTTACCACAGCCTCTTCAATTACCGGTATCTCAGCCAGCTCTTTCGTCAGCGCTGCAACACTTTTGCGCAGCTCTTTTTCAACCAGGGTTTTATTGACAACCATCTCGTTGAGAATAGTGTGCTGCTTAAAAATCCTTTTTGGCGTAAGGCGGACTCGATGCTCTGTTTCTCGCAAAGCCATCTTCTCAGAAGGTGCCGAAACAACAGTGAGGGTAACCTCCTCCGTCAGCTCAAGCAACCCCTCCTTGGTAAACCCGATAGGCCAGAGTTCTATCAGGGCAATAGGAACAAGCCCCATCATCTCCTCACCAGCAAATCGGCAAACCTTTTTTCTGCGCTTGAAGGCAGCAAGGTATTTATCCTCATCAGGAAGGGTAAACAAACGCTCAAAATTCTGGTAAGGGAGTCTTGCATCCCCACCTATAGAGGGTTTCTGAATCGCAATAACCGGTTCCGGTGTATGGTTGAGAAGAACCGACGGAGCTGACTTAACCGACAACCGCACAAATCCATGACCTTGCGGAAGAGCCACTCGAATAATTTTGTGAGGGAGGGCAGGTGCACCGGGTGCACCGGTCACCTGAAAACCCTTCATGGCGATCCGGATGCCAAAAGGGGTTGAGGAGAGAACGATATCCGACCGGTTAAAATGAAGCTGTTGAATCTGCGAAAAAACAACCGGCTGATTTGACCTGCGAGGATCAGATGTCTTCTTTTCCATAGCATTTTATCTTAACCTAGCTCTTGAAGATGGATCATCAATCGATACATTGGTAGAGAAAACCGTGACCCCCTGCTCTTGCGACTGAAGCCGTTCTCCAGCAAAGCTAAAACTGGTTTTCGTGTCTGAGACTGTTGCTATTTTCCCCTTTACCTGAAGTAATTCCTTTAAAGATCAAGCAGTCTTATTATACGCTATAATCGCAAATATCGACAATAACTTGCGCGTAAAGTTTTCAGCATATTGCGTATTTCTTCGATATAAAACGCTTTTAATACTTTGATACCCAAATTCTTAGGTGACCCCTCCATGCCCAAGGTACGCTTCGCACCTGCACGCCAGAACGCTACCAGCAGAAATCCTCAACGGTGTTCGAACATGCCTATGAATCACAGCAAGATGCACTGTGCATCATAGGGACACTGGGGGCAACCCCATGCACACCAGTGTCAGGGGGCACTGCGTTCATCGGCGTTGAGTTTGATTAAATTGATATGATTGAGATCGACCATAAAATTTTCAGCAACGCTGGATTTTCCTGCGCCATTTGGTCCAGTTATAAGCCACATCTATGCTGACATAAGCGATTATCAGAGCTTATTTGTCGCATTATGTGGTTCACGATAGAAAATCTTACCGTTTTTGGAATATGGGGTAGGAATGCCAAGCGCATCATTTTCTGCAACCGCTTTTTGGGCAGCATTAGCAAATGATTTTTGTACAAGTACCGTCATCGCTTCAAAATCATCAAATATTTCGGAGCTGTTACTTACCGGGCTGTACAATAATTCGGTCAAGTTTTTGATCAATTCTACTATCGCCAATTTTCTTCCCGTGTCCAACTCTATCGAGAATGCCGGATCACAGGATCCTGTAGATTCCTGACTTTGCTCAATAAAAGCAAGAATTCTCTGCATGTCTGGAACAAGCAAATCGTCGTCTTTATGTTCCAGTCGAGCAATCACTTCTCTGAAGTACTCACCCAACCGCCCTTGGGAGGAGGAATCGCATAAGGATACCTGTTTCGCGTTTTTCATAATATCTATTCCTCCAAACATAACATAGCGCATTATAGCGCTTCTGCTGCTTTGCGCAAGGGCATCCTGACTATGATAAAGGTGACATTCAGAGCTTGCATTCGATTAAAATATATTAATTATTTATGACCCCCTACCTGCCTTCTTTTTTTTATTCTAACTCTGGAATGCTTAAGGAAACAGATATTAAAGAAGACAATATGCCCCCAATCTCCACGCACACCTACAATCCTGATGAGATCGCCATTCGCTTCAAAAGCAGTATTGTGAGTCTGCTCACGAAACGGAAAAAATAGCACGTTAAGCAGTTTTATTAAAATCAAAAAGCCGGGTACGGGTCGGCAAAGGCGGAATTGGTTGCCGTCCACATTTCAGGTTCCAGTATGCCCACGAGCGCACATCAAAAACGCCAGGTGGAGCATGCTCCAAAACCTCACAGAATTCGTCATTCCCCACGATACCTTGCAGCGCTTTTAAATCTTCAGGCGTACCAAAAGTCATAACATGCGCAAGAAAATGCACTGGATCAGCAAGTTCTTCCTCTGGCGTATTGAACCATACGACCCGACGTGCCACGTTTAAAATGT
>Ga0209083_1004180_pt1 | contig 11316 bp, 6 predicted proteins | sample AM7aDNAmetaG_FD_184132 | JGI IMG/M metagenome (GOLD analysis project Ga0209083, IMG submission 184132) | Freshwater microbial communities from Finland to study Microbial Dark Matter (Phase II) - AM7a DNA metaG (SPAdes) (version 3) | ecosystem: Environmental > Aquatic > Freshwater > Lake ...
AGCGCCACCTTGGCCTTCAAGTCACTGCTGAAAATTTTTCGTGTCCTTTTTGTCATTACCTGCTCCTTTTGAGGGCAAGTTAACATCTTAAACCGCTGTCTAAAAATCGGGGTCCACTATAGTCAACCCCATCAAGAGGAGCGATATCCATATTAACCAGAACAGTATTATTGGCGCTCATTGTTTGTTCTCCATCACGTTGCGTTTATAAGCAAGACTCAAGTGGTGGTCATTAATTCGATCACCATTAAAGATATGATACCAATGTGTGGATTCTACATCTTTGCCTCGGTCTTTATCCCATTTAATGTTTGGTTTGTCGCGGAGAATTCCGGCTCCTTTTTTGGCGACGTCGGGGAGTGAGAGGAGTGGACGGATATTTAGGCGGACGCCGTCGTTGAGGTCGGGGTTCCAGCCGATAGGTTGCTGGTCGATGGGCTTCCAGCGGACAAAGATGTCGTAAGGGGATTCGCCTTCGAGGATGAGTTCGAGCTTTTTCTTGAGACTTTCAGCGGCGGCGAGGCGTTCCTCGGCGCCATCAACACCTGCTGCGATGTCCTGTTTCTGACGGCTGATCCAGTCGCCCAGATAGGTATAGATCAGGGTTTCGAGGTTCTTGTAATCGAGCTTGTGGTAGTTGACGAGGGCTGCAAATCCGTCGCGGAGGCCGTCCCAGATGTGCCAGATGAAGGGTCGGTGCTGAAAGAGCTTGCAGTGCTGTGTAAAAAACTTTTCGCGTAACCAGGTTTCGAGTGTTTTGCCGGCGTGGTCAGCATTGTTGAGCAACTGCGCCTTAATGTCGTTGCTCCAAGCATCACCATACGAGGCGGCAAGCAATTTCAGCAGGCGATCGGCAGCCGAGGCCTCACCCCGAACCGGAGGGATGCAGACAATACCGTCATCATCAGCATAAGGCAACAATGTTTCGCAGCGGTTTGCCCACTCACGCTGTTCATCAGCCAATTCCATTGTGGCATAAAGCTCAGCAGGCCAGCGGTAGCCAAGCAGACGGGCTACGGCTATGTGCAATACATTGCCATCACTGCGAAGTGATCCACTCTTTGTCCATTTGGATGCTTCATCCCACACAACAGAACCGCAAGGATGGCCGTGAAAAATCCACTGGGTAGGATCGTCGGAATAAGGCTTGGGGAGTCCGTTGGGATATTGCTCCTCAGCTACTTTAGTCCATCGTTCAATGTCGAAAGGAACCTTGACCAGGGTGGCATTAGTGACCTTAAGACTTTGATCTATTTGTCTCACGGCCTCGTTGTATTCGGGAGAGAAACAGAAGCACCAGATGGCTGGGATTTGTGAGGGGTTGTAGGCAATGACTGGTGATGAACTTATATCAAAAGTATCTCCATCAAATAATGAACAAGCAAGTGAGTTCATCATACTCATTATGACCCCCTTCTTCCCCCATCCATATTCTCCTTGAATTCTAGACTTTGGATTATTCCGATGAACGTCGCCATTATTCATCCAGTAGAACACTTGTGACCTGCCCGAATAATGAACGGAAATATCAACAGTATTTTGAAGGAAACGCCACACATTCAAATGATCAGGCTCCCAAAAGCATAAGCGAAATCGAGCAGAATCAGCTCCGTGTAAGCCATTGAGTGCGATAGCAAATTTATCTAACAAATCGAAACTATGTTGTTCATCCAACGCAATCCGTGCATCCGGATTCTCCAACTGTTTCAACTGCTCAACACATTTAATTTCATTCGTCAACAAGCGAGCTGCTTTTTCATTAGCAATTCTTGGCTCAGAAACATCGAGACCTCGAAGCAAATGTGAAGCGTTTGAACCGGATTGCCGCACTCCATTTCCTTTACTCAGGGTAATCAACTGAACGTTAAAATCCCACATTGGCGTCTGAAATGCTTGTGGCCCCATGCGAGCAATCAAATGCCAAGTCTCATTCTTAAGCAGCTTTTCACGAAACTTTTTGTAGCTCCCGAGAAAGAGCCAGTTCTGCGGCAACACAATGCTGGTTGTACCACCTTCAACACAGAAATCAAGACACCGGTCAAGAAAGACGGTGGCAAGATCGTTCTTCGCATCCGGGTAGTGCTCTTCGCAAAACAGGCGGAGCGAGTCACACTGCTTACCTCTTGCCAAATAGGGCACATTAGTCATAACCCAGTGGTATTTGTCAGCCAAAAGGGTTGCTGCTTTTGTCAGGCCCTGGGCGATAACGCCCATCTCAGTTATTTCATCATATTTGTCACCCTCAAGCGCCATTGCCAGCAGCGGTCGAACATCTTCCCGTTTCAGTTCAAAAAAATCGTTTTTCCTCAGGCTTGACTCAGGATTGATGAGACTGCCAAGCACCGGGGCATCGCTGAAATGTATGTAGAGTTCACCCAGTGCTTGACGGAGGTTGGTATCCTTGCCGGCAAGTGCCAGCCACTCATCTCTCTTGACGCTGATTGCCAAACCTGAACAGGCGACCTGCAGTTCCGGCAAAACCCGATATCCACCGGCCTCCGGGTATTTCCATGCCGTGAGCGCAAGGGCAAATGCCGCAAGTTCCACACAGCGCTGATCGAGTTCCAAACCATGGATGTTCTGGCGAAGCACAGCATCGACCGCATCACGGGCCGAAAGCCCTTCAAGTTCCATACGCATAGGCACCAGCATAAGAAAGGCGGCAACAAGAAAATGCCCAGAACCGCAGCAGGGATCGAGGGTTTTCAGTTCCGCAAGGTTGTCAGGCCAACTTGCAAAGGTACCGGCGGCGGGAGTCCAGCAGTTGGAAGTTGGCAGTGGGCAGTCGGCAGTTGGCAGGGTGCAGGTGCTGGTTTTAACAAAACGCAGGTATTCCAGTGGCAGGCCGGGTCTACGGAAAAACTCCCTCAGCTCATCTTCACTCGTAGCAGTTTCAAGCAAATTTCGGGCTTTTTCCGATAACTGCCCACTGCCAACTGCCGACTGCAGACTCCGTTTCACCCACCAGGCGCCAAGGGAGTTATCGAGCAGAAACGATACCATGTATGGCTCCGTAAAGAGCTGTGTGACGGATGGCAGTTCACGTGCGCCTATCTTTACTTCTGAGGCATTGACCTCCTCTTTCTTTTTGGCCTGCCAGAACTGGTAGACCCAGCCGAGGGAGTCGGATGCTGTGAACACTTCGAGGGGGAGGCTGGTCAACAGGCGTTCGAGCCTATGCTGATGCTCAGGCGGGAGGGTCAGTTGAAAGACCGGGGAGTCGGTGCGAAAGATCTGAGGCAGCATACTTGCAGCATAACGGGCGGCAAGCTCCCAGCCATTTGCTGCGTCTTCATCAGGCGCAAGGTCTTCGCACTCTTCCAGTGTAACAGCTACCGGTGCATCTTGATCCGGATACATGAGCAGGTTATTCTCTGCAAGAAAACGGGCAAAGAGCATTCGATGCCAGTGCTCGTAAGCAACCTCTTCGATCAGGCGTCCCATGGTCTGGATTTTTCCTCCATTTAGGGAGTCGCCCAGTTGACGCCCATGGATGCGGAGTTCACGACGCAATTGACGTTCATGACTGCTTAAATGCGCCAACGCATTCGGCTCACCCACTCCGAGCTGTTCCAGTGCCGCACGGGCCGCATTTTCGGCAATATCTCGGGCCTCCTTGATGGTTCGCTCAAGTTTAGCGCGAAGTGTTTTATCTAAAGCATTCGCCATACTGTGTTATCCTTTAAGCGAAAAACGATTGGGCCATAAATAGATTCTGGACCAAAAAATGAGCCATATCAAATTTTATTCCATTGCTTGAAGTCTTTCTTATATGCTCCTTAATGATGAACGCACATTAAATTCACATTAAACGCGGTTCAATGTTACTAATAATGTGAGGGAACATTTTTCTTACATTGACTTGCCCTCAACAGGGCTCAGTGAATAAAGGGCATGCTTGCCCCGACCGGGAGGATTGATTAAACTGTTTTCACGGATCAGCTCCTTCATAAGGCGAACAACTTGATATCGGCTATAGTGAGTAATCTGACGGATTTCATGATTGCTCAACCCAGAATCACCCCTCCTCCCCCTCTCCATGAGAATACTCAATACACGAGTCTTTGCCGCTTCCCAGTCAATGCGGCGATCGCGTTCGGGATGGCCATCTTCAGCCAGACGTCGGTAGAGTTCCGGTCTCAAAACCCAATAAAAACCTCGACCGGAGCCACCATGTTCTATGTATCCTGCTTTTTCCATAGAGGCCAGTGACTCCCGCATCTGGACCTCATTGCGTTGGCAAAGTAAAGCCGCAGCATGAGTTTCTATTTCAGCATGCTTGAGCAGGTGTTGAAGGATAAGCAAGTGATCCACGTTAAGATCATGACCATGCTCGTTTTCTTCAGCCACAAACAATCGAAATGCACCAGCAAGCTCACGCTTCATGAAAGTAACGGTTACCGAATCACCGATTTCCTGAATAACTGGTGGCTCTTTGCCCTCCCGCAGCAAAGCTGAAAACATGCGACTAATACCAAGGTTGCTGCGATTGACCAGGCGGAGACGGGTCAATGCGTCCACCAGCAAAGGGTTGCGGGCAGCCGGCTGGTGATGGAGGATATTCGACGGGTTAATACCTCCAATAAAGCCACCGTTATTGCTGATTTCAAGACGATCAGCATAGTATTTGACGATGACAGGGCCCGCGATTTGGAAATCCACATGACAGAATGCATTCATCAGCGCTTCGCGGATGGCTATTTCCGGCCAGGTATGGTATTCAAAATGGAACATTCCGTGCTCCAGAGTCGTTATCGGATTGAATGGCAAGAGTAACTCCTCGATCCGTCTTACTGAGACAGGGAGAGCACTTACCCTATCTTCCCGAATACCATAACCAGTATCCGACGTCATCTGCAAGAAGGTCCAGTTATGGCCTGGAACGTGTTCCCTCAAGGCTTCTTCAGTTCCGGCAAGAAGAATTGCGGCCCTAGTCCATTGACGGTTTTTGACAAGACCAAGAGCCGCGAGCAAATCGTTATCACTCAATTTGAGCAGGTCTTCCGGGGCGCGTTCTGCTATGGCCTGTTTACGCAGGGCCTCCATTGCTGTCGGGGAGAGCAGTGGAGAAGAGAGTGGAGCAACCGTTACCGCGCTATAATCAGTCTCTCCGGTTTCGACAGATATCTTGCGGCGAAGAGTGCCGGTCAATGGCTGGCAATCCTTGCCGATACGAATAGTACCGCTACCTGATGTATCTGTATAGGGAGGTAGACCTGGATGGATTTGCATGATGAGCAATCGCCCTGTTCCTTCAGGAATGCGCAGCTCTTCAAATACCGGCATAATTTTTGGATCAGTCTGGTCATAAATTGCTTTTTTGAGCAGATTGACATCTACCTCCAGAGGTACTCCCTGAAGAGATGCCCTCCGTCCCAAAGAGTTGTCGACCACTCCGAACACTACTGTTCCTCCTCCTCCGTTGGCCATACAGACCGCAGTCCGAACCAGCGTCTTTACCGATTTATCCATGCTTTTGGTATCCCACTGCTTAAAGTCCAGATCCTGGTCTTCAAGTTCATCGGCAATCCGACTATCCAGCTCGTTCAGAAGTTCAGTGATGTCCTGTAGAGTTCTCATACAATGATTGGTCCGACCTTAATTTTTTGTAGCAGAATAGCTCTTGCTTCAGTAAGCCAGGCATCGACATCAGCTTCTGTTTTCATTGTACGACACGGCAACGCGACATCCTGGACTTCGGGTTCCATCATCCTGGCCGCCCCGAAGGCGACTTTTTCAAAACGGCCTGCCATTGCTGCAATGCGATCACGAAACGCCTGAATACCAGTCATGTCGAGGGTCTGCAGGATAGCTGTGGTGTTTTCGAGAGCGATAGAAGGGACTGCAGACGCAACTAATTGCTGTTTTACCCGAAGGTCATAGCGCTGTTCCGGTTCAAGCATTGTCCAGTTCTCATCGGCTTCGAGTCGGGATTCTCCGGCCTCCCACTGCTGATCCCACTCCTTTTTTAAGGTATTAAGTTCATCACGCAGAAGTTGGGTAAAGTTTCCGAGTAAGGGGATAACAGGGTCGGGTTCGTCAAGGAGTTGGCGTTGCTGCTCAATGCTCTTCACTTGAACCAGGATAACCTCAGCATCCTCTATTTTCTGCGAATGCGCCATCAAGCGATCCAGAGTAGTCCAGTTAGGCCAGCGAGTGCTTATCAGCTTGGCCAGTTCTGTCCATCTATCGATGGAGCTGGAGAGATCTTCTCGTTGATTATAAAGCGAGATGAGCTGTTCATTTCCAGCGGCAAGTCGAATTTCATCTAGAAATGCGGTATTGGGTCGAGCTGGTTTTGGTGCATCTCCACCTGCCTCTTCGGCGAGGTCAAACATTTTTTTCAGGAACGACCTGGCATATGCCAGCTCATCTCCTTGCTTTATGTTTTGGAGACCGGCTTTTTGCAGGAGTTTACGGATTTGAATGCGTTGGGCAGTGGTGACCGTGGCTGATTCCACTTTAAACGTCGCTTTGCCGATTGATTTGCGCTCCAGCTCCCTTGGATCCAATCTTTCTCCGCGTTCGTCCTGAGCTCTCGTAAGGCCTGTAACCAAAAGAACCAGCAGGCCGCCATCAACTGCGTCACGCGACCAGCCATAAGGTGCGGACTCGAAATGGGTACGAATATCAGCGCCCTTTTTACCACCGGCAATGACTCCGAGTATCGATTTGCAAACAGGATTATTTGCCGGTTCACCTTGATCTGCGACTGCTTTAAGTGCATCTGGAGCTCCTTTCTGGGCGTTTTCATAGACCTTTGACCAGCCCAAATGATCAGCGATATGAAACTGCGGATAGAGCCGTTGCGAAGCGTTTGCAGAGGCTTCCAATACCATTTCCTGAAGGTTATTGCCAAGGATCTCGTTGCCACCACCCTGAAAAACCCGTGCACCGGAAAAGGCTTCTTCAAGTAAGTCGGTAATTTTCGCTTCAGAGCTTTGCCTGGTGGTCTCCATTGCTGCGCGCGCTTCAATGCCTTCGGGTGTATTGGGTATGCCTCGATTAACCAACGTTGCCCGAGCTGATTTATTGTCTATCAGTTGGTGTCGGAGATCATCGGCGGATCGCTTGGGAATAAAGATGAAGACCGTCGATGACTGATTGCCGACCTGACGGGCATCAGCCCGTACTGAGTTTTCATCAATGTTCCATCCGTCGCGGACCCAAAGGGATATCTGATTGCCGGCATCTTTAGGCAGTTGTGCGTCAAACAGGGGACTGATAGTACGTGTTACTTTAGAACTCCCTTGGGTAAAAGAAAACTTGTTTACCATCTCACCGAATTTTTTTCGAATACGGTCATCGCGTTCGGCATCTATACGGTAAGCTTCATTTGCCAAGCTTGAACGCTGGCTTAAAAACTCATCAATCCAGGCAGTGCTCTCTTCTGTCTGAATTCGATATTCATCGCCGACTTTCATCAAGAGCTCGCATTTTTCAAGAAGTCCCGGTAGCTTACTGCGCAGTATGGAAGAACCTTCTGATAGGTTTTCAACCAGGAGGTCAGCCAGTGTGTCAACGGTTGCTCGAATACCTATTTCCGTATTGCTTCCTGAAAGCCTGCTGATAAGAAAGACTATACCGCAGGCTCTGGCCATAAGGAGCTCTTCCTCAGAGCCTTTACGCCACTTCATGGTTTTTTCGTGGACTTTCCGCGGCAGTATGCGTGACTGGAGGAGTTTGTCGGCAGAGTCAAAGTAGAGGTAGTCGGCTGGCACGACATGACCGAGAGCTTCATTCAGGTTTGTCTGGATGACCTTGTGAATCATGCTGAGCTGGTTGCGAAGCTGACTATCGGTCCCGGTTTGATCAAGGACTCTGAGGGTGCTTTCCCAAAAACGACGGCGAACGGGAAGAATGGGGTAGTCCTGTGCAAAATTTACTATGTCACTCTGCTGGTGCCCGATGGTGGTTCCAGAAAGATGACGAGAGATTTCTCCAAGGTTGATTTGCATCATATGCTCTATGGGAGCCTTCGCTTCGGCCTTTTTGGCGAGAATTACCTTTCTTATAACTGCGTCCACATCAGCGTCTGAAAGCTCCACGCGAATTGTGAATCGACCCTCAAGCTTCTTGAGATTGCTTGTTCCGGTAACCGCTGTCTGACCAGTAGCTATAAAAAGAAGTTTGCCTCCAATATTCTTACAGCATGATTCAACCACCTCCTGAACATCAAATGAACGCTGACTGTCCTCCCCGATATACTGCTGCACTTCGTCAAGAACGATAAGGGTCAGAGGCAATTTCCCCTCTTTGGTCAGTGCCATACGGATTGCTTTGAGCATCTCATCACTTGAGATATCCTGAACGTAGGGATAGAGGTTGTTCAGAGTTTCAACGCATGACTCCAAAGAGGGATAGAGTTTTGGCTTTACCTTCACCAGTGCACTGTGCAAGCCTGCGGCAACATAGAAATTATCGAGCTCCTCCAGCCAGTCAAAACCGCTCTCTTCAACATGGGCTCGAACCTGTTCAGCAATACCTTCGTGCCTCAGCCACATCACAAATCGAGCGACAGGGTATTGTTCTGGGAGGTCGACCGATTTAAAAATAATCCGCAAAAGCGCTAGCCGGACACTTCCCATAGCCCCGGCGCCAAGAGTGCCGGACGCTGCATGTAAAAAGCCATGTCGTTTTGACTGAATGCTAAGTTCCTTGAGGTTATCGCTAATATTTTGTGACAGTGTCGTGATGCCTCGAGCTGTGGCACCATCATCGAAAACCGTATCAATCCATAGAGCCCGGAGCATTTTTACCAGGTGCGATTTACCAGACCCGTAAAACCCGCTTACCCAGACTGCAGGCTGTTGAGCTTGATCAATATTTTTGAGATAGGTATCGAGTATGTGCGCTAGGCCCGTTTCGTACTGGCCTTCACAGACAAATGTTTCCAACTCGTACCGAAGGACGGCTTGAGCAAGGGCCGTCTTTTCATCGTTCACATTTGCTACGCCCTCGTTGACAAGCCTCTGGGTGGCCGGATCTTTTTGATAGATCTCACGATTTTTCATCATCGAACACATATTTCAATATTCCTTGTCTGCTGTGATAGGGACAGCGAGATAATTCCATCCGTCATAGCCGTCCAAAAGCCTGTAATTGTTGTTTTCATAGCTGCCGGGAAAAAACACCAGTAACCTTCCTTTAACCATTGGCGCAAGCAGGTCAACAACCTCTTTGACTTTCAAAAAGCCGAAAAGAGAAGCAACACCTTTAATGGCGACAACAACATTTTCGTCAAAGCTGTTTTTTTGTAAAAAGGCACTGAATTCTTCCCCGATAAATGCCTGATATTTTGGGAGAAGAGTAGAGAGCAAGTGCGGTTTCTGAAAATAACTCTCAGCATATCGCTGAGAGGCCAGCCAAACTGCAAAGGTATTGGTCAGATCAAAAATAGCCCAGTTATGACCGGCTTGACGGGTTGCAATTTCAAATTCATCAACTTTTGCAACTATAGAAAGCTCTTCGGTCTCGTTATAGACACAAAAAACTACCCGTTGAGCTGCAGCAGCATCATCTCGCCAGGGCACTGAAATGTAAGAGGTGTATGATTGAATCAATCGTTTAGCTCTGCTCACGAATCCACTCCGCTTCTTGTTCATTAAGCAGGTTCGGAAAATGAACCTCCATTACATCGTCAACCCGCTTCCACACAATCCAGCCTTTCCTTGATGCTTCCTCGGCTAATGTCAGAGCCAAAGATACCGGACAGTTCAGAATGCGAACATACTCGCTTGTCAAGAGTGCCTGCCCCCGAGTCCCTGAAAGATAACCAAGAAAGAGAGCATAACAGAGAGCTCCTGGTGTTGGAATAACAGGAGTCCGAGATTTCGAGGTTTTTCCTGTCAGATGACCCGATTTAGTCCAAGTTGAATTGAGGTTCTGAGCTGTAGACTTTAGTGTTGCCGGACTGAATCGACCCGGAAACAGTCCTTCCAGATACAATTCCAGTGCTTCGCGTGCTATAATTTCCTCCTCCTTCCATGCCAGCACAAACGGTGTTGCTGCTCTAAGTAATGGATCGCGAGAATACGCACAAAGAAGGGCAAGGAGTGGTCTTGCCTCAACATCACGCCCCCAGAAAAAAAGGAGTGCCCGAAATAACGTTATATGGGGATCAAGACCATAAAGCTCAACAAGATGCTGGAACGTTAGTTTACGGGTATTCTCAGTTCTCTTGGAGAGACAGTTGTCATTGATAATCGCGTCCTGATAGACAGTTTTCAAAGAAGAAGAATCCGCGATGCGCGAAAGCAAAGTTTCCAATTCCAGCAGCATGATCGTTCTGGACGTATGTACACCACCACCCATCTTCATATTAAATCCAAAGAGATCAAGCTTCTTCTGGCTTGTGACCATAACGGGGTGCTTTTTAAAAAAGGCAAGGAAACGAGCGCCATTACTTACCCTTGAAGGTAACGGGATTTTTTCACGCAATAACCATCAGTTCAAGTATAATAAGCATATGAACTTGAGTGATCAAAGCATCAAATTATGTTACTAAATATTTACTGCTGACACAAAAAAATGATCATGAAAAATAAATAACAGCGTCGATACATTGATTTGTTTTCAATACCAAAAAACATTTTAATAGCAATTTCAGGGTATAAGTAATTGACAATAGCCAACTCAGGCGTGAAAAACTTGAGGTTTTCCTCGACCTGAAGCTCGATTTTCCAGTATCAAAAAACCTTCGCTTAATGAGACTAACAAAAACGAATCACCCCAGCCATCCGTTTCAACCCGCTGCATTCAGTTAAGGGTACCTCTATTTATTGCGGATATTAAAAGAAGGAAGGCAAACTTTACCTGCGGGCTGAAAAGAGCTATTCTCTCAGGACAACTTTAGTTTCGTTGGGGTTCAGGAATCACCCCAACCTACATAGGGGTCCTTCTGTTTATAATATAAACAGGAAAAGCCCCATCTTTCGAAGGGGCTTTTCCTGTCAATAATACCAACGACTTTTATATCATCTACTCAACATCGTGTTCATCAAGAGCCATCAATATATTTTAGAAGGGAACCTTACTTAGCTGCAGGTGCTTCTACCTTTGCTTCTGCTTTCTTAGCAGCTTTCTTTACTTTCTTAGCAGCTTTCTTCTTTGCTACTTTCTTTTCTGCTTTAGCTTCTGCTTTAGCTGCTGCTGGAGCTTCTGCTTTTGCTGCTGCTGGAGCTGCTGCTGCTGCTGCTGCTGGAGCTGCTTTTGCTGCTGCTTTGTCAGCTGCTTTGTCGGCTGCGAAAGAAACGCCACCGAAGATTCCGGAAACTGCAAGTGATACGATAACGCCAGCGATGAAATTCTTTTTCA
>Ga0209083_1004183_pt1 | contig 11314 bp, 17 predicted proteins | sample AM7aDNAmetaG_FD_184132 | JGI IMG/M metagenome (GOLD analysis project Ga0209083, IMG submission 184132) | Freshwater microbial communities from Finland to study Microbial Dark Matter (Phase II) - AM7a DNA metaG (SPAdes) (version 3) | ecosystem: Environmental > Aquatic > Freshwater > Lake ...
TTATAGTGCTTTCTTCGTTACAAATTACGTAGTCACCAATTTCTAATTGTTTTTCGGATTCGAATTTTTTAATATATTTCATATAATTATATATAAAAATTTTAATATATAATATTATGAAGGTTAGAAAATTTTTTGAGAGTTTTTATACTTATGATCTACCAATTCATAAGTTGCATGATAGTATAGTTCATGATCATAGGAATATTAATGGATTTACGACTTATATGGATAATAGTGGAACTATGTATTGGGATTTAACTGGTGTTGATGATGCTAGATATTCTTTATTAGCTACTCCGTACTGGGATAATGAATTACAGTTACCTATTAATATTTTGAGTGGTGATGATGATATATATGACACTGTTTTTAAGTTAAAAACGTTAAAGAATGATGATGATATTGAAAGATTTAAGGTATATTATTATAATATTATAGATGATTTGACTTCTAAATTGAATAATAGGCTTGAATTGCGTAGGAATATAGAGACGATATTGTCGCATGGTCGTGTTGTGAGGGTTAGTGGTGGTATTGGTGGTAAGTACATAGGATGGATTCAATCTATGAGTGATATTAATATTGATAGAATATCTGATCGTGATGTTAATAAGTTATTGGAGATAACTAGGAAGTCTGAATTGATTGTAGCAAATAAATTTAATTTATAAAAAAAGAACTGAAATTCAGTTCTTTTTTTAATTTTGTTCAGTTGGTGTTGGAGGTTCGTTTTTGACTGGCTCGATTATTGTAGATTGTGGTTTTACGTTAATCATCACGATAAGTGCGATATCTGCTAGTACATCAATGGCAATTACGCCAGTTGGTACTGGTGTTCCATTTGCTAGGCAGATTGCGCCAATTAAAAGTCCTATTCCAAATGCGCAAGCCATTGGTAAAAGTGCTTTCCAGTTCCAACCTTTGCTCCAAGCCCAGATTGTTAAGATAATTTGAAGAATCATAATGTATGAATTATTTTTTTAATTATACATTAAAAAAGGTTAAATGTTTATTGATTTATAGATTATATTTTTCAATATTTCTATCTAATTCTAGATTTACTGGATTATCTTCACCATCAACTAATTCGTATTTAACGTTGGTGCCTTTGATATAGATATATTCTTCTATTCCATAATATATTGAGTCTTTTATTGCGTTGACTTCGGTGCCGTTTGGATTTTTAACGAAATATTTATCATAATTTCTTTGGTATGCTGATGTTTGCATAATATCTTTTAGTGATATTTCGTCTGTTATAGAGATCTTTACTATTTTATCTGTTGATTTCCAGTTACCTTTTAATGTTTCGTTGAATTTTTTAATTTTCATAGGTTACAAATTATATTTTATTACATTTATTTCTTCATCTGTGAGAAGTGTTTTGATATAGTTGCCATATTCTAGTTCGTTGAGATTAAAATAGCCTAGTTTAAATAGAAGATAATCTCTAAAAAATTCTCTATCTAATGAATCTCCATCGAATAGGCTACCGCGTTTTTTTATAAAGGTGTTTGTATATTTGTTAACTTCACTTTTTGTGAGTTTATTTTTAAATAATGCACCATACATTTTATTTTTACCGTAGTAACTCATTACGTAATTGGTGAATTCTTCTTTTTTCGACATCCCTTTATATGTTTTTATATATTTCATAAGTTATAATTATTTGTTTTTACATTTAATATATGTTCATCATATTCTTTTTTTGTAATTTTTTTCATTATTTGATCTTCGGTTACGCCTGGATGTGTCATTTCACCTTTATAAAAATATTTCATTTCACCGTCTTTAGGATATGTCATATTTTTACAATTATGTCCAGTGTATTTGGAAATTTTATTTTTTCGTTTGACCAAGTTGAATAGAATGATAGGTATGATGGTCCTGTTGAGTACCAGAGTATATCTACCAATGGATTTCCGATTGGTGGTATTCCACCGTGAAATTTCATTACTTTACCATTTTTTACAACGAATGAATAACTATTTGGATCTGTGCTATTTTTAGGTGGAAATCCAGTTTGATTATATTGTGGTACAAGTTCGTATGTTTCTACTGTTTGTACTTTTGGTGTTCTGTTACCGTTTATTTTCCATAGTGGACCTTGTTTATAGTATAGATTTAGAGTTTCTTTCCATTTTCCGCAGGTTAGGTTAAGTTCTGAGAATTTTATATCTCTATATTCTATTTTTCTAGCGCCTGTTATAATTGGTTCTCTATCTGTAATAAGTTTTGGTATTAATTCACAAGTTATGTCTGTTGTTGTTTGACCTGATAGTATATAGAATGGTGGACTTACCTCCCAGTTATATATTTTAGGACCAGGTAGTCTTGATACTATACCATCGAAGTGAAAGGTATAGAGTATTTGTGGTGATGAATAACCAGGTGGTTCTTTTGGATAAGAGTGTTGTAGACCTTTATCGTCGTAGTCAAAATAGTATGTAATATCTTGTGCGTTATAGCCTGGTATAATCATTTGCTGATTTTTCTTATATATATAAATTTAAAATTACCAGAATCATAAATTCTAAAAATTTTTCTCTCGATCATTATTTGATGCTCAGTTTTATTAATATCATACCCTTGTTTAACTAAAACATCTTTTCTAAAATTAAATCTATGTTTTCTAATACCATCAATTATATAATAATAATTTGGTTGTGTTTTACCTTGTGATTTAAAACCTAATGCTTCATATAATTTACCTTGACTAAAACTTCTATCTGCATATGTAGTTATTTCATTAGGTTTATAATGATCAATAAAATATTTAAATAGTTTACTAGCACCACCTACAACATTGGTATTTAATTTATTACAAAATCGTAGCAATTCATACTCATCTTCATTGGTTGATTTTTTACCCATTGCTACTCTTCGGTTACCAAAAGTCATTAAGCTAACTAATTCATTATCAAGATAAAGTCCTAACTTAATTTTAGATCCAACAAATCCTTGTATGTGATTTTTATCTAAAAACTCTCTAACTAATTTATTATCATTAATTTCATTGATTGTTGTTTTTCTAGCATATATTTTATTAGTAGACTTGCCTAATTTGTTTAATATTATAGATTTGATTATATCTTGCTTGTATAACCAATCATCTTCATATATATGAATTAATTGTATTCCTTGTTCCTCGCATAATTCTGTTTTATTTAGATGATAATTATTTTCTTTATTTGTTTCATTGTGCCAATATAACCCATTAAATTCAAATGCTAATTTTAATTCTGGTAAATAAATATCTAATTCTAATGGTTTAATTATATTTCTTATATTTAAGAATGTTTCGGTGTTGTTTTCTTTTATGTAGTTTTGTAATTGTATTTCATGTCCACTACATGAATATGATGAAATTGGATTACATATAGTGCATAATATTGTGTTATATATTATTCTATTTCTCAATATATTTTTTGTAATTTCATAAATGTGTGGTTTGTCACATTTAATTTTTAATGTATCGTTATTTATTTCTATTATATCTAGATTTGTATATTTATTTTTTATAAAAGTTATTTTATTGGATTTATAAATATCAGACATACTATAATTTTCTACTTTATAGTTTTTTATAAATGTTATTTTCTTTTTAATTTTAACTTCTTCATATTGTGATATATTTTCGGTGTTATATTTATTTTTAATTGTATTTTTTATTTTATCTATATTATTATAATTTTCGTTATTGTATTTAATTTTCTTGCTTTCTTTTATTTTATCTATATTATTATAATTTTCGTTATTATATTTAATTTTTTTCGTTTCTTTTATTTTACAATTTATTTCTTCTAATTTTGCTGGTTCATCAACGCCAAATTTTTCAATGTTATTATTTTTTCTTTTTTGTATTACTTCTGTTGATTGTATTGGGTATTCCACACCATATTTTTTTAATGATGTGTTTTTAGATTTTATTTTGCTACACTTTTGACAAGTATAAATATTAGTTGATTTTATATTTCTATTATACGAAAAATAAGATATTATTTTTTTATCATCACAAATATCACATTTGACATTAATTTTTTTGTGTGAATTTTTTGATAAATCTTTTATAAAAATTTCTATTTCCTCGTTTAATTTGACATTATAATTTAATTTTTTTAAATATGTAATATTACTGATATTTCCTTTTATTTTAATTTTCTCATCTATGATCATCTATCTTATATATAGATTCTTATTATAAGTTTAGGGGGACTATAATGTTTTAATATATAAATAAAAAATTAAAAATATGAATGATAATTTTAAAAGTAAAAAAGAAGAAGAAGCTCTAAAATATTTAGAGAATAATTTTATAGGTGGTAATAATGATGATAATTTAGAGTCTATTCAGAAGGTGGATTTATCTTATTTGGATAGTGTACCTTCTAATGAGTATATGATTATACCATTAGACCTTTTACCTTGTGGCTTATTTTATAAGCCTGGCACTAAGATTAGTATAAGGGCAGCCAAGGTTCAGGAGGTTCAGGCTTATTCTGTTGTTGATGATAATAATTACTTGGATATAACTGAGAAAATGAATCAGATTTTGGGTACTTGTGTAAAGTATGTGTATTCTAATGGATCTTTGGGTTCTTATAAGGATGTTCGTGATGGTGATCGTTTATTTTTAATTTTTATGATTAGGGAGTTAACATTTCCAGGTGGTAAGAATTTGAGTAAGGATGTTACTTGTGAGAATTGTGCTAATGAGTTTAAGATGGAATTAAGGGCAACTAGTTCTAATAAGGCTCCGAAGAGTTTTGTTAATTATGATATGCCAGTAAAAATTGCTAAGTTTTTTGATAAACAGGAAAGGGTTTTTATTTTTAACATTAATAGTGTTGATTATAAATTAGCTCCACCTACTATTGGAATTCAGGAAAAATTCTTTGGTGATATTAAGACAAAAATTCAGGGTGAGAAGAATCCTAATGTTGCGTTTTTGAAATTAGCATCTTTTATGTTACATGATAGGAATACAATTACTGATGATGGTATAAAGGCTAAAGAGCAAGAGTTTAAGAGAATGGATATGAAGACTTTTCAGATTTTGAATCAAGCTGTTGGTCAGATGTTATTTGGTATTAAAGAGATGAAATGTAATTGTCCTTCGTGTGGTTTGGAGGTCCACACGGACATGAGCTTTCCCGCAGGAGCCTCAAATATTTTCGTTATTCCAGATGCCTTTGACGAATATTTTGGATAATAAGTTTGGTTTTATGGACATGGATCATATTCCGCCTTATTATATAAATATGTTATCTTGGTGGGAGTATGAAGAGTATGTTAAGAGGTTAAATGATCGTATTGATCGTGAAAATAAACAGAATAAAGAATCTTCGAAGAATCAGCCTAATATGCCTGATTATTCTAAAAAGATGCCAAATGTCAATTCAATGATGAATAATATGGGTAAATATAAACCTTAAATAAAAAATCCTAATTTTAATTAGGATTTTTATTTTTATATATATCAGAAATATAATTTATAACTTTTTTGATTTTAAATTATAATATATATAATAAACAATTAACTATGAATAAGATTAAAAATTATCAACAATTTGTTGAATCTTTTACAATAACATTAGATCAATTGCCTAGTATTGGTGATATAGTTGATAAGGTTGATTGGAAAGAGGGTAATAAAATTGCTTTTATAGATTTTAAGGGTATTAAGAATATACCTGTTAGTATTGATGGTGAGCAATCTGATGATGTAGAAAATTCAAAATCTTAAATTTTATATATATCTTTATGATGAGTTTTGATGAATATTTATTAGAAGCGGAAAATCACAGGCTGTCTGGTGTTGTGCTTATTTATAATAACAAAATATTATTAGTTAGACCTAAGAAGTTTAGACGTAAAATGAGAAAATGGTCTATACCTAAAGGTCACATAGAAGAAAAAATGAGTAAAATGCGAACTGCGTTAAAAGAGTTACAAGAGGAATCTAGAATAAAATTAACAAAAAAGCATTTAAAAGGTAGTCAAAAAGTAGTTATTGATTATGTTAAGTCTAAAGCATTTAAGAAGTTAACTTGCTATGTTGTTAATATATCAAAAGAAGAAATGAATGTAGAGTTATTTAATGATATGATATTAGGTAATTTTCTAAAGGGTGAAACAGTTGAGGCTGGATTTTTCTCTAAAGATGATGCCATAAAAATTATTGAAAAGCAACAATTAGATTTATTAAATTTCCTAGAATAAAGATATATGAATAAAGAATTAGCGATGTTTGATTTAGACAACACTCTCTGGTATATAAAGAGTGATATATGGGTTATTGATAAAAATAATCCATCTGTACCCATATTAAAAATTTCCCCCATAGAATTTGCTTTAATTAGAAGTGGTATTTATGTAAAAGATGACATTTTAATTGAATATAATGGTGAAAGTTTTTTTATTTCTCGGGATATAATGGAAAGAATTGAAAGAAAAAAGAAAAATATAAGATTAGGTAATATCGGTATCTCTTATAGTGAATTTTTTGATGATGATATATTAAATAAAAAAGAAGTTCAATTATTACTTAATAATATTAAACATTTGATTGGTAAGAATATAGAAATAGGTGTATTAACAGCTAGAAGTGATAGAAAGAAACATGCTAACTTACTTAATAAATTAAGGGTCAAATTAAAAGAATATGGATTGGAAATAGATAAGATTTATTTTGTATCTGAATCTATTCGAGCTATTGGGTATCAAGATAAGGTTGTTTATGATAAGAACAATATTTTATTAACACATTTAATTGGTTTAGGTATTGAGGATAATCATTTTGTACCAATTAAGAAAGATTGTTTTAATAAAGTTCATTTTTATGATGATATTAAATCTAATTTTATGAGTATCAATAATTTACAAGATTATTTTGATTTTTTAGTTAGAAATAGTGATCAAGATTGTATAGAATTCATAAATAATAGATTAGAAAGTGGTAATTTAACAATAGTTAACAACTTAATAACCAATAATGAATTGAATCCATTTGAGACTAAGACAATTAAATTAAATTCCCCTATAAAGTTCCCTATAAAGGTAGTTGATAATAAACTCACCGTAAAGTTTGAAAATTTCAAAAAATATTAAATTCTTGTAACTGTCACTGTAGATGTTTTTATAGTTCCTGCTCCGTCTGTTACTTTACACGTATAAGTTGTTGTTGCTGGTGTTGTGACTAATGGATTGACAATTAGTGGTATATTTGGTACTATTGTTCTTGTTCCATCATCATCGACCATTGCTGGATCTTTAGCAATTACATTTCCATTAGCATCTGTCCATTGGTAAGTGTAATTATAATCACTTCCTGAAGCATTTGCGCTTAATTTAACACTTTGTCCTTGTGCTACACTTGACGGATTGGCACTAGGTGCGGATGCCAAAGGAATACTTGCCATTTTTGTTTGTGATTTACTAACTGCACTTGAAGCACCACCCAATAAGCCTAATATTGCGCTTAATCCTGTTATAATTATTAAGAATAGTCCAAAAATTATATTGATTTGTGCAATAACTCCTTGAGCACTTTTAGGTAATAATAAAGATACTGTATCAATTACTGCTAAAAGTGGTAATATTTCTGCTGTTTTTTGTTGTAGTTGTTTTATTGCTTTAATCATTGTTTGAACTGCTGTTATTGCGGTTGGTATGCCTGATCCAAATGGAAGAATAATAACTGAAGATACTAATGCTATTAATGAAACCGCAATTGTCGCAATTGCTGCTGGTAAGGCAACTGTAAATTCACCTAATTTTATTCCCATCTGTATTAAGTTTTCTTCTAAGTCTTTTATCATTTGAAGTATTTTTTGCCACATTGGATGATTTTCGTCCATTGGTGGTATATAATCTTCATCTGTTTTTTGTGATACGCATGCTGGATCGGCTGCATCATTGTCATATAATTTTCCATTTTTATAATATTTTTTACCATAAACAATATATTGTGCTTGCTCTTCATATACAATTGGCACAATTGTTTTACCTTGCATCATTACCATTTTTTTACATACTTGTCTTGGAGTTAATAAGTTAGGTTTAATTGAATTGTCCCATAACGTTTTTGTTACATCTTTTATTCCTGGTAATCCAACACTTTGAATACCAACTATTTTAGATTTTAAGTCTTCTTTTTGTTTTATCATTGCGTCAGTAACACTAGTATCAGGACCATCAATGAATGTTGAGCCACTTGTGGCTGGTACTAATGGAACCACTGGTGGTATAGGATCTGATTCAACAGAAACTGTATTGGTGGAGGATGAACCTGTTGATATTGCTGATGTACCTGCTACTGCTGTCATACTTTGAACACCAGGATAGTTATCTTGTGTTGCTAAAATTGCTTCTTGTATTAATGTTGATTCGGGTGCTGAAAAAGATTTTGCACCTGTATATATTACGTTACCATCACCATATACTACTACCCATTTATTTGGTCCTTGTGTGTTAACTGAATATGTAAATACCATAAATAAAAAATATTTTTTAATATATATAAAAATATATGATACTTAAAATGATTTTTAAATTTTAATATATAAAAAAAATAAATGATTAATATGAAAAATTTATACACAAAACGTGAATTTTTATCAAATGAAATGATAAATGAGGGATGGATTGGTAAATTATTTAAAAGTTTATACGCAAGTGTTGTTAAACTTTCTAAAAGTACTAAAGGCGCAAAAGAAATTGATGCTGTTTATGATAAATATATTAAGGAGATTAATGTTTCATTTTCAAAATTTGGAAATATTGGTACCGCTGATGCCGCTAATGTCGCTATTAAAAATAATACTGCTACAGCAAGAGCAACAGGTACCACCGCTGCGGTGGTTGATAATATAAATATATCTCAAAAATTATTTCAAAGATTATTTGAAGATACAGCAGCACCACCAGTAGAAACACCAGAGGAAGCAACAAAAAATACAGAAGAACAAAAAACTTTAGCAAATTTAACTCCACAAAAATTAGAGGAAATTTCTAAACTAACAAAAAGTAGAATTGAAGAATTAAAAAAAGAACTTACAATAGCAATTGATAGAATTGTTTCAAATTTATCTAAAAATCCAGATTATGCCTCAGATAAATTAAAAAATTATGCTACTATTAAGAAAAATGAATTTAATTCATATATTTATAATCAATGGTATGGAGTTTATCAAAAAACTGGTGATCAGGCTAAATTAAAAGAAATAGTTACAGCTAAAAAAGCAGCAGAAGCCGAGCTTAAAAAATCAATAGAACAAGTATCTTCTAATATATCTGAACAACAAATTGAAATAAAAACAGGAACTATATACTCTTATCATAACTCAAGAGGTGATGATATTCAAGTAAAGGTGATTGGTACAGCAGTTGGTAAAAATCAAGAAGGTAGAAGTACCACAAATTCAGAACATAGAACAATGTGGAAAGTTCAGAGTCAAACTCCACCAGTTCCTCCAGCTACAGAAAGTGATATATTTTGGGTGGCACCATCAGCACTCAAACTTGCTCCAACAACGACACCAGCACCATAAATATGAAAAATTTAACTCCATATAATGATTATTTAACAGAAGGTGCATTATCTACTGTAAGTGCGTTTTTAAAACAGCAGTATAATAGAATTTTTCAAGAACCAAATCAAAATTTGAATAACCTATTTACTACATTTACTAAAAAAGTAGATATTGAGAAGAATGTTGCTGCTTTATATCAACGATATGTGAGAGCAAGTCAAACCGCAATTCAAAATGAAATTAATAATGCTGAAAGTATTGATGCTATTAATAAATTATTGACTGATGAGATTAAATATTTTTATTTTTCACTTAAACCAGTTGCTATTAAACTTCAGAATAGCCAATTTACAATGCAAGAAATATTTAGTAGATCAAGAGATAAGAGATTACAAAAATTGATGAGTTATCCAGAAGACCAATTCTCAAATGGCGTTCAACAATATATGAATGATGGTGTTTTACCATGGGTTAAAAAAGATGCTGGAATAAAAGATGATACACAACAACAAACACAACAAACTCAGCAACCTGGTACAATGAGTGAAAGAATAAAATATAATATTTCTAAAATATTAGAAGCAGATCAGCCAAATACAGAAGATTTGCCTTCGTATAAAAAAAGTGCATTAAAGTGGGTAAATTTGACTTTATTTGACTTATTAAAGCCAAAATATCAATTATTATCTCAGTTAGGTGTCAGTACAAGCAATGCTGTTGATCTACTCTCAAAACAGATGAAAAGTACTACTAATGATAATGCTAAAGAAATAATACTTAATAAAATTGTAAATATGAATAGAGAAGAATTACAAAATTTAGTAAAAACACTAGGTTTAACAGAAGAAGAAATTGGAAAATTATGATAAAAACTTTTGAATATTCACCTATTAAAAATTTACCAAGTACATATGCTTCTTTTGAAGAAAAAAGAAAAGCAGTAGAAAATACCGCAAAAAAATATAATTTATGAAAAAAATAGAGAAATTTTTTGAACATAAATTACATAAAAACACTTATCAACTTTTAGATTATTTAGATAAATTATCTAGTGATAAAGTATTTGTGTTTGTTGATACTGAAACTACAGGACTTGGCGGTCATAAAAAACAACAATTAACACAAATATCAGCAATAGCATACGAATATAATTTTCAACAAAATGCCTTAAAAGAAATCGGAACATTTAATAAAAAAATTAAAATATCAACAGATATTAAATATAAATTAGAAGACCCAAACGATAGAATTTATAAAGTATTTAAATTTAATCATTATGGTGATAAAATTAAAGATGATCCAAAATATTACGATGAACAACAAATTTTAAGTGAATTTAGAAATTGGGTAGCACATATTGGATATTATTTAGAACCATTATTAATTATGCAAAATTCAATTTTTGATATGAATATGCTTGTTGGTAGAGGTGAAAAATTACCATATGAAGTTTTAGATACAAAACAACTTCTACAATTATTCGTAATACCAATTATACGAAAATTATCTGAAACAGATAATAAGTATCAAGATATTTTAGATGAAATTGGTACATCAGAAAGAGATTTTGGTATGACAACTTCTGCTATGGGTAAATGGGGACCATTTTTTGGAATTAATATGAGTGGCTATCACGATGCATTAACTGATTGTAAGATTACTGCACAGATGTTTACAAAAATGATAGACTTTATTAAAGATAATTCAGATTTAGATATTTCAAAATATCAATCAGAAAGAATTTTTGTGAATAAATTTTAATTTCTCAAAAATTTTCC
>Ga0209083_1004185_pt1 | contig 11313 bp, 10 predicted proteins | sample AM7aDNAmetaG_FD_184132 | JGI IMG/M metagenome (GOLD analysis project Ga0209083, IMG submission 184132) | Freshwater microbial communities from Finland to study Microbial Dark Matter (Phase II) - AM7a DNA metaG (SPAdes) (version 3) | ecosystem: Environmental > Aquatic > Freshwater > Lake ...
TTCTGCAGATGTAAATTATATCGGAAACAACTGCCGAGGCGGCTGAATCCCCGCCCGCGCCCTGGCCGTAAAGCATTATCGGACCCGAAGCGTCGCCGACAATAAAGATGCCGTTGTAAACATCATCGATGGAAGCCATCTGGTGATCAGCCGGAATAAGCGTGGGATGAACCCTGACATCATACTGCCCGTTACCGCAGTCTTTGGCAATTGCCAGCAATTTAATGACATACCCGAGCGATTTCGCTTCAAGCATATCCTTTCTGGTTATATTTGAAATTCCCTCGACATAAACATCTTTGAGATCTACAACCGCGTCAAAAGCGATGGAGGAAAGAATGACCAGTTTGTTCGCGGCGTCCATCCCGTCGACATCGTAGGAAGGATCTGCTTCGGCATAGCCGAGCTTTTGAGCGTCTTTAAGAACCTCGGCGTAATCTTTCTTGTCTTCCAGCATGCGGGTGAGCATATAGTTTGTAGTTCCGTTAACTATGCCGTAGATTGACTTGATGTTGTTCGCGGCGAGGCCGTCATGCAGGGACTGGATCACCGGAATTCCGGCGCCGACACTGGCTTCCAGGTAGATTGCCACGTTGTTCTCTTTCGCCGTGTCCATTACCTCTTCCCAATACTTGGCCAGCACAGCCTTGTTTGCCGTTACCACATGCTTGCCCTTCTTTAAGGCCTCTATGATGAACTTGTGCGCAGGCTCGACACCGCCGATAAGCTCAACAATGATGTCTATTTCGGGGTCGTTAATGAGCTTCATTGCATCCGTGGTAAGAAGCTTCTTGTCAATGTTGACTTTCCTCTCAGTGGTAATATCCTTGTCAGCAATGTATTTTACGGTTATCTTCGCGCCGGCGCGGGTTTCCACCTTATGAGCGTTATCCCTCATTATGCGGACAGCTGAGGCGCCGACAGTGCCAAATCCTATTATTCCTATTTTTATCTCTCTCTTAGCCATAAATACCTCGACTTAAGCAGGAAACTTCAGTGGTCCAAGACTGACATTATATTACAAAATGGGTTGTAAAATCAATTGTTTTTAGGAAAAGGCAGGCACTAAAAGGATTTCCGGGCAGGTTCAATACAAAAATGAGATAGAGATTGTATGCTCCGCCCCAAAACTGTTTTTATCAGGCAGAAACGCGTAATCTATTGCGTAATTCTTGATATTTAGGCCTATCCCAAAGGCAGGCCCGGATTTTGAAAGTCCTGCGCGAAGACTTAGCATATCTTCAATAAGATATTCCGCTCCGACGGAGACGGAGAGTCCGTCAAGATACTCCAAATCGCAGGCAACCTCCAGCTTTTCAGGGATGACTTTGCAGCAGATACCGGTTCTGGCAGAAAGCGGCAATGGGTCAATTTTTCCTGTATCCCAGTACAGGCCCTGACTCAAATCTTTTACCGATGCTCCAAAAACCAGACTAGGGCCAAAAGGCGACGCGGAGACACCAAAGTCCGCCCCACACCCCCTTGCACTCGCACCCGGAAGCGAAGAGTAATAATATTTTAGAACCAGGCCAGCTTTAAGCGGTCCGACGCGAAAAGCCCCGGAAAGTCCTGCAGTGCCGGCTGACATTAACAGAATTGCCCCCGGATTTCCAAGAACGTCTCTCTCTTCTATTCCTCCGCTGTACCTGCCAGCCCAAAAGACTCCAAGCGCGCTTGAAAGGTCATCGGCACGTTCAACGGCCGCGGCATAACCTCCGGACCTGTCATAATCGAGCCGCACATAGGAACAGGTGACAGCGTTCTTCCACCCGGAAAGAGACAGCATTGCTCCCGGATTCCAGAAGACGGCGTCGGCGCCTTCCGGAGCGGCGACATAAGTTCCGCCCATCGCCTCGGCTCTTGCTCCAGTTGACTCTTTTAGAAAAGGCAGGGCATAGGCAGAAATCAGGCCGGGCAGCAGAATGACGAGCAAGAGTTTAATCATCTCTTCACCACCGTGAAGGACTTGGGAGTAAACTTCTTATTGATTGCCGAGGGCAAGGTGCTCCTGATGACATAAAAATAGACGCCGCTTTTCAAGGCTTCCGTTCCGCAGGTTGTTTCTCCCACAGGGCCAAATGACTGAAAGCAGGAGATTGACTGCACACGCCTCCCTGCCTGGTCATAAAGATCTATGTCAATTTTTGAACCCGGCTCAGAGGGATAGACAAAAGTCAGGCTGCTGCCGCGAACAGGATTGGGATAGACGGTAACATCCCCGTAAGACAAGACAGGAACGGAAACTACCGCGCCGGACTTTGATATTTTTGGCGAGGTTTTACTGACAGACAGTTCTTCCGTCAGCCAGGGAGCAGAACCCGGTATCAATACCCTCAGACAGTATAGGCCAAAAGGAATTGAGTTGAAAGTGAACGCCCCATCAGCGCCTGTCCTGATAAAGGACTGCCTTTTACTGCCTTTCAGCAGCTCTATATTCACGAAGCTCAAAGGAGACTTCCCGTCACTGCCGGTCAGCTTGCCTGATATCTCCCCTTTGGTGAGAATGCTTATTTTATAAATTGACGGCGCTGTGTAATTGCCCGCTCTGTCTTCCGCGGAGACATAAAAATACCAATCGCCGTCGTCAAGATTTGAATATTCTTTCCGGAAACCCTCCGCGAGCTCCCAGTTTTCCGAATAACTAATCCCGCTTGTCCTGCCAAGAAAACATCTGTATCCTTTGATTCCGGAGGCGCCTCCTGAAGAAAGATTCGGATCAAAAGACTCGTTCCAGCGGAAACCAGGCGAGTTGTTCTCAAGTGTGACTCCCGAGGGATGCGTCTCAGAGAACGGTTTCGCCTCTGAAGGCGCATCAGAATCACTGGGAGCGTCTGACTGGTTATTTCCTTTTTGCTGTTCATTGCCAAAACCGTCTACATACTGCACGGTGTAATAATACCTGGTCCCGTTTACCAACCCACCGGAGACAGAATCAAGACAGGGCGCGGAAGTAACAGAACCGTCAGCGCATATAGAACAACCCTTTTCTCCCCTGGTGTTTGAGCGGTATACCCTGTAAAACGCGGCGCCCGCAGGTTCCAACCAGGAGAGCTCTACAGCACCTCCCTGTTTTGGAACTGCAGTAAGGCTTGTGACAGAGGTTGCGAAACTCTTTGAGAATGCTTTGGAGACAGGGTCCCCGCCGGCAGAAGCGTTGCCGCCTGCATCAAACGGTATGACTTTATAACAGTATGAGACGCCGTAAATTAGCCCTTCAGAGTCGGTAAACGACGTGCCGTCAGTTGCTCCCGCAATTTTATATATCCCGTCCTCACCCGGCGACCGGTAGACCCTATAACCGTTTATCCAGCTCACAGAATCTCCCGCTACGCTCCACTCAAGGACTATATTCCCTGAAGAATCAGTTGACGAATTCAGATAACTTAACGGAAGTGGCTCAGAAATGTCAGGATAGATTGTGTTAAAAAAACCCTGCTTCAATCTATATGAAACGGAAACCGGTTCACCCTGATAATCACGACCGCCCTCCCCTGAAATAATGCCTCCGGAATATTCATGATCCTTCACTGAGAATGAAGCAACGGCTTCCGGTTCAAGCAAATAGGTTGTACTTGCTAGAGAAGCTCCAACCGCGCTATGAAACAATAAAAATACCGCCAACATTTTCATTCTCACCTCGTGACCATAAACTTTTTCACGACAACCGCGTTGGAGCCGGAAACAGGGTCGTTAAGTTTAAGCCTGCTCATGTAGACCCCATTGCTGAGCCCTGAAACGTCAATATCAAGAAATGTATTAACTCCCTGCAGAGCCTGCCGTCTAACGGATAATTGCAGCCTGCCGCTGTCGTCGAATATTTCAATCAGCGCCTCAGCGCCGGCGGCAGAGAAAAAGCGAAAAGCAGGAAAGGAATTTCTCACTGGATTCGGATATATGTAATATTCTTCCTCCGGCAGGAGCTGCCCGGAAGAGATGCTTACCTTGTAATGCGAAGTCGGGCTGTAATTACCGGCAAGGTCAAAAGCCCTCGCGTGAAAATACCAGATTTGGGAGCTCAAACCCTTGTAGGATTGCCTGCCGTCCGGGTTGTTGATATAAAGAGGGGCTTCAGTCGAAGAGTTGTTGTCGATAGAGAACCCATATCCTGCCACCGCGCCTGAAGAACCGCCGTCATTTGAACCCGCGGCAAACTCCGGACAGTTGTTTTTGGACCTTGAAACCGAATTATGAGTAGGGGAATAAACAGCCGGGATAGACGGCGGAACATTGTCGAAAAGTTGAAATGAAAGACTAGCCGCGCGTAGAATAAGCAGATAGACCAGGCCTCCTTCCGCCGCGGTTGAAACAGATGTTATACCTGAGAGTTCAAACTCCTTGGATTCCTGCGAAAATCCTCCTCCACTCCTGCTTGAAGAAAGAAAGAATGACGGGACTCCCGAGATATTTCTCTGCCACAAAACATTTACAGACCCGTCCTGGGCTGTGTAGGGAAGAACGAGATTAACTCTTCCCGCGCCCGAGGAAAGTTTAAGCAGGACTCCGCCGCGGCTTATAAGAACATCCTCGCCGGCCCCTCCCGACTGCCGCCAGGCCGTAAGACCTTCTCCAAAAACCGGCAAATAGGCATTTTCAGGTGAAAGGTTTTCGGAAACTTTCTGCGCCGCAGCTAAACTCCAGACGCTTGAACAGCGCGCAAGATATACCGAGGCCGGGGTACCGGCAAGCCAGCAAAGCGAGGCGCTGTTTGAACCGGCGGAAAGACTTTCAACCGACAAAGCATTTGTGACAACGACAACGGAATCCGACCATTGAAGCCCGCCGTTTGAACTTTTTACGGCGCAGATACCGGAGGGAGACATCCATGCCGCGTGAATCGCTCCGCTTAGTTCAGCCGTTACCAGCGCTGAGCCGGCGCTGCAGCCATTATTACTAAGCCGGACAGGGTCAGACCAGCCAAAACCCGTGTTTCTGGCGTAAAAAGCCTGTATGGTGCCTGAAGAGTCAAGTTCAGTCCAAACAGCGTGAAAGATTCCGTTTCTGCAGGCGGTCTTGGGCCCCCCTGATACGCTTCTTGTTCCGGATAAGCAGACTGTTTTATCCCAGTCTCTCCCGAAATTCCTTGAACATTTTCCAAAGACGGACGGGACAGAAGAACCGGTATCGTCGGTCCAGGCCGCAAAAACATTTCCCGCGCCGTCAGCCGATATGGAACAACCGTAAATATTCCCTGCGGCGGTCACAAGAGGAAGTTCGGCAGTCCGCCCCGCATATGCAGATGTGAAAATGAAAATAAAAAGGGCGGCTAAGCAAGCCGCCCTTTTGAAATATTTTTGGTCAAACCCCAAATCTTATCTCCTTCCGCGTGGCCTCGCATTTACCCTGACCGCCACCAGTTCTTTTTCGTAAGCAACTTTGACTACGGAAAGCGAACCCTCTTCTTTGCGGGTATCTTCTTCCCTCTTTATCCAGAGGCCGTTCGCGCCCTTTTTGAGCACAGCTTTCTTGAGGTAATAGGCTACCTCGTCCGGATCCACTTTCTTATTCTGCTCCAGCTTGCGGAGCAGCTCATGTACCTGCCTGACTTCTCTCGGTTCACTCATCAATTATTTCTCCATTATAGCAGTAATTGCGTGCCCGCTGACTTCCTTGACCTTTACGCCTTTGCCCGTTTCCAGCTTTGCGGCAAAATCATTGGCAGAGCCGTAAGTCAATTCCACTTCGAATTCTCCCGTGCCCTCGTCAAAAGATCTTACAGCCACATCCGTCACGCTCTCGAAAGTCTTAAGGAACTTCTTGAATTTCTCCAGAGCGTTAAGATCAGGCAGCGGAGATACGAGAAGCTTGATAAAATTACTCTCAACAAGCTTTGGGCCTATGGAAGCCGCGAGTTCCATCCCTGCCCCTGAGGAAAGCCTCTTTGATATTGAAGCCGCCGCCCCTTCCTTGCTAATATCCGGCACATTGCCTCTCTTTGAATATACCATAAGAACATCGCCATTGGTCGTCTTTACAACTTTGATGTTCAGTTCCGCTGTGCCGCTAATCCAACCCTTATAAGGCTCAGCATCCATTGTCCTGGTTGAAATAGTTATCTTACCGATCACCGCCACATCCGCGCCAAATCTCTTGCCAATCTTGGCGGCAGCCTTTTCGTCACCCGCGGCAGCAGCCTTGAGAGCGTCTTCGGCGTTTATCTGCTCAAGCTGGGATTGGTCAACGAGCTTGTAACCGCCGTCTAGCAGGGTCCCCGATATAAGGGTTTCGGCCGAGCCCGTGCTTTGCGCAGTACCGTCAACAACTTCGTTTATGAGAACCATTACACGCGGATTGCCGGCCGTGGTCTTTATCAGCAGGTCCAGCGCATCAATGTCATTTTTTATATTGCCCATGCGTATCTTCGCGTGAATGCCTGTCTTCCAGAACAGGCCGCTCATGCCTTCAGAGGTGACCTTGTAATCTTTGATGTAGCCGGTAGTTTTGCTAAATATCTTTTCCGAAATAAGCAGAGACTTTGATATCATCTGTTGTCCGGTCACATAGACCCCGACTGCTTTCTCAACAGCCATCTTCTTTGCCGCGTCCACCCCGTTCCTTTTTGTGACCAGTTCGTTCTCCGGGACAGGAACGACCTCGGCTTCGGCGTCAACCTCTACGTACTTTTCGTTGTCCTGTTGCGCGGGCAGGTCATTCATTCTGATCTCCTGCCTCGTTCCTCCGCAGCCATAAAGGAGCAGGGTCAGGATCGCAGTTATTATGAGAAATTTCCGCATAAAACCTCGAAGTGTTAATCCGCGTAATCTTTTTCCTAATCTGCGGAATCAATATTTTAAAAACAACCCCGCACCCCTTTCTCAGGGAGCGGGGCCGGATTTGCTTTCTTCTTTATTTCTCTATCGAGACGCCGAGCTGTTTCGCGAGGCCTTCCTTATCAAGCCTCATCGTTACCATGCAGCCGTCATCAGCGGTCCATTCTGTCTTTGTAGTGGTCGCGCCGCGCACGCTGTCGTCAACGGTCGCCTTTATCTTGGAATCAGTTTCCATCGCTTTCTCTATGGTGACTCCGCCTGTTATTTTCACGCCCTTCACTATACTGACGAGCCTGTATTGCGCGTCAACTACAGCGGCGTTCCTGGAGACGGCGCGCCTTCCGGTGATATCAGGAATATTGGGATCTGACCTGCCGATGCCGACAACTTCGACAAACCTGTCGTTTAGGGTCTGTTCGGTGATGCTCTCTTTCATCTTTCCGTCCTGAATGTACGAACTCCCGCCGCAGCCGGCCAAAATAGCAGCCGCAAGAACGGCCAAGAAAACAACATAGATTTTCTTCATAAATACCTCCCTGATTCTTAAAGATATTATACTACTTTTGAGAACCCTTTGTTTGTAAGAAATATTACATTAAAATATGCACATTATCAAGAAAATACTAAATTAAAAGTTTGTAAAGTTATAAGGTTCATAAGGTTTATAAGGTGGACTCAAGATCAAACCAGAGCCCCGGGAAACACATCAAAACATGTCTAAACACGAAAATGTTAGGCCTTAGATATTACCTTATAAACTTTATAAACCTTACAAACTCTTGCCTTACTTTTTTATGTCCAACTTCCCCGTCCTTTCCAGCCCATCTTTCGTTTTTATCACATATGAATAACTTCCTGCCTGAATAGGCGCATCTTTTGAGAGCATCCCGTCCCATTCGATATATGCTTTCTTCGCGGAATTGAGCTCTATTACCTTCTTTCCCGAAACATCGTTAAGGATAAAAACACATTCAGGGAAGATGTTATCTATTACGAGCTTCATGCCGCTTGAAGGCTTATAAGGATTCGGGAATACCGTGGCGCGCTTCAACTGCGCGGCTCTTTTCTCTTTCTGCGCCAGCGCTGCGCCGGCATCAAGATCAACCGGTTCCTTTCTCCATTTAACATAATCGAAAGACCAGCGGTAGTTCTGGCTGAATTGCTTTCCGCCGGAGAGATAAGCGCCCGCGATTCCGCCCTGAAAGAGCGCGTCGCCCTTGTCTATAAATCCCTTATCCCCTGTTCTGTGCCAGAGCCAGCCATAGAGAGGGCAGATAAGCAGGTTAAGATCGGGGGCCGGGCCTTTTCTGTTGCTTTCATAATACAAGGTATTCTGTCCTTTGATAAAAGCAGCGTCCCACATCAGGGTTGCCAGTTCCGATATCGCGGCTATTATCTCCGTTTTCTTATACGGATCCGCGCCCTTGCTCTCATAATAACGTATCAGGGCCTCGCAGGTCAGCCCTGCCATGAACGGCTGAAACCCTGTCTTGCCGCCGTCCGACAGATAGGGGAAAGAAGGGTTGTGGCTCTTTATCCAGTCATTCCAGCTCTTTATATGACCAAGCGCTATGTCAATGTAAGGGTCCGGCTTGCTGAAACTTGCGACGCCCAGAGCCGACGCGACCACGTGGACATTAATGTTGTAAGCAACTTCCCTGCTAAGCGCAACCGACTTTAAGTCAAAGGTTGAGGTCCTGGCATAGTCAACATTTCTATCCGAGAAGGCGCCGTTCTTCTCCATTATTTCAATTGCCCTCTTGTCTTTTTCGTCGCTGGTCCTTAGATAGTCGAGCATAAGTCCGTGAGGGAACATCCTCCAGCCGTCAACGTGGGAGGGCCTGCCAAAGATATATTTGTCGCGGTACCAGTTCATACAGGTCTTGGCGCCTGCAAGCCAGCTTTTGTCGTTTGTGTATTCGGCTATCTGGTAATAGACCTTTATGCCGTCATAGTACCAGACAAGCGTCTCGTTGGCTTTCCCGTTTATCGGAGTTGACATGAACTTCCGGCCGTAGGATTTCATATTGTCTTCCCACTGGGAAAGAGAAGGGATTGGAGGACCTATTTCCTGGGATAAAACAGGTACGGCCAGCAAGGAAAACAGAATCACGAGCGCACATCTAAGGTTTTTCATAACCTTCATCCCTCCAAAATGCTATTTCAGATGCTTGTTAAAGAAGTCAGTCATTGAGTTAAATATAGCGCCATAGGTTGGTTTGATTCCCGCGGAAGCGAACCCGTGCCCGGCCTTGCTGACCCTAACAAAAGAACAATCCGCCCCCGCCTTCTTCATCAACACCTCAAGAGTTTCAGTCTGTTTAACGGGCACTATGTCATCTTCCTCTCCGTGAAAGACCAATAGCGGCGGCACATCCTTTGAAACATAGAATATTGGCGAAGCCGCCTTGTAAGCGTCAGACATAGTAAGCGGAAAACCTCCAAGCAGTTCCGGCGGAAGTTTCCTGTTCTTTTCATAATAAAATGTCGTGAGGTCGCTCACGGGATACCAAGCGATAACACATTTGACGGAATCTTTTATGCTCCGCTTCTCGGTGGAAAACCTATCTCCCGCGAAGGCAGTCATGAGGGCCAGATGACCGCCGGCGGAATCGCCGAACAGCCCAATCCTCGAGTCGTCAAACCCATATTTAGCGGCGTTATCCTTGATCCAGAGAACAGCTGACACGCAGTCATTCAGGCAGGCGGGAAATATTTTCTCGGTAAGAAATCTGTAATTTATTGAGGCAACAGAGTAGCCGCAGGAAGCAAGGTAACAGGCAATATCCGCGTGCTGCGCTTTGTCCCCCTGGTACCAGCCGCCGCCGTGAATAACAACTATCACGGGAAGTTTTTCTCCCGGTCTTACTTTAGGAGAATAGAGATCAAGATAAAGCGACTGCCCGCCGGCTTTGCCGTACTCCACATTAATATCAGACTTGATGTCCTTTGGGATTTTAAACGCGAAAACCGATACTGAGACCAGCAGCAAAGCAGACAGACAGGCGGTCAAGAAGAAACCCGGCAAGACTCTTTTCGCTCTCATAACAAATTATTGCAGAATTCCAGGGTGTATTCAACCCCGTAATTGCGATAAGACCGCATATTTGATATACTAAGGCATGAGTGAATTACTTCCGGTTAAAATACAAGGAGTGGTTGTTGATCCCGTCAGCAGGGGATTTGCAGTTATCATAAGAGATGACGCCGGCAATAGGTGGCTTCCCATATACATCGGGCCATTCGAGGCCCAATCCATAGCTATGGAGCTTGAAAACCAGAAACTGCTGCGCCCCGCAACACACGATTTGCTTAAAAACACTATTGAAGGACTAGGTTATATTGTAACTAAAGCGGCAATTGTGAGCCTAAAGGAAAATACCTATTACGCGGTGCTTTCTCTGCGGTCTGAAACCGGTTCCAAGGACCTGGATTGCAGGCCGAGCGACGCCATTGCGGTGGCGCTTCGGGCGCACGCGCCGATTCTCGTAGCCGATGATATTTTCGACAGGGCGGGGACGAAAGAAGCGCCGCACGATGATGACATCTCAAAACAACTCACAACTCTGCAGGCCCAATTAAACGCGCTCATTGAAGGGGAAAATTACGAGGAAGCGGCGAGGGTCAGGGATCAGATAAATAAATTAAAAGCAAATAAGGGTTCTTAACGTTCTTAACGTTCCTAACGTTTGTAACGTAAACAATAACTACTTTGAGAGCAACTCTTTAATAGGTTTGAATACGGATTCCTTCCTGATTAGCTCTTCAAAATACTTTCCGTTCTTCCAGAATACCTTATAGGCGTTTGCTCCCGGGCGCGAGGCTATAACCTGATATTTATCCCCGAGAACCTTGATGGCACAGTGATCATCAACCGCTATCCCGACATCTCCCGACTTCTTGAGCATTATTTTCAACTCCGGACGCCTGTCTTTTTCAGAATGATAATGCGGGTTGTGAAGCGCGTCAATTAGGCCCAGGCCTGAGACCCTGATAAGATCCGCTTTCGGGTTCTTGAATCTCCTGGAGTCAGACAGGCCGAAAGAGAACCAGCAGATGGACCCTGCGCTCACTCCTGACAAAACGGTCCCTTTCCTTGCCGCGGCTTTCAGGAGTTTATCAACACCGTCCCGGCGCCAGGCGTTCATCATCATCAAAGTATTGCCGCCGCCCACATAGATAATATCGGAACCGAGTATCTTCTCTTTTATGACTTTCTTTGAGAGGCTTTGTTTGAGCAACAATAGCAAATCTATCCTGCAACCGAGCTTCCCGCCAAAATACTTCTTAACTGCATCACAGTAATTTTCACTGTCGGAACTCGCCGTCGGTATAAACAGCAATTTGGGATGTCTCTTCCCGGAAAGCTTAACAGTTTCACGGTCAAAACTCAGGGTCTCGGCTTTGCGGATTTCACCACCGCCGATAATAACAAGCTTCTGTAAATTAGCCAATATATGCCTGCCTTTGATTGTTAGAATATATTTTCACTCAACTTTCCATAGCCGTTGTGCATCGAAACACCAGGGCGAATCGACGTGGTCGA
>Ga0209083_1004186_pt1 | contig 11309 bp, 12 predicted proteins | sample AM7aDNAmetaG_FD_184132 | JGI IMG/M metagenome (GOLD analysis project Ga0209083, IMG submission 184132) | Freshwater microbial communities from Finland to study Microbial Dark Matter (Phase II) - AM7a DNA metaG (SPAdes) (version 3) | ecosystem: Environmental > Aquatic > Freshwater > Lake ...
GGATCATCGAACGAAGGTATGAAAGAAAGAAGATCCCAGTAACACTCATAATGCTTCTCGTGCATTCTTCCGCCACGCACTACAAACCCGGTCTCACTATCTCCCGAGCCATCACATGCGCCGCCAAGTATTGCATCCTGTTCAAGAATAAAAATATTCTCTCCCGGTACACCTGCATCCTTGACCAGATAAACTGCACTGGCAAGTGATGCGATGCCGGCACCTGCCAGGTAAACTTTTGAATTTTTCGGGTTTCTGTTTTTAACACGTTCCATCATCACCGACTCCTTTTTGAATACATTGCCAAATCACCTGCCATATTTATCTGTTCTCATCCTGACTGCTCTGGATATGAGAACAGAGTAGGGCTACTGATGATTCCTTCACGGCAAGCGGATGAACTGAGGATGCCGGGTTTTGTGCCAGCGGAAAACACCTGGAGCAAACTGTCAGATGAACGACGACAGCCTTCGGCCATCCGGCTGAGGCATGATATTCCGGTACAGAGAATGAGCACTGACTTATTCCTGGTGATTCGGCAATGGATTGAGATATACTATTGAAACGCTCTTTTCAGAGGAGAAGATTAAACACATAACCAACGCACATGATGCCGGTGGCAACAACACCTGCAAAAACAGCAATAAGCCGGGGTTTAAGCACTTTGCGCAGAATGATCATTTCAGGGGCTGACAAGGCAATAACACTCATCATGAATGCCATAACCGTACCAAGTGCGGCACCCTTGCCGAGCAGAGCCTGAACTACAGGAAGAATACCTGCAGCATTCGAGTACATGGGCACCCCGATCAGAACAGCTACAGGAACTGACCACCAGACGCTTTTGCCCATCAGCGAAGCCATAAAGTTTTCCGGAACATAACCGTGAATTCCCGCTCCGAGACCTACCCCGAGTACAATATAGAGCCAAACCTTGCCGACAATTTCACGAACATGCCTGACTCCTTCACGCAGCCGTGAGGGCCAGCTCATTGCGATTTCGTCCGCTTCAGCCGATATCGTGCTCTCCTGCAGTTTCTGCACCCACTCTTCCAGATACTTTTCCATACGGAGTTTACCGATAACCATACCGGCCACAATGGCAACTGCAAGACCCATAGACGTGTAAAGCAGGGCAACCTTCCAGCCGAACATGCCGAAAAGCAGCGCAAGGGCAACCTCATTGATCATAGGTGCTGAAATAAGAAACGAAAAGGTCACTCCAAGCGGAATACCCGCCTGAAGAAACCCTATGAACAGCGGTACCGCAGAACAGGAGCAGAACGGAGTAACAATGCCGAGAGTGGCGGCCATTATGTTTCCAACACCTGTTCTATGGCCTGAAAGCATTGCCCTGGTTCGTTCGGGAGAAATAAAGGTGTGGATCACTCCCATCAGAAAAACCACGCCCGTGAGAAGCAGCAGCACTTTTGGCACTTCATAGATAAAAAAGAACAGTGCTTCACCCAATCGGTTTATCCGGCTTATACCCGCTATCTGCAACAGGTGAGAGGCTAACCACTCAAGGTTATTGTAGAGCAGCAGCCACAGAACAGCTGCCGCAACTACTCCGGAAATCCATTGCACATTTGTACTCCTGGAAACGGTGTCTAACGGTTGAGGAGAAGCTGTCACAGTAGATTAACAGCAGCCGCCATGACTGCCTTTATTGGCATGGTTTCCACAGCAGCTATGTGGTTTAGCGGTCAGCAACTCTTTGATCTCTGCATGAGATGGGATCCGCCCTTTAGAGAGCACCTTTTCGTCGACGACGAGCGCTGGAGTCGAAAGAACGTTGTACGCCATGATCGCCTGAATATCTTCAACCTTTTCAACCGAAGCCTCAATCCCTTCAGCAGCTATTACTGCGTTTACCGCATCTGCAAGTTGATTACAGCTCGGACAGCCACTGCCAAGAATTTTTACCTTTTTCATTATTAGTCTCCTGTATACGTTTATCCGTTTATCGAAAATGAACAATTATTAAAAAAATCAGCGACAATCAGCAGAGGCACTCCTTATCTGCAATGAAAAACTTCCCAAAGAGAGCAGATGCTTTCAACCATTGCTCCGGATTGATGCAGTAACGGACTTTCGGTGGATTAATTTCTCCCTGAATCAAGCCTGCATCCATAAGAGCTTTCAGATGCTGTGAAATTGTTGACTGCGCCATTGGAATAACCTCTGTCAGCTCACCATTAAAACAACATTTATGCGACGCAAGCAGTTTCAAAATTTTCAGTCGCACCGGATGACTGAGCGCCTTGGCTATCAACGCCATGGACTCCTCATCCACGCTGTATTCAATGACTGATAATGTCCTCTGCATCATCCCCCTTTTTTAGTTCATCGCAAATATACGATTAATAATTCACAAAAAAAAAGGCAATAACAAGACCAACTTAGACTGGCATCACTCCATGGAATACAACCTCTTTAACGAGACATATATGACACAGCTGAGACAGTATGAATTATAATGAGACGCTTTTTTGTTATTAATAAAACTGATGAAATCCGAAATCGCAAATTTATTTTATATATCTAACACACATATTTAAATGCAATAAACCATTATCTGTATCCTCTTTTCATATATCATGACTCCCTCTTATCAGCCTTTTTGGTACAATAATTGTAGAAAAAAATCAGGAATGTATGTTTGAAACAGCAGATATTTAAAATGCATCAACAGAATGTTAAGTCAAGGGAAGTAGTTCAATAAAGCTCCTCGATCTTGGCACATCAGATAGAGCTGGCGCAACAATATCTGGTTTATTAGCGTTTCAAACCACCCATTGACGTTATCTGCTTTAAACAGCAAAAGATCAAGCCCTTAAAGGGAGGCCCGGAATGAAGAAAAAGCATGGATTTAAATACAATAGGCTTGTTGTTGTTGCTTTGGTTTTGCTGTGTGTTCCGATGCCAGCAAAAGCAGGGTCTCCGCCTCCTGTAATCTTCAATATAGAATTTGGTACTAAAGGATTCACCGGCAATACGGGTGTAGTAACTGGAGACACTCAAGCGACTGAGTATTGGAATCCAGCAGCAGGAAGGCCTACAAATAATTTACAACTAAAAGACTCTCATGGTAATTACGCGTCCTCTCCTGGCATCGGGGTTTCGTATACACTTTCAGGCATCTCCAATATTGATCCTGTAGACAATTCATTTTCAGGAGGTAGCGATGCAACATTGATGAGTTCATATATTTATAGTGTTTTACCCAACAAGACTTTAACTTTTAGCGGTTTAGTTGCGGGTCATACGTATGGCCTATACGTATTTTCCCAAGCAGCATCAAAGTCAAGTGGCCAGCAATTAACAATAAATACCAATTTTGGAGTTACTGCAACAACTGATAAGTCAATAGGATCAACTTCATCATTTTCTGAAGGGCTGAATTATCTTGCTGTAAATGTTATTGCAGATAATCAAGGAAAAATTGGTATTACTTACGCCCCTTTCATTATCTCAGGAACTACGAATCAAGGTGATATAAATGGTGTTGTATTATCATCCACAGCTCATGCTCCTGAGCCTGCAACTTTAGTATTGTTAAGCATTGGTGGCATGCTTGTTGCTGTCAAATTGAAAGGAAAAGTCTTCAAAGAATTTGTGGCAAGCTAAGTAGCTTCTTGAAAAAGAAAGGGTTTTTGATGCCCTTCTCGAATGGATTGTATTTTTTCATATTAAAGTCGTTTATAATCAATAATTTTTATCATGCCTTGAGGTGATTATGTATAAACTGAACAGATATTTATATGCGATCATTGCCATTGTCATGATTACCCTAATCAATCCTCTACAGGCAAAGGCTGACTTATTCAATATCCAATTCGTTGCTGAAGATTTGGTCGATGGGGGTACTGTTCCCGATGCATATACTGGTATAGGTGTAACAGGTATAACGGGCTCTTCTTCTTCAGACTATTGGAATCAGGCGGTTGGGACTACTGGTACCATTAGCCCCCTCTTGCTTGCTTCAACTGGAGTAAGTAGTCCTCTCCTACCGAATGCACAGGTCACATTTAATGGCCAAACCAGTACCGGATTCTATGACGGTAGTGGATTTGCCGGAGGGACTTACAACAATTTGATGACTGGATATCTTTCCACTCTCAGTCAGAGTTCTATGACTTTTACAGGGCTAAAAGCAAGTTCACAATACGACTTGTATGTATACAGCCAAGGTAATAACAATAAAGATCAATTGAATATAAATATCGTAAATGGAGTTTCAGCATCAACGAGTGAGTCTCATGCTGACGCGTCTACATTCATTCAGGGGCAGAACTATCTAAAAATACAAGTTACCACAGATAATCAGGGAGGATTCGTAATGAACTACTCTCCTGTAACTCCAAATACAATAGTCCCTTTAACGCATAATGTCGGTATCATAAACGGTATCCAATTATCTTCAGCAGTACCAGAACCATCCACTGTGACTCTCATTGGCTTGGGTGGACTGCTGGTTGCGTTTCGCCTAAGGAAGTCTCCTGTTGCCATTTAATTACGTATAGTATAAACCTCCGGACAGTAAAGGATGAGTTATTTTTTATTGCCCAAAACTTCTTACCACTTTTTTCATCATTTTTTCCTCCCTTACAGCTCTCTCTGCTGGTAATAAAATGTATACCGGAAGAAAATAAGTTTACAGCACACTCCTGCTGGTTTACTACAGCATTCTCGTGTTGACGTTTGACGTAAAGGGGTTCCGCTGGAAACGTGATCATAAAAATTGTAATTCGTTATCCTTCTTGCTATATAGCGTGAAATAAAAACACTTTCATGCTGTATCAACTGACCGACCGTGATATTGAGCGCTTTATCGAAGAGGATGTGCCTTACGGGGATCTAACCACATCACTGCTTGGTATTGGCTTTCTGAAAGGAGAAATAACGTTTTCAACCCGTCACTCAACCGTTCTTTGCTGCACCGAAGAGGCTGCGCGTGTGCTTGAGCAGTGCGGGGCAACAGTGACCTGCTCTTTGGCGAGCGGTTCAGTGGTTAAAGCAGGTATTACCATCCTTACGGCGACAGGGCCTGCGAGCAGCCTTCATGCTGGATGGAAAGTTGCCATGAACCTGCTGGAATATGCTTCAGGCATTGCCACAAGAACCAGAACAATAGTAACCCGGGCCAGGGAAATCAATCCTAGAATCAGTGTTGTGTCAACCCGGAAGTCTTTTCCCGGAACAAAAAAAATTGCCCTCAAGGCAATCATGGCAGGTGGTGCGCTACCTCACAGGATTGGCCTTTCGGAGTCAATTCTTGTTTTCAGGCAGCATTCTATCTTTATGGGTGGACTGGACAGCTTTCTCGAAACCTTTGCCGAACTGAAAGCTAAAGCACCTGAACATACCATAATTGTAGAAGCCGAAAGTGCCGGAGAAGCCTTGAAGATTGCTCGGGCAGGTGTTGACGTCGTTCAGATAGACAAGCTTACGCCAGATGAACTCTCAATAGTGGTTAAGGAGATCCGACTGGCAAGGCCGGGTATTATAATTTCGGCAGCCGGAGGCATCAATGCTGAAAATGCTGCCGCCTATGCTGAAACCAGTGTCGATATACTGGTACTCTCTTCAGTCTATTTCGGAAAGCCTGCAGACATCGGAGTCACTATTCATCCTTATCCAGGCGCTGAAGAGCTGACCGAGTAATGATGCTTACAGCGGAAGATATAACAGCAATAGGGCTATCGCTTAAAGTTGCCCTGACCGCAACTGCCCTTGCACTTCCTTTCGGCTTTGCTGTTGCCTGGCTGATTGTGTTCAAGCCTATGAAGGGAAAAGTATTGCTCGAAGTTCTCATTAATCTTCCGCTGACCCTGCCGCCGGTAGTCATAGGCTATTTTCTTCTGCTGCTGCTCGGTAAAAACGGCTGGCTGGGAAAGTTGCTGACAGCTTCGGGAATAGAGGTGATTTTTACTTGGAAAGCTGCAGTGATTGCCTCTGCTGTGGTTGGGTTTCCGCTGCTGGTGCGTTCAATACGCCTGGGAATGGAGTCAATCGACCAGCAGCTTATCGAGGCATCTCGCAGCCTTGGCGCATCTTGGTTTGACTCCCTCGTAACAATCGTTTTACCTCTTTCCCTCAGAGGCATTATTGCAGGTTCATCGCTGATGTTTGCAAGAAGCCTGGGGGAATTCGGAGCTACAATCATTGTAGCCGGCAATATTCCGGGGATAACACAAACTATTCCGTTGGCGATTTATGATTATGCAAGTTCTCCTTCAAGCAGCACGATGGCCCTTTCGCTCTGCATAGTCTCGGTAGTTATTTCAGTTGCCGTGCTCTTTCTGCATGAAATACTGGGCAGACAACTTGACAGGAGCAGTGGATTATGAAGCTGCATATCGAGGTTGAAAAAAAAATGGGCGACTTCTCCCTGCAGGTCAACGCCGATATTTCCGGTGAACGGGTCGGAATTTTCGGGCAATCCGGCAGTGGAAAATCAACCCTTGTCCATCTTGTTTCAGGGATGCTTCATCCGGATAGTGGTGAAATTTTTCTGGATGGAGATTGCCTCTTCAGCAGCAGGCAAGGCATTAATCTTTCGCCTGAAAAACGGCGCATTGCTCTTGTTTTTCAACATGCAATGCTTTTTCCGCACCTTAGCGTCAATACTAACCTGTTATATGGATATAACCGATGCCGTCCGGAAAACAAACACATCAGACCGGAAGCACTTATTGATCTCCTGAAACTGCAGCCTCTCCTGGAGCGCAGGGTACAACATCTTTCCGGTGGTGAAAAACAACGTGTCGCACTTGGCCGGGCTGTTCTTGCCAACCCGCGCCTGCTTGTTATGGATGAACCGCTGGCCGCTCTCGATGATGCACTCAGGTTCCAGATTATTCCCTATCTCGCAAGTGTGGGCAAAGAGTTCAGTGTCCCCTACCTCTTTATATCGCATTCACTGACAGAGATGCAGCTGATGACAGAGAAGGTGCTTGTCGTAGATAATGGCCGGGTGTCGGAAGAAACAACTCCTGAGCAGCTGGCTCGCCAGAGAATGGCACAAAGCCAGAATGGTTATCTGAATTTTTTACGGCTCACTGACCCTCTGCTTCAGAACGGATTATTTGCCTATCAGTGGGGAGAGAATACCCTCTTTATTTCAGATGGAACAGAGAATACAGAATCGCTGTTTGAACTCTCTTCACGCGAAATTATCCTCTTCAAAAAACATCCGGAAGCAATCAGCGCCCGTAATCTGCTGGAGTGCACGGTTACGGAAATGTTCAATTCAGATGGAAGAGTCGGCATTGTTCTCGCTACACATGGCGAAAAACTTGTAGCAGAAATTGTCCGTTCTGCCGCTGAAGAGCTGAACATCACGACAGGCTCCACTCTTTTTGCTGCCATCAAAGCCTCATCGTTCAGAAGACTTGGCTGAGGGAGATGGCAAACAAAACTTGACTCAACTTTTTATCCTGGATTTCCGTTTATTATGCTTGGATAAACATTGACTTTACAGGATAGTAATCGTTATCACCATGGCACCTTCCGGCAAAAAAGTTTGTTTCATGACTGGAGCTACCGGTATCCTCGGAGGTGAAATTGCGCTTTCGGTGGCAGGCCAGGGGTACACGGTTTTCTTTACCTATAACTCTTCAGAAGAGAAGGCTGCCGAAACCCTTGAAAAAATTCGCTGGATAAGCCCTGAATCGCAGATGGTGCGTTGTGATGTTTCAAAACACAGCGACATTGTCGCTGCTTTTGCAGCTTTCCGACAGCATTTTGATCGTCTTGATCTTCTGATAGCCAGCGCATCAAATTTTTACAGTACTCCCCTGCTGGACGTTACGGAAGAAAACTGGGACAATCTGGTTGATACTAATTTGAAGGGAACATTCTTTACCATGCAGGAAGCGGTAAAGATTATGCAGAAACAGTCGATCATAGCCAGAATCATTACCATAACCGATATTTCCGCAAATCTTATCTGGCGAAACTTTGCGCCTTATACGGTTTCCAAGGCAGGGATTCAGCACCTGACAAAAATCTTTGCCAAAACGTGTGCGCCCGGTATTCTTGTAAATTCCATTGCACCTGGAACGGTGACGATCAATCCTGAAAAAGAGATGGATACCGAGGCAGAGATGATCAAAAAAATACCGCTCAAGCGTCTGGGCGACCCGCTGGATATCATTAAAACAATCACGTTTCTTCTTGAAAGCGACTATATCACCGGTCAGGTTATCAGTGTTGACGGGGGAAGACTTCTTCAATAAGAGAGGTCGATGGAAAAGACCGTTTTGTTTTTATTATATTGTTTTTAAATCGGTTTAAAGAAACTCATCATAATCCTTGGAACCATTATGGAACAGGAAGTCCCGGTTATAATTCACGACCATGATCCCGTGAATCCGGTTAAGGAACCGCATAGCGAGACCTTCATTCCGGAACAGGTCAAAGAGATAAGTGAAACCCTCTCGGAAGCTTTCTTGCGTTTCAAAGAGAGTGAATCGTATGAACTTCTCTTAAAAAGTGCAGATAAAGCAAAAGAGTTCATCGAAAAAAACCCTGTTCAGGCATTACTCTACACACTCGGCGCAGGTGCCTTTTTCGGGTTTTTGTTGAGAAAAAAGCGTTAACAGGCATTTATTGACGACCCTATGATGAACCGCCCTAAGGAACAGGTTCCGCCTCGACCGAATGAAAAAAGCAAACACACCGGAATCCATAAAATCCTTGATGATACAGCAACGTCTACCTATCAAGACGTTATAGCAATAATAGAAGCAAAAATTGAGCTGGTCAAAATTGAGTTGACTGAAAAGATTTCGGTTGTTTCTGCTGTTGTGATACTTGGCGTTATATTGATTATCGGCATTGCCTACCTTATAACAACCTTTGCATTGCTCACAGGAGAGCTGCTTGGGCATCCTTTTCTTGGCTATCTTATCGTAAGCCTTATTTTTCTTTCATGCTTTGTGTTCTTCACGAAACTCAAACCCTTGCTTCTGAAGGACCTGCTCCAAAAAATTTTCTTATCGGTCAATGACTACAAAAAATGAGCCTTTAAACAGCATTCAGGCAAGAATAGAGGAGCTGCAGAACACCATTGCCGAAAAAGAAGATCAGATCAGGTCGAGAGCTCTGCATCTTTCAGAAAGTATTAAAGCTGAACTTGAACCAATGCAGATTGTCAAAAAATATCCATTTCAGGCTGCCGGAGTAACCTTTCTGACCGGTCTGGTGTTAACAAGGGCACTGCGTGGCCCCAAACGCACTCCATCTTCGGAACAGCCAGACTGTTACCCTGTTCAACCACAGAGAAACAGTGCGCTCTATACCATCGGGCTTGATGTCCTGCGATCCGCAAAGGATCTTGGATTCAGTTACCTTCAAAAATATATCGACGGTAAACTCAAGTAACCTGCCCAATACGCCCTCCTCCTTTTACCGTTCCCTGAACCTGTTCCCAATTCAGGGCTTCAAGAGGACAACATGACTTTTATTACAGAAATTACTTACCTTGTTTAACAGAGTAATTGATTATTTCTGGCTCAACCGAAAGCTGGCCCTCTCAATATCTTAGTGAGCTGAAGATTTCAAGGGTGCTTTCAACCAGTTTAATTTTTTTGGGCACTACATCCAGACTATGACCATCCAGCATAACCCGTCAGCAGTTCAAAGCAAGGAACACTTTTATGTCAACAGAAATGCCCGGAAACTTTTTCATCTGACTGATCCTGCATTTCTGGCTTTACCCTCTACCGGTCAGGAAAGTTTCAAACAAGCTGAGAAACAGACCGGCATAATCAATGACTTCCTGATAAAACAGAAAGGTGCCGAAGCAAAACCGGTTCTTCCTGCACAGTTCAACGGCATGAAGCTGCTGCATGAACTGTTTCACTATGTCATGACTTCATCCATTGCCGCCAGGCAGCCTACCCTTCTTGAAAACGCTTATACAACATTTGAAACGGAAATTTCAAAAGAGCAATCAACCGAATACCTGACACGGTTTATCAGCGCATTTCCTACAGAAAAAGTTTATGCAGGATCTGAAACGCCCTTATCCTGGCTGAACATACAGAACAACAAAAAATATCTGCTTGAGGAATCATTCCTTGTCTGGCTTAATTCGCAGAATCCTGCTCTTGACCAGTTTTCTGACCTCTTGACTGATCAGAACGTGATGAAGGAAGAGGCATACAGGAAACTGATTCTGACCATGCAGAGCTCAATGAAGGCGATGGGACCGGTAGGTGCCGGAAATATTGACCTTATCGAACTGCTCACCGAGCCAATACGACACGCTCCATCATCAATCCTTGATCAGCTCCGTTATATCCAGCTGAAATGGTCGGACCTGCTTGCAGATTCTCCTTTGTTGAAACTGCTTCCTTCAGCTATTGATCTGATTGAGGATGAGGATAAGTACCTGTTTTTCGAAAAAATCGCCCATAGTGAGGAGGCCGGCAAAGCGAGCCACTTTTTTGAAAAAGAGGCCCATATACCGAGTTACAGCGCTTCTGACAGTGATGCTCCGGCAAACTATTCCACCGACTCATCATGGATGCCTGAAGTGGTCATGCTGGCTAAAAGCACCTACGTCTGGCTTGACCAGCTCACCAAACTTTACCGGCGCCCGATCAACCGCCTGCAGGATATTCCCGATGAAGAACTGGACTTGATGGCTGATCGTGGTTTTACCGCATTATGGCTGATCGGAATCTGGCAACGAAGCTACGCATCACAAAAAATCAAACAGCTGCAGGGAAACCCTGAAGCTAAAGCATCAGCGTATGCTCTCGAAAAATATGATATTTCTGATGATATCGGCGGCTATGAGGGTTATGAGAACCTCAGGCACCGAACCAGGATCAGAGGAATCCGTCTGGCAAGCGATATGGTTCCGAACCATACCGGAATGGATTCTGAATTGGTACGAAACAGTCCTGACTGGTTTCTTTCCACCGGTACACCTCCATACTATAATTACTCCTATAACGGCCCGAATCTGAGCAGTGACTCCCGCTACGGAATTTACCTTGAAGATGGATACTGGAACCGTTCTGATGCGGCGGTGACCTTCAAACGGGTCGACTACCTCACCGGCGACACTCGCTATATCTATCATGGCAATGACGGCACCATCATGCCGTGGAACGATACAGCTCAGTTGAACTTTCTCAGCCCTGAAGTGCGTGAAGGAGTCATACAACAGATCCTGCATGTCGCAAGGATGTTTCCAATCATCCGTTTTGATGCCGCCATGGTGCTGGCAAAACGGCACATTCAACGTCTTTGGTTCCCCCTCCACGGCCAGAGCGGAGGCGTCCCTTCAC
>Ga0209083_1004188_pt1 | contig 11303 bp, 9 predicted proteins | sample AM7aDNAmetaG_FD_184132 | JGI IMG/M metagenome (GOLD analysis project Ga0209083, IMG submission 184132) | Freshwater microbial communities from Finland to study Microbial Dark Matter (Phase II) - AM7a DNA metaG (SPAdes) (version 3) | ecosystem: Environmental > Aquatic > Freshwater > Lake ...
GGAGAAGCCGGAAAGAGCGCGGTTTTTAATTCCACGACATTGTATCCGTTCCTGCTTGAATTTATCTGCGGAGGAAGATCTTCTTTCCAGAAACCGGTGGTATCGGGAGGCGTATACTGCGGCTGGCCCGCGAGGTTAACGCGGTTGTAAAACCCGAAGGTCATCGTAACGGGCTCGTTGACGTAAACCTTGTTTTTATTCAAATCCACCCTGACAAAAAGGTCATTTCCTCCGGCATTCTGAACACCGCCGTCCTGCCGCGCTGCCTGCTGAGTCTGGGGCGGAACACCCTTCGCGACTTCAACCGCTATCGGAGCCGACTTATAGGTCTTGCCGCCCGCTTCAACCGTAAACGGCGGGATGGTGAATTTTCCCGGCCCTTTGGGATTCAAAGTATAGTCGTAGATAACGGAGGTTGAAGAGGTCATTTTTCCGTTTACAAAAGAAAAACTTGACTGGGTCCTCTGGCCGCCCGCGTAGACATTGAAATCATTCATCTGAGGGGCTTTCAGGGCAGGCGAAGAACTCCCGGACACGGTTACCTGCAGGGCGATCCTGTCTCCTGAATCTATGGAGTTCTTGTCAACCGCTGAGGTGACCGAAATATCATCGGATGCGGCCGCGCCGGCGAATAATATGAGAGCCAGTATGAGCTTCTTCATTCTTTACCAGTCTTCCTTTACGCCGCCCCAGTTGTAACCCTTCATCTGCTGCTGTTTTTTCTTGTCCAGGGCCTTCTTCTCGTCTTCGTTCACGGCTTTTAGTATTCTTTCCGCGTCTTCTTTGGACATCTTGGGCTTCTTCTCTTCCTGACCTTTATCTTTTTGGCCTTCCTTCCCCTTCTCTTCCTTCGCTTTCTGCGCCTGCTGTGCTTTCTGCTCTTTCTTGTCTTTCCCGTTCTTGCCGTCTTTATTCTGTTTATCCTGCTGCTGCTTCTGTTTATCCTGTTTATTATCCTGCCCTTGCTGCTTGTTCTTATCTATATTTTCTTTTATCTTTTTCCTGGTAAATTCCAGATTATATTTTGCGTCATTATCTTTAGGGTTGAGCTCCAGGCATTTCTGGTAGTACTGAATAGCCTCGGGCAGTTTCTCCGCCTTAAAAAGAGAATTGCCGATATTATAATAGCTTTTCGCCTGCATTTCAATGTCTTTGGAATAGCTTGCTTTTTCAAACTCTTTGGCCGCTTCCTCGTACTTTTCGGATTTATAAAGGGCGTCGCCGCAGTTAAAATGCAGCACCGGGTTTTCCGGGTCGTCTATCTGAGCGTCCTGATACTTGGAAAGGGCGCCCTCAAAGTTGCCCTTGCGGAACATGCCGTTGCCGGAATCAATCTTGCCCTTTAAGCCGGCGTGAAGAGGCGCTGCCGCCAGGGCGAGAAGAACCGCTATGATAAATATTTTTATTTTTTCCACGGGATCCAGAATCCTTTCCTGCCGGAAATGAACATCTCCGCCAGCAGAAGCAAAAACGCGAGCAGGGTAAAATATTGGTAGCGGTTCTCGTACTTCACGTAAGTTGTGCTTTTCAACTCTTTCTTTTCCATTCCCGAAATATCATCATAGATCCGGTCAAGCTCAATATCCGAACCGGAAGCCCTGAAGTATTTGCCGTCCGTCTCGAGGGCGATCTTTTGCAGAAGCATTTCGTCAAGCTTTGACATTATGGTCTGCCCGCTGCTGTCCTTTTTATAGCCCGACAGATTGCCGTTCTCATCCACCGCGGGGATGGGTTCTCCCTCCGGCCTGCCGATACCTATGGTGTAAACCCTCACGCCTTCCTTTCTCGCTTCCTTTGCGGCGCCCAAGGGGTCACTCTCGTGATCCTCTCCGTCAGTCAGAAGAATAAGGACCTTGTGCTTCCTTTCTTTCTCGGGAAAACTCTTTACCGCAACCTTAATGGCTTCTCCCAGTGCCGTTCCCGGCTTCGGGATAAGGCGCGTGTCAAGCATTGAAAGGAGCATTTTTGCCGCCGTGTAATCCAGGGTTAACGGGCACTGAACAAAAGCAACTCCCGCAAACGCGACAATTCCGATACGGTCCCCCTGGAGTTTATTCATCAAGCCGGAGAGGCTTTCTTTCGCCTTAGCCATTCGGCTCGGTTTAATATCCTGAGTCTCCATGCTCCCGGAGCAATCCACGGCTATCATCACATCTATGCCGCTGCGTTTTATCTCCACCAGCCTGCCGCCAATCTCCGGGCCGGCGGCCGCGATCACAAAAAAGAAGAGCGAAGCTATGAGCAGAATGAAGCTGAAGACTCTGCGGCGCGGGTTAATGTTCGCCGCAAGGCGCGCGAAAGCGGACGATGAGGCCAATTTGGCCGCATCAACCGCTCTGTTGCGCTCGCTCCAAACTATAAATATTACCGCAAGCGGCACAAGAAGCAGCGCGTAGAGTATGTAGGGGCTGTTAAAGTGCATACCGCTCTCCAAAAAATAGCTTTGTTTGATGTCACCGACAAAGGCATTCGATGTCACCGATAAACCTCATGGTCTCCTCGGTGTAATCGTTTTAACATCTGTGTCATCAAACTTACTTTTTTGAATCATGCCTCAAGGCAGCTTGCGCAGCAAAGTGTTGTTAAGCGCCAGTTCAGCCGCAAAGAGCAAAAGCGCCAGCAAAAGCAAGGGCAGATAATGATCCGTATATTCCGTGTATTCAATGCCCTTTATCTCGGTCTTTTCCATTTTGTCTATCTGCTTGTAGATGTCTTTTAGGGCCTCGGCAGTTGTAGCACGGAAATAGATGCCGTCTGTGGTTTCGGCTATGCCTTTGAGCAGCGTTTCGTCCAGGTCTTCCTTTATATACGCGTATCTTTTCCCGAAGATCTGGTCGTCCACGGGGAAAGGCGCCTCGCCTTCAGCGCCTACGCCTATGGTGTAAATCTTGATGTCAAAGGCCGTCGCCATCTTCGCGGCGGTGAGCGGGTCAACTTCTCCCATATTATTCCGCCCGTCCGTCAGCAGGATTACTATTTTTGATTTCGCCTTGCTGTCCTTAAGACGATCAATGCAGGTGGCAATGGCGTTGCCTATGGCCGTGCCGTCAGTCTGAGTCATCCCTACGTTAACGCTCTTCATAAAATCTATTACCGCGCCGTAATCGGTGGTAAGCGGGCACTGCAGGAGGCTGATTGCCGAAAAGATCACAATGCCGATACGGTCATTTTTTCTTCCCTTGACGAAATCGGCGGCTACCGACTTTGCCGTCTCAATGCGGTTCGGTTTTAAGTCCTCCGCTTTCATACTGCCGGAAGTGTCCATGCAGAGGACAATGTCTATTCCTTTTGTCGCTATCTCCTCGGTGCGAAGCCCTGACTGCGGCCTTGCAAGCGCCAGCACAAGCAGAACGAGCGCGGCAACGCGCAGCCATAGGAGCGGCTCGCGGCCCTTAGCATTAAAATCTCCCAGCCCCTTAAAAAGACGGAAATCGGAAAAGATTAGCGCGGCTTTCTTGTTCTTCTCCCTCATTAAATAATACCAGGCCGCGGCGGCTATGAGCGGCAGCAAGAACAAGAATAGGGGATTTGCGAATCTCATTTTACGACGCCTCCTTCGACAGGCGCCTGCGCCGGAGGGACGTATTTTGTTGTTTCGACAATGTTCACGCCCGTTAAAAAGTCATTTTCTATCTTTTCGCTCTCAGGGACAAGCCTGGCGAACTTTACGAGATCGCACTCTTCAAGAAACGCTTTGATATCAGTTATCTCCGAGCGTTTTATCTTTCCGGAGTTTCTGAGCTCCGCGTAAGCTTCGCTGGTGGTCCTTTCTACGATGGGAAGTTCAAAACGCGCTTCAAGGTAACTCCTGATTATCTCAGAGAGGAGATAGTAATGCTCACGCACTTTTCCCTGCTCAACCAGCTGAAGCCCTTTCAGTTTTTCCAGACGTTCAAACGCGACTTCGTGCGCGGGACGGGCAGGTTCAACGGGCGAGAAGACTCCGCCTTGCTTCTTTGCCTTCAATAGTTCGTATAGGAAAAAGCCTCCGGCCGCGAGGAGCGGCAGTATAACCGTAAAGAGCCAGAACCAGAAGGAATGCGGGATAGTAAGAGGCGGTTTAATGTCGCGGACGTCGTCTTTATCGTCCGGCCCCGGCTTCACGGGTTCTACTCTCAGGATAAGCTTGGGGCTGGAAACAGACTTTTCCGTTCCGTCCTTGTCCGTGTATGTTACATTGATCTCCGGAATCTCGTAATCCCCGGTGGTAAAAGTGGTTATTACCAGGTCATACACGAGCTTCGTTTTTCCCCAGCTTTTATAAGGCCCTTTCTGGATATGGTCCTTGACTTCAAAGGCGCCAAAATAGGACGACAGGTCCACAGGGGCAAATTTAACATCCCCTCTGCCTTCGGCCGCAAGATGAAAGCTTACTTTGTCTCCGATGGTAATCTTGTCCCTGCTCAAGGATACTTTCACGGAAACGGGAGCCCTCTCCGCGCCAAAAGCGAGAGTCGAAAGCAGCAAGGCAAGGACTATTTTACTTAGCAATCTTAAAAACATTCTCATAGATGGTTACTTTTTCCGCCTTTAAAAGCTGTTCTATCATCTGCCCATATATTTCCTGTTGTTTTTGCATTGCGCAGGCCTGATAAACCTTTTCTTTTGCTTCCTCGAAACTCTTCTGGACTTCTTTCTTATCTTTGTCCTGTTCCGTGAAAGCTTTTTTGTTCGCCTCGTAATAATTCTTCAGGTCCGACTCTGAAATCTTTAACTTGCCGCGAATCTCCTCTTCCAGCAGTTTCTGCACCATAAAACTCTTCTTGGCCTGATAAGCCTTGTCTATAATATCCTTGTCATTCTCAAAATTCCTTCGCTTGGCCGAATCAAACATCAATTCAGTCGCTATATACTGTTTCAGGAACTCCGGTTTCTTTGAATCCTCCTTGAACATCTCCTGCGCGTAAGGCGGAAGTTTTGAAAGTTCCTTATCCAGTTCCTCTCTGGTAATATTTCTGTCCCTGATTTTTGCCACAATTGTTCCCTTGGCCATTTCTATCTTTTTATTCAGGGTTGAGGCCTTCTCCATCTCGCGCCGGGCTTCAAGCGGCTTGCCGAGCCTTTCAAGGCACTCAATAGTCCTGGTATTTACCTCCTGGGTGAGATTGCTTCCGGGCGCCAGCACTTTGACTTTTATGAATTCAGCCAGGGCGTTCTGATAATCGTTCAGGTCTTCCATATATATCTTGCCGATGATGTAGGAGATATTCGCGCTCTCGTTCCCCGAGAGCCCGCCCTGTTCCTGAAGTTTTTTAAATTCCGCGACGGCCTGAGGATACAGCCCCTTTTCTTTCAGTTCATTGGCGTACTCTTTCTGCTTTTCAACGCCGATGAACCCCACGGCGGATCCGCCCCCGCAGGAGACAAGAAAGAGAGCAATAACAAGAAGCAGAGAAACTTTTCCGTACATAGAAGAAATCCTCCTCATCTGAACCGCGAAGCCCTGGCCCGGAAGAAATTGATGAGCGGTTTAACATAGGGCTTTCCGGCTGTAATATCAATACTGTCTATCTTCGCGCTTCTGAAAGTCTTCTTCAGGCTCTCAAGCTCCGACAGCCTGCCCTTTTTAAATCTCGCGGAGAAATCCGCATCAGAGCTGTTTATTACGGCGGTTAGACCGGTTTCGGCGTCCTCAATTTCAAGAAAGCCCACGCCAGGGAGGCCCTGTTCAAGTTCGTCCGTTATCCTTATGCTTATAAGATCGTGTCTTTTCGCGGTTATCCGGAGGTCCTTCTCAAAATCCCTGTCAAGAAAATCGGAAACGAGGAAGACCACAGCCTTTCTTTTGACAATTTCGTTCAAATACTGGAGAGCGGACTTTATATTTGTGCCCCTGCCTTTGGGTTTGTGAGAAATGAGTTCTCTGACGATGCGGAGGGTGTGTTTCAGCCCTTTCTTTGGAATTATTGTCTTTTCAATGGAATCCGTGAACCCTATCATGCCGACCTTGTCGTTATTTTTGATAGCCGAAAGGGCCAACAGCGACACTATCTCAGCGGCAGTCTCGTTCTTGAACTTATCCGATGTGCCAAACTCCCCGGAAGCGGAAAAATCCACAAGAAAGACCACGGTAAGCTCGCGCTCTTCGGTGAACTTCTTGATGAAAGGCTTGCCGAACCTCGCGGTGACATTCCAGTCAATGCTCCTGATGTCGTCGCCGGGATTGTACTCCCGCACTTCCGCGAACTCGACCCCGCGCCCTTTGAAAATACTCTCGTACTGGCCCGCGAAGGTCTCGCTTACAAGGCGGCCGGTCTTTATCTCAATGCGCCGGACCTGTTTCAGTATATCCTTGGAGATCATGGATTAAGGAACCTCTATCTGGTCGAAAACCTGCTTAATTATATTCTCTGAGGTTATTTCTTCCGCCTCTGCCTCGTAAGTAACTATGACGCGGTGGCGCAGAATATCGGCGCCGATCATTTTAATGTCTTCCGGCGTCACGTATCCCCTCCCGTTTATGAATGCCAGAGCCTTCGCCGCCTGGATAAAGCAGATGCTCGCCCTCGGCGACGCGCCGTAGGCAATAAGCGGCTTTAAGTCGTTCAGTTTGTATTTCTCCGGCTCCCTCGTGGCAAACACCAGATCAAGAACATAGTTTTTCACTTTCTCGTCAACATAAATATCGCTGATAACTTTCTTGACGCGGATAATATCGGCCGGAGTTGCCACCCTATTAACCTTGATATCCTTGTTGCCCGCCATCCGGTCAATAATCTGGTTCTCTTCTTCCTTATTCGGGTATGCAACTTTAAGCTTGAGCATAAACCTGTCAACCTGAGCTTCCGGAAGAGGATAGGTGCCTTCCTGTTCTATCGGGTTCTGCGTGGCGATGACAAGAAAAGGCGCCGGCAGGGGATAGGTCGTGTCGCCGATGGTCACCTGGCGTTCCTGCATTGACTCAAGCAGGGCGCTCTGGACTTTCGCGGGCGCCCTGTTTATTTCGTCGGCGAGTATAAGATTGGCAAACACGGGGCCCTTCTTCACGGAGAAAGCGCCGTCCTTGGGGTTGAATATCAAAGTTCCGGTAAGATCCGCGGGGAGCAGGTCCGGCGTGAACTGTATGCGCTGGAACTTCATGTCCAGCGCGGAAGAAAGCGTCTTTACCGAAAGGGTCTTAGCCAGTCCGGGCACGCCTTCTATCAACAGATGTCCGTCGGAGAGCAATCCAACAAGCATCCTGCTGATGAGGTATTGCTGTCCGACAATAACTTTTCCTATTTCGGCGGAAAGCGCGTTTATAAAATCGCTCTCCTTTTTGACAAGTTCATTCATTTGCCTTATGTCTTTTTCCATGGAACTCCTCCTGAAATACTTTTAGCAAACAACCTTATGACACTACTACCGGGTTCTTTGTTCCCTAATTTCTCCTTCTCCAGACACCGCCGCCGAAGGTCGTAACATACATGGTGTCTTCGTCCCAGACAACCCCCGTAACGCCGAGGAATGGGGGCCCGTCAAACTCCTTCCAGCTATTCCCGTCGTCCTCGCTAAACATTATTCCGTGAGTGAGAGAGGCCGCATAGACTTTTCTGCTTGAGGAAGGGTCAAAAGATATCCCCGTCGCATGGGTATAGGTACTGTATTTCGCTGAAAAACCAATGTCCAGCCTCTTCCAGGTCTGCCCGCCGTCCGCGCTTTTTAATATTCCGCCGGAATCGTGATTTCCGGGAATGGCGCTGCCGGCCGCGTAGAGAATCTTCTCGTCATTCGGATGAATTGAGAAGTTCATCAGCCAGGGATGTTCCAGCAGGCAGGTCCAGCTTTCCCCCTTATCAACCGACTTGTATAAGCCGCCCGGAACGGGGAACTTTGAACCGTCTCTTTTCGCGGTTATGCTGCAATATAGCGCGCCTGATGCGCCGAGTTTTAGTTTATGAACGTGCTTATTGCCTTCCTGCCCGAGCCCGCTTGATTTTTTCACCCAGCTTAGCCCAAGATCATCGGACCTGTACACGCCGTCTCCAAACATCGCGGCATAGAGTGTTTTACCGTCCTTGATTATTGAAGTGGCCGGAACAGCAGGCAGCCCTTTGGAGATTGATATCCAGTTTTTCCCGAAATTTTCGGACTTTATTATCCCGCCCGGGTGCTTCACTTTGTCTACATTAGTCCAGGTCGGGATATCGTGCTGGTTTGACGCCGCGGCGTAAATCACGCCTTTATTTTCTTTGTCAAACGCGAGTTCATAAACGCTGTTTTGCCAGGGATTGCCTTCCACGCCCAGCGCCCAGGTGGAACCAAAGTCCTCGCTTCTCGCGAAACCGAAATCCGTATAGCAAATATAGTGCCGGTTCTTCTCAAACGGGTCCACATAATAGTTCCAGGTTGTTGTCACTTCAAGCCCGCGCGATTTCCAGATAGAGGAGCGGGCCGGTTTGTTGACCGGAGTCGAATAGACCTGCCTCCAGGATTTGCCTCCGTCTGTTGAGATAATGGTCTCGCCGTAATTCGTTCCCATTATTGTTTGAGGGTCCGCCCTGTTAATATTGAAGCCCGTATTGAAAGGCCCTCCCCAGCCGAGGCCCCACTGATAAGAAAGCCAGCCTATCTCCGTATTTCCCGAGCCCACGCCGGGATTGTAGCAGTTCTCCCATTGCTCTCCACCGTCGTTGGTTTTGTAAACCTTGTATTCTTTGTTGCTGTCAACATAAGCGGTTTCAGGCTGAGATTCGCCGCAAACCACTTTATAGAGGGCCGAAGTACTTCTTATCCCTTTCATTGAATCTTTCCAGGTCTCGCCTTTATTTGATGACACGCTTAACTTGCCGCCGGAAAGACAATAAAGGAATGTCCTGCCGTTTCCGCTGCCGCCGCAAAAAGATGCTATTGCCCCGTCTTTTACAAGTTTCCAGGCATTCCCGCTGTCTTTGGAAAGAAACACGCCCTGAAGAGTTCCCGCAAGCCAGAGGCCGTCTTCTGCAAAGAATCCTTTAACGTCGGAGAGAGCTTCAATCCTCGACCAGGAAATCCCTCCGTCGGGGCTTGTCCAGGCCTCTTTCTCCGCTGAAGCGAACATCGAGGCCGGGTTCTTTTTGCTTATGTAAATTACGTTGATGTACTTTTTGCCCCAGGGCTGATTCTTCAGAAGTTCCCAGTTTAGGCCTTTATCTTTTGAAACCTGAAGGCCCTGAGAGCTTCCGGTAAAAATAATATTAGGATCCGACGGATGGAAAGCCACTTCGCTGCGGTTTGTCCCGCTTATCTTTCTCGTATCAAACATCTTCCAGGTCTTCGCGCTGTCAACGCTTCTGTAAAAACCGCCCATATCGCAGGAAACGAAGAAGATGTTTTTGTCGTGGGGTGAATTCGCGGGAGAATATTGCGCGCCGCCGCCGCCGAGACCTATATTTTCCCAATCGCCGGAATACAAGGAACAAGCAAGCAGAAGCAGTATTGCCAGGGTTTTTCTCATCTACAACTCCTTTGAATATTGCCTATTTTATGCTATGCAGGCGCGAAAAACAATACGCAAAAGGGGCGCAAAGCAATCAGGATTTTTCCAAAGAGAAGGCTAAGGCATTTAACAAAACGGCAAGGTTACGGAAAATATTTATTACATATCCTCAAAACAGGGTTTATCATCTATGAATTCCGCGGGAAGGCCCAGGGCTTCAAAATACCCGCGCATCTTCATGCAGGCGAATTTCTCGGTTGAATTATGCGTCCCGCCGAGGATATTGATTCCGTGTTTTTCCGCGAATTCGTGAGCTTTTATCGCGCGCGGATTCCTGTTTTTCACAGATATCCCGGAAATGAAAGTATTTACGCTTTTTGAGAACGCCTCGGCCAGAAAATCAGCCCCGTTCCCGCCTCCGGCAACCACGGCAACCTTTCCGAGATTTATGGAATTCTTCCCGTAAGGATAAAGCTTAACTTTGTGCCCGGTTATCTCCTTGAGTTTATCCTTAATCCCCGCGGTTGTCTTTACCGTTGTTTTCCCGATAACCCCGCACCTGACTCCGTCGAATTTCGCAAACGGTTTCAACTGCTTTAAACCAAGCGCTTCGGCAAGGGCGGCGCTTGTTGAGTACTTCCCGAAAGCATCCAGCGGATGATGGAGATTAAAGACCGCTATCCTGCGTCTCTTGAACTCTTTGACCAGCTTGAGATCCATCGGGGAGAAGACTTTTGGCGCGAGATTTATATTCCAGACAGCCGGGTGGTGAACGAAAAGAAGAGCGTCGGAAATGTTTCTGCGGAGTATTTCTTTCATTACTTTCGGCGAGGGTTCCACTGCCGTAAAAACATGCGTGATTGTTTTAGCGAAATCAAGGACAAGTCCTATGGAGTTTTTTTTGTAGGCCGGAAGAACATATTTTTTTAAAGGCAAAACAGCCGCATTCCAATCTTCCCTCATTTCGGGAAGAATAAAATCACGTTTAAGTGTTTTGTATAGCTTTACTGCTTTCATATTTTCCTTTTAGCGCGCAGAAACTGAATAGAATTAATTATACCTTTCCGGAGGAAGGTGTTCAATATTCATTCTCGGGCTATTTGGGGGTGGTGATTTCGTATCTGCAGGCGATCTCGCCGTCCGGGTGTTCCGTGGACGCGTTTTTACCGAGGTACCTTCTTATATATTCAACGACGACCTTGTCAGCTGACACATTTACGCGAAGATAACCCGAACTTCCTAGAATTATTCCTTCTTTGTATCCGTATTCTCCGTCCGGACCCGGGTTTCCTGTATTTTTAGCGCTTGGCTGGGGCACTTCCTGATAAATCACGCCGTCTCTCTCCTGTTTCGCGAAGAGATGGTCGTGCCCGTGAAAGAATATATTTACGCCGTTATCAACGAGTAGCTTATGAATAGGTTTTTCCCAGCCGGGACGGTGAGCCGCAAACCCATAAGATCCGTCGGCGTTTAACCCGCCCCATTCATAAGTTTTTGAATATTCCACGCCGCCTCTTCCTTCCTCTCCGCCGCCAACCAGCTGGTGGCAGAAAACGAATTTAAATTTTGCTTTGCTGCCCTCAAGCGTCTTTCTGAGCCAGTCATACTGTTCTTTACCGAGCGTGAAGGCCCAGTTATCAGACTTTCCGGGCCTCGGCTTGTCCATCGTATACCTGTAAGGGTCAAGCGCGACGAAGAGCGCGTCGCCCCACACAAAAGAGTAGTAATTCCCTTTCTTCTCCGTATTTCCCGAAAAGAATTTATCCGGAAACGGGGCGTGGAAATAGAGCAGGCGCGCCTTCTCATCCCAGCCTGAGACCCGGTTGTTAGACTTTTTATCCGGCCATCCTGCCTCTCCCTCGTGGTTTCCGAGTACAAGGAAGAGCGGAACAGAATGGCAAATAGC
>Ga0209083_1004189_pt1 | contig 11302 bp, 23 predicted proteins | sample AM7aDNAmetaG_FD_184132 | JGI IMG/M metagenome (GOLD analysis project Ga0209083, IMG submission 184132) | Freshwater microbial communities from Finland to study Microbial Dark Matter (Phase II) - AM7a DNA metaG (SPAdes) (version 3) | ecosystem: Environmental > Aquatic > Freshwater > Lake ...
TTTAAGGATAACCCCGGTGCGTTCTATGAGAATGCAATTAAAACGTTTACAAAAGCTGCAGACTATGTAGAGACGAAAGTATTTAACTCTGGCGCCGCATTCCAGAACTCGTACCGTCGTTTAGTTAATGAGATGAATGGGGCTATACCTGATAAAGTTAAGGCCATGCTAGGGGCCAGTTTGTCGCAGCCAGTTCACTCCGATGCAGTGGCTAACGTAGGGCTCGAAATGGGTAGGCTCGTCTATGACGATGGCCTAATGAAATGGAAGGGTGTGAAGGATGATAATAACTTTATCAACCTATTCAAAGAAAGAGATGAAATAGCCAAGAAGTATGGCGTGGATGCCGGCAAGATTAACTTCATTGCTCGTGCTGTGTTTGAAGCTCGTCGTACTAAAGAGTTGATGGCTCACAATGCAAGAATTGATAGTCAGATAAAAGATCTTATTCAACAAGCTAAGATGACCGCCCATCCGCTTGAGCAAAAGCAGTTGATGGAAAAGGCCGATAAGCTTGCTAAGAAGAAAAAGATTCTTCACATGGATTCGGATGAGGTTGCCACATATGTGGGCTTCTTAAAGACCATGCCTGAGCTCCACAAGATGATTGACATATGGCAAGGAGTTCGTGAGAACATTCTTGATACCATGGTCGAGGGCGGCCTATATAGTGAAGAAGACGCTGATCTTTTACTTGATAGTGCTGCCTATGTCCCGTTCTACCGCGAAGACATGATTGAGAAAGATATGGGGCCGAAGTCATTCATTCCTGGCCTACAAGTCGCAGCAGACAAGAAGTTTAAAGGTTCTCAGTTACCCGTCAACGACATCTTTGAAAACATGATGCGTTGGGCTCACTATGGAATGAACCGTTCAGTCAGGAATAAGGCAGAGTTAAACCTGATCGATGGAGCATTGTCTCTTAACGTTGGTAAATCTCCTGCCGATCATCCTTTGATGACCCGAGTTAAAGAGGGCGATAAAGGAAATATCATCAAGGTTTACCGTGACGGTAAGCTAGAGTTCTACGATCTAAAGGATCCGCTCTACCTCGATACGTTTAGAGGTATGCAAACCATAGCAGTACCAACGATTAAATGGATGTCTGCAGTAGCTGATATTTTGCGTAAGTCGGTTGTGTTGAATCCTTTGTTCTCCTTAAGCCAGGTTCCGCAGGACTCCTTTGCTGCCATCTTCTCCTCTGGGTTAAAGCCTCGGTACGCGCTCACGATCCCTGCTCGTGCAGTCAAGGAGTTTGTCCAGTCGTTTACCAACACTCCTAGCAAAGCACACCTAGCTTTGAAAGCTGTCGGCGCGGTAGGTCGTGCAGACTATTCCGCTGCGACTGCTGCTGACCATGCAATTTTCAATAGCATGAAAGGCCCCCCTGGATTCGTAGGACGCACCAGACAAATGCTTGATAAGATCTCTATGGCCAGTGACAATGCTGTCCGTCAGGCGGTCTATAGTGCGGCATTGAAGTCTGGCCTCAGCCCAGCAGAGGGTTTAGAGAAAGCTTTTGAGGTCATTAACTTCCGCACTCGTGGGAGCAATCAGCTACTCATTGCTGTAGGACAAACTGTACCGTTCTTCAATGCTTATCTTGCTGCTCAGCATGTTGCGATTAAGACCATCACAGGACGCGGTATATCGCCCCAGGATCGTCGCAGTGCGCTGGAGACCCTAGCGGCCACGACAGCCTCAATCATGGCCCTATCGTTGATTTATACGATGGCAAACGCTGATGATGAGGACTATCTTAAAAAGTCATCTTCTATTAGAGATAGACTATTGATGATTCCCAAAACAGGTATGTCTATACCTATTCGTACAGACATTTTCTCTATTCCTAAGATTTTGACTGAGCACATGTATTTGCTCTTGACAAATAACGGTACTGAGGATGGTCGTAAGTTTAGGGATTCAATGGCGGCTGCTGCGGGCAACTCTATATTTGGACCAACACCTGTTCCTCAAGTATTCAAGCCCTACATTGAAACTAAACTGAACTACGACTTCTTTCAGGGAAAACCACTAGTTGGGAAATGGCAACAAGGGTTAGACCCCAGCAGGCAGTTTAACGATAGCACTTCTGAATTGGCCAAGATATTGGGTAGCACCAATCTGGTTTCTCCCATTAATGCAGACCATATGCTTCGTGGTATGTTTGGTTCTGTTGGAGGATTAACGATTCTCCTGACCAATCACATGATATCTGCTATGGAGGGTAAGCCTAGGCCAGAGATGACGATTAATGATATGTTGACCTCACTCCCAGGAACCAGTGGATTCATTAGTAAAGAATTTGAATCAGGATACAAGAAAGACTTCTACGTCTTGAGGGATGAGGTCGATAGAGCTGCTGCCACATTTGCGGATATTAAGAACCGTAGTCCACAAGAGGCCAAGGAGTTTATCTCCAAGCCCGAGAACAGGGCTCAGGTTAGCATGGCTAAAGGTATTGATAAGATTGCCAAAGAACTCACTCACATTCGTAAAGCAATCAACTACACGCTAGAGTTACCTGAATCAAAAATGAGTTCCGCTGAAAAGCAAATCAGAATAGAAAAGCTTAAACAAACAGAAGAACATATATTTCAGCAGATCAATCTTAAGAAGCTTAGAGAGCGTGCAATGATCTAGCTGTAAACGTTTACACCTGGAATAGGCGCTCAACAGTTAATGCTAAAGCATCTATTTCGTCTAATTTATAGATGTTCCACATGCGTTTTTGTCCGTGTAAACCGTTGACAGAGCCTCTATGGCAGTCCGCACAAAGCGGCATGGAAGTAAACCATTGCCCTTGTTTAATCTCGTGGCACTCGCTTGGGCCAGGGCATGAGCAAACGACACATGCCATTTCCTTGATTCTCAGGATGTGTTCCCTCTCTGCTTTGGTTGGTGTCTTTTTGTTTTTGCTTTGCATGTTTGTGTTCTTCTGCTTTGAATAAGCTGGTGAATGCCTTGTTACAGCCCTGACAACGGAAAAGACCGCCGCTGAAAACGATCTTTCCTTTTTTCATTTAAGTAGCATCCCTAGATCCGAAGCAATACTATCAGCTATGGTCTGTCCACCGTAGCTTATGGTCTTTGCTCCATCGTTGTTTAAGACGGCGTCTATGGATTCTTTTACGCCCTTTTTATAGCCAGTGGTGTAAACGCTGTCACCTTCTACGATCATGGTGATAGCATCTCTGACAATGGCTGAAGCTTTCCTTTCCTTTGCGGCGTCTTTCATTTTGTTGTAGATGTCCTCGGGTAAATGAACCGCGTAGGGGATCATGCGTTTAGGTGTTTCCATGCTATGTACTCTTGATAGATAAAGTTAAAGTGTTTGGCTGCTGTTGGGTTCTCTTTGAGCTCTGCTCTAGATTCGATCTGGAGCTCTTCTCTAAGCCATTTGGCAGCACGCAATTCTGATTCGGCATGTATTTGTCCGGCCTCAAGCAAGAACTTGTGAAACCCTGGATCTCTGCACAGCATTGCAGACCTTCTGACAATGTCATGGCTGTATTCCAAGTTTTGATCCATGGGTGTCTGATCATCCGATAGACGTACCATGACAACCTGGTAGCGAGCCCCCACAAAGTCCCTCAAAACCTGCTCAGGGACTTCATCGGGGTGGACGGAAAGGGTAAGTACATACCCAGTCCGATCTTGCCTCATAGAGACTTTTAAAGCCTCGAACTGGTTGGTCTTCAAAAGGGTACGTCTCCCTCTTCTTCAATGCAAAAGGGCACGTCTCCCTCTTCTTCAATGACCACTTGTTTGGGAACGGGCTTGGGTTCTTCGGGTTTCTTGTAGTTGTCCCAAGATACCCTCAGCCACGGGCCATTGGACCCCTGCATGTTCCACATGGCCAATTTGATTTCTATCTCGTCCGGGTTGGTTTGTTCTTCCAAAAGAGCCAGGATCACGGATCGGTCTATCTTTACAGAACCCTTGTAGTCGGGGTGCTTTGGAGATGTCTTGTATTTATTGGGGTTAAATGACCCGCTATTAGGATACTGATTCATATTTTTCCCTTGCTGCTGTGAATTTTGTTAAAAGATTTTTGTATTCGTCTGGGGCGTCAGCCTGTAGACGGTCGAAGATAACTCGGTTAACTTTGAAGACGCTCATAACGTCTGCCTTGCTACCGCAGGTGTCGAGCATGAGCTCTGTTGAGTCGCAGACCAGAGATGCCCACTCTGTAGTGTTGGCTTCTGGGTTGGCCTCGACCTTTAGATTCCAGTCACCGCCCTTACCCTCGATCACTGCGGGAGGGGTGGGAACGGGCTTAGGAATAGGACTGGTGATGGGCTTAGGAATTGGCTTGATGGGTTTAGGTTCAAGAGTATCTGCGGCGTCTATAGGATCGCTCTCAGTTATCTCTAGCGCGGTCATCCACAAGTACCTACGTTGGTAGGTTTCGCAAGCCCCTAGGTTTTGTATATCGTGGGCTCCTTTGAGCTGGGCGGTGGCCATAGGAGATGTAATGACGATCATGGAGCCGTCCTCTGTGTCGGTGATTGACAGAGTAGCGTAGTCCACGGTGTAGGAGATAACCCCACAGAGTCCTAGGTCGTTAAAGATCCTCTGAGCGGGCGGGAGGAAGTCGCCAAGCTCAAAGTACTTATAGCCGGCAAATTTGTTGTGACCGGTTTTCTCTAGCTTGGTATCAAGAATTTTGACCCTAGCCTGCATTAGTTTTTTGTGAACACTCATTTGGTTTTCCTTGTTGTTTTCTTAACTATTTTTTTCTTTGGTACGGGTTGTTTAAACTTAGGCATCCTCGGGTTGACCCTAGCCTGCATTAGTTTTTTGTGAACACTCATTTGGTTTTCCTTGTTGTTTTCTTAACTATTTTTTTCTTTGGTACGGGTTGTTTAAACTTAGGCATCCTCGGGTCATCCTTGTATTTTTCTAAATTTGTGGCGTGATCTAAACAGGTGTCCATGTAGTTCAATAAGTTTTGCGTCTTTTCCCTAATGGCTCCTTTAACGAAGTCGTATTCATTAAAATCTATGTCAATGATTATTCTGGTCATGTTTTTCTCCTTAATCGATAATTGTGATTGTGTTTGAGTCTAAATACTTCTGGTACTGGCTACAGAACTGGGATACCTGACAGTACTTCTGGCAGCGAGTACGCTCACCCTCGCGAGTTTCAATCTCATGGCCCTTTCCTGCCTCAGCAAGCCCTGCCTCAGCCTCTGTGAGGATCGAGTAAACCTTCTTGGCCCTGACGCCTCCAATCTTCTTTAAAGCGTATGTGGTGGGCTTTTCCCACATATCCTCTGGGGTGCATTCCTGCAGTTCTTCCCCAGTCGTCATGGCGAAATACGCCTCATTGTGTTGTTCGATCTTTTTGGTTATGTATTCCTCTCTGGCTGTAAACGTTGACAGCGGGTATTCTATGACCGCAATTGGGGAGGGAGGATATCCCTCTCTGTTGACTGCGTCCCTGGCTGACCAGTCTCTAATGATGGCTACGATTTGTACCTTCTTTACGGGTATTTTCTTTACACGTTCAACTAGCCAAGCGTAGATGTTGAGTTGTTCGCCCCATTCTGCCTTTTCGTTAATGACCGCCCACGCACTCGTGACTTTGTAGTCATTGATCACAATACCATCCTCTTCGACCTCTTGTAGATCTATGGCGCCAGAGATATCCCACCCTTCAAAGTTGGTGTGTAGGCGCTCTTCGACGATATGGTGCTTGTCTTTCCCGTGCTCAAGGATATTGTGAACGGCAGAACCAAACAAAGACCAAACCATTTCACTGGCATCTTGGGTAATGTCTTCCCAATGTTTCTTTTTAAGCTGAACAATCCTAGGTGAATTGATGAGCTCTGTAGCAGAGATATGAGCCTTACCTTTTGAGTAGGTCGGTCTCTGGATTACGTTAACGAACGTATCGGGTAGGTTGAATTTGTTAGTAAGTTTCATAGCTATGGATGCCCTTTTTAAATTTAATCATTGCTAAAGCTATGTTGTAAGACCATTCAGAAATATCTTCAGGGTCTGTCGTATTTGGTTCTTTTGCAACATAAGCCTGCATAGCGTGTGCCGCAAAGTAATCCAATAAATCCATGCCATGGGTAGTTCCAGTTGGAAATGCTTTCATTAAATGCTCCTTTGTTTAAGTAACAGACATACTATATCTGTTCTGCATATCATATAGGTGTTGCATAACCCTGTCAATAGGGTTTACAATATTTTTTATGAGATATGCAAATCGAATTGACGCGAACCAAAATGCCATCGTAGATGCTCTTCGGGAGTGTGGTGCTACTGTGAGGATCATTAGCCAGGGTGCAGGTATACCTGACCTTCTGGTGGGCTATAACGGGTATACGATTTTAATGGAGCTCAAAGATGGCTCGAAGCCTCCTTCGGCTCGCCGGCTAACAGAGGATGAGCAGAAGTTCTTTGACGAGTGGACGGGTGGTATGTTGGTTATCGTCAATAGCATAGATGAAGCTCTTGACATTCTAAAAAATTGTGATTAAAGTAAAGCCTTGCAGTTGTTCCTTTGTGAAGTTGTTTGGATCTTATCCCACCTAACCCGTGGGATTTTTTTTGTGCTAAGATTTAAGCGCCAAGACGCATGGGGATTGGGCAAATCAGGGCGAGCCGTTAATCGTACCTGTGATGCCGTCTTAACGGGTCAGTCCCCAGCCGTGTTGGTGAAACGGGTTAGCGCCGTGGGAATACTTTTCGGGAGATGAGTGTTGTTCAACCCGCCACTGCTTTATGTGAGCACCAACAAAGCGTCCTAGTGGCGCTTTTTTTCGCCCAAAAACCGGCAAGAAGTACTTTTTTCCTTGACTGGACTACATTAATTATTACTTGACATTGTTTTTTATTGTTTGATATACTACGCGCATCAACGGCTTGGTAACCCGTTGTAGTTCGTTGAAGCGCCCCGAACCCTTATGGAAGGAGCGGGCTTTGTCAAAGCTGAGATGTCCTGTCAACGCAGGCTCTTATGCGGCAACCAAGCCTAAAGCTCGTATCTTTCCATAAGGGTTTTTTGCTTTCCGCTACCCGTACTCCACACGATAGCAAGCACCTGCATGGGTGGCGTGGAATGGAACACGCGCACTGGAAAGACCAACCAGTACGTTCTAGACTTGTTAAGGTACTAGAGCAGGCATAGATGAACGTGACGCCCTTAGCATCTATCCCGATGAATTAACCGCCTATGGTGAGAACGTTAGTCGCAGAAAAGCCAGAAGTGCCCTGCGATGGACACGGTAACTGCTGAGCCCACATGAGTCGGGGTCACCGGTCACCCGGGGTAGCCATGGAGAAATTTTTTTTAGTTTTTCCGCTGTAAACGTTTACACCCAACATATAAACAAAAAGCTCTAAGGGTTTACGACGCTTGACACGGTGTAACTAGGTGTACTATATTACACCCTCAACAACGGGAGATGTGATGGATACGACATATTTAAAGAAGGCCAGGAGGTTGTGGAGTGTGGATTACATGCCTTACTGGCACCAGCGCGAGAACATGCGTAAGTGGATACGGGCGGTACGGGCTCTTGGGGATCACTCACTCTTGGCCAAACAAGTAAAGAGAGTATGAAGGTGAAAGCAGTATTTGAATTTAACTATCCAGACGACGAAGCTGATTTCAAGGTATATGCCAAGGCGCATGAGCTGCATCAGGCGTTGGTCGATATCGAGGGGTTAGTGGTCCTCAACGAGGAAAACGCGCTAGAGGCCATTAGAAAGATCGTGGTAAAGATTTTAGGGGAACTTCAATGATCAAGAAATTGCTTGAGTATTTGTTTAGTTTGTTTCGTAAACCAGTCAAGGAAGAAGTAAAGGAAGAAGTTAAGGCAGCAGAGAAAAAGCCACGCAAGAAGTACACATCACACAAGCAGGAGCGTGAGAACTTCAGCGATTTATTGGATGGGATAGAGAGCACGTTCGAGGGCTACAAACTACCGATGGAATCGGCCTCATGGCTTAACAAAGACTCAGTCATTGGCCTAAAGAAGCTAGGAGCACATGTACCCAACCCGTTCGAAGTTAAATGGGATGTGAAGGACGAGCTTATTAACCTAGAGGGCATGACCAAGTTTCCTGCGATTATGTGTATTGGAGTAAAAAGCCAGTCCAATGGAAATAAAGTTAGTCCAACGTTCATGTTTGCAATTAAGCAAACCAAGCTACCTTGGTACGCCGCATATCACCCCGGCATTCCCTATGAATTCGGCATGGCCTATCCGTTTGAAGGGAAATTGTTTTGGGTTCGTGTTTTTTTAACTGTAAGCAGGAACACGGGGAGGATAGAGGTATGCGACGAGCGAAGAGTAGTGAGTAGCGTGATACCAAGCAAATCACTCCACGGGAAACACAACTTTGGCCAAAATGCTGTGATCAAGAGTACTAAATTCACAACACCCGCCCTGTACGAAGACCAAGAATACACCGCAGAAGATTCCAAGATCATTACCAAGAATATGTTTCGGCAAATGTTTGAATGGTGGATCGGTAGGGACGATAGATGGAATGTTGTGGTTAAGTACAAGGGGGATAGGCTAACGTTTGGAGTTCCCAACGATCAGACCAAATACTATTTCAAAGACAGAGACAAGGTGGTCACTGAGAACGGTTTCACCAAGAAGATTATTCACTACGTCAAAGAGCACGAGCGGGTCTATAGCGAGAAAACCAAGGTGATAAAGGAGCACATCAGGGGGTTAAAAGAATTCAACTGGAACGGCTACCAGATACAAGTGGTATCTCCCAAGCTGCAGCAAAAGACAGCGGCGGGTTTTACAGAGCCTGGCATTGATGCTGATGAAGATAAAACTAACGTGATTTACCTGAGTAAATTGGGAAAAATGTTGGCCGACTTTGAAGAAAGGAAATACAAATGACAGACGCACTTATATGGGCGTTAGCCCTTGGTGGACTTATTGCCGTTTTTATAGTGGCTTGTTGCATTGCATGGGGATTTATTCAGGAAATGAGCGATGACTAGAGAAGAAATCATTCAGATGGCTAAACAGGCTGGCTTTGTTGAATACGAATTAGACGACGGCACTACAGATGCTTGCGATAAACGCTATGAAGCCTTTGCCAGACTGGTAGCAGAGCATGAGCGTGAGAAATGTGCAAAAAGACTTGAAGCAGTTGGAGCTGCTCATTGTGCTGAGAATATTAGAGCAAGGGGACAAGAATGATTAATGAACTACCAACAGCAACTGCATTTCCTTGGACGCAAGGTGGCATAACTTGTATGGGCATGACCTTGCGTGACTATTTTGCGGCTAAGGCTATGCAAGGTATTGTTTCTCAAGACGGTGATTTGTGTGATTCCAACTACGGCGAACCATCTGGCATTGCATATGCGGCTTACCACTTGGCAGACGCAATGCTGAAAGCGAGGGGACAAGAATGAAAACCAAAGAAGAAATCAAAGAAGAGATCATTGAGTTGTATGGCGCAAACAAAGCGTTGAGCGAAGCAATGAACCATTTGCATAACCAACAGATCGAGGCCACAAAGAAATTGTTTGCCTTGAACCACATGTTGAAAGACATGGAGGAGAAGAATGACTAAAGACGAAGCACTAAAGATGGCGCTTGAGGCGTTGAAGCAGATTGATGAAGCAATGCCATTCCCTGTGGCTAAGTTAGCCCAAGCCTCCATCAAAAAAGCCTTGGCACAGCCAGAGCAAAACCAATTCAAACCCGATTGGGACGCAATGGCAGTGATGGTGGAAGAACAGCAACGCATGGCAAAGCGCATTGAGGATTTGGAAACAGAGCAAGACTGCGTGGGATGGTTTGGCTATGACACAAGTTTACGTCTTTGGTTTGAGACAAACAAAGGGGACGATGACGCTATCCCGCTGTACAAGAGGAGAAGAACACATGACTAAAGACGAAGCATTACGCATGGCTCTTGAGGCGTTGGAGGCAGATGAATTAGACATGGTTGATGATGGCAGTGGCAATATGGTTTTCCGTAAAGAGCAAGCCATTACTGCCATCAAAAAATCCTTGGCACAACCAGAGCAAGAGCCTGTGGCGTGGGAGCAGTTTTATCCTGATATTGGTAAACCACAAATTGCTTTTAATGCCGAAGTAATTGGATATGTTGCACCACAGCGCACATGGGTAGGGCTAACGGACGAGGAGATTGACCAAGGCTTGCTACGCAGTAACCACGCTTTGCAGACTGCTGGCGCATGGCGTGACGGTGTTGAGTGGGCAACAAAACAACTTAAGGAGAAAAATACATGACTGGATATTGCCCTGTTTGTGTGCGCCCATATCCCGATTGCAAATGTGCCACTTGGGTAGGACTGACAAGGATGGAACTTATTAAGTGTGGAGTTTTTCCTTGGGGTATGTCGTACAAACTTTACGAAGCTATCGAAGCCAAACTCAAGGAGAAGAACAATGTTTAAACAATGTTGTGGTAAATGTGGTGAGTGTTGGTGGATAGGCAATCCAAGAACTTGCACTTGTCCTGATGAAACTCCTAAGCGCACATGGGTTGGGCTGACGAAGGAGGAAATTGCAGAGTTTGATACTTGGCACGACAATCGAGAAGAAGAAGTTGGTTGGTGTAACCCCTCAGAAATTGTGGCCTACATTGAAGCCAAGTTGAAGGAGAAGAACACATGAGCGACTTATTTAAACCACATCAATGCCCACGATGCTTCGGTTTATTTAAAGTAGGTGACAGATTTTGGAATGATTCGGGAACTGTTTACCACTGGGTTTGTTGGGTTAATAAATCTAAGGAGAAGAACACATGAGCGAGTTAACAGAAGCCAGCTTGGAAGCCATGCTTGTAGAAATCCGTAAATGCATGGATGAAGCTGGCGATAGGATCACCTTGATTCCAAAGTATTTTATTGTTCGACCATCAGATTTAGATGCACTCGGACTCACTGTGGATGAAGTCACAAAGATGATCAAGGAGAAGAACAATGTATGACGATGAACTGCATGCAAAAGCATCAGACTATGCCAGCAACCGACACGACACCTACATCGCAAAGATGAAAAAAGGCGAGGTCAAAAAACACAGCAAAGACATATTGAATTGGATATGGGTAGCGCATTACGAAGGCTACAAAGAAGGTTATTGGACGGCAACGGGTAACGACCGCTTTACAACTGACCCCGACAAACTCAAGGAAAAAAACACATGACCAAGCAAGAGCCTGTTGGCTATTTGAGTGAAGGAGGTGCGGAGCGATTGGTTATCAAAAAACAAGCGCATGAACAAATCCGAAACTTTAGATTGTTTGCCCATGATGTGCCTCTCTACACCACACCACA
>Ga0209083_1004192_pt1 | contig 11300 bp, 10 predicted proteins | sample AM7aDNAmetaG_FD_184132 | JGI IMG/M metagenome (GOLD analysis project Ga0209083, IMG submission 184132) | Freshwater microbial communities from Finland to study Microbial Dark Matter (Phase II) - AM7a DNA metaG (SPAdes) (version 3) | ecosystem: Environmental > Aquatic > Freshwater > Lake ...
AATCAGTAATTAGTAATCGTTCTTGGAGCGGGACTGCTTTCCGGCAAACATATACGTTACCTTACGGAAAGCGTACCGTCATGCCGAGGGCCAGTGGCCCGAGGCGTTTATGACGGTAAGGGGCCTGCCCCGTCGAACCGCTACCTTAATTCCTTTGACTTAATTAGCAATCAGTAATTAGTAATCGTTCTTGGAGCGGGACTGCTTTCCGGCAAACATATACGTTACCTTACGGAAAGCGTACCGTCATGCCGAGGGCCAGTGGCCCGAGGCGTTTATGACGGTAAGGGGCCTGCCCCGTCGAACCGCTACCTTAATGTAAACATATATAAGCGGGAGACGGGGTTCGAACCCGCGACATTCAGCTTGGAAGGCTGACACTCTACCACCTGAGTTACTCCCGCATATACAGTAACAGTAGAACCGTCTACCAACAGTAAATACCCAAAAACCTTTTTAACAACCACTTCGAGTCTTGAACCCGAGCGCGAAGCGAGTGGTTCAGGGCTCCCGCAGCTCTCGGAATTATAGCAAAAACCAGACTTTTTGTAAATCGTTAATTAGAAGGTTTCTGCTATAACTGCTTTTGTGTCATATTTGCGGCATATTGATGTGAATGTAGAGCCGAAGGACCAATATTTGTTGATGGAAACCGTGTTCTGTTCCCATTATTTACTAATACACAACCAATATTGGTTTATATGAGTTTATATTAGATTTGTCTACAGAATAGTGAACGCACTGCGTTCATTATAGGTTTGCAATTAGCAACAAGTAATTAGTAATCGTTTCACACGCGGAGCGGCCCAGGCTCTGCCCCTAAGGTAAAGCCTCTTATTTAATAAGCAGTTCTTTGTTTTGCCGTGCGGACTTTGTATGTTATAATATTTTATCTGAAATTGGAGGTAAAAGACATGAACGACGCAGAAAAGAAGCCCAGTGTAAAAAGTGAAGACGCTCTTGAAGTAGCCCAGGCATACCGTAATTTAGGCATGAAAATCGGTGAAGGCACGGTAATTTATAATAATGTGATAATTGGTTTTGGCGCGGACGGTCCCGACCCCATAATCATAGGAAAGAACTGCGTGCTTACGGGTTGCAGTGTGCTGGGGCATGACGCCTCCACAAATAAATTTTTGGGTATTAAACCGTCTATGCGGAAACCCGTATTTATCGGGGATAATTGCTTTATCGGGCTCCAGGCGATAGTGCTTATGGGCGTTAAGATAGGCGAAAATTCTATAGTGGGCGCAGGCGCAGTGGTAACAAGAGATGTTCCGGCGGGCAGTGTGGTCGGCGGTAATCCTGCGAAAGTTCTCTGCAAGACCGAAGACCTGGTGGCTAAAAGAAGAAAACTTGCTTTTGAGCATCCGGAGTATTTCCGGGAATTGCCGAAGCAGCTTCAATAAATACTTCTAAAACAAATAGGTCCTTGGTGGACTGCACCCTTCGGAGCGGACATTTAGACCACGAGATTATTGAAATGTCATCCTGTCTGCACACCTATTAAAACCTAGACCGCCACTTTTTGTACCGCCCACTGTCTACTGTCCACATCTTTTGCTGCCCACCGCCTTCCAACCTTCCGACCATCTTCCTTTACGTCTTCCGTCCTCTGCCCTCTGACCATTGTCCCGGATTTATTTGATATTTTTCTTTCTCCCGTGCAGCTTCTTCCCCTTAAGGAGGCGCAATTTAAGGCCTTTTTCTTCTATTTCCTTGAGCCTATTATCATCGGCTATCACTTCTGATTCTGCCTCAAGTTTCAGCCTATTGGCATTAAAAACCTCGTACTTCTCCAATGCAAGTTTATCCGCAAGTTCTTTTGATATCTTACCTGCGCTTTTTAGTATATCTCTCTCATTGAGTTTCAGGAAAGCATCCAATTTCTCGCGCCAATCCTTCATAAATATTTGTTTGTGCCTTTTCGCCTGACTTTCAGCAAAATCCAGATACATTGAAACTATCCTGTCAAGAGCGTCTAACTCTTCTTTGTTAAGATAGTTCTTGGCGATTGTCACATCAACAGGCCTGACTCTCGAGCCTTTCCATGTTGTCAGGCCCATATTGGGCTTTGAAACATCCGACCTTTGTGCGATTATTTCCGCCGCTGTTTTGCCGGAAATGGCAAAATGCAATTTGTTCTGAACTATGCTGAAAAACTCCTGCGTTTTCTCAGCTTTGGGATCGTAGTCAACCGCAAGCCTGTAAATATCCCTTATTTTCTGGTAGAACCTTTTTTCGCTGGCTCTAATATCTCTTATGCGGGCCAGCAATTCATCAAAATAATCCGAACCCTCACTCGTTACCTGCTTAAGGCGCTCGTCATTCATAACAAAACCTTTTACGATGTATTCCTTAAGGTGCTCTGTCGCCCAGATGCGAAACTGAGTTCCGCGCAGGCTGCTTACCCGGTAGCCCACGGACAAAATCATATCAAGATTGTAAAACTCAACATCTCTGGAAACACTTCTGCTTCCTTCTTTTTGAACTATTCGGAATTTCCTAATAGTTGCCCCTGCTACTAATTCTCCTTCCTTGTATATGTTTTTGATATGCTCATTCAAAGTTGGAACAGTAATCTGAAATAACTCAGCCATAAGTTTCTGGGTAAGCCATACTGTTTCATCTTGAAAATGGACTTGAAGCTTTGTCCTCCCATCCTCTGATTGATACATAACTATTGAGGATTTATTTTCAGCCTGCGGTTCATTCTTCTTGTCTTTTGCCATTTTCCCCTCTTAGTTCCTTAAATTGACTTCCGCTTTCTGACCTCTGCCTTCCGCCTTCTGCCTTCCGACCTCCGTCCTCTCAATCGTCAGTCGTAAATTGTACCTCGTCAATTGAAATGTCATCCTGTCTGCACACCTATTAAAATCTAGACCGCCACTTTTTGTACCGCCCACTTTCTACTGTCCACATCTTTTCCGTCTTCCAACCATCTGCCTTTCCGTCCTCTCAATCGTCAGTCGTAAATTGTACCTCGTCAATTGAAATGTCATCCTGTCTGCACACCTATTAAAACCTAGACCGCCACTTTTTTGTACCGCCCACTTTCCACAGTTATTTACGGCAAATAAGCCCGCATTAGGTGATCCCAATTGTCTGTTTTGTCCTTTTTGCATCCGAATATCATCGTTTTCTCCTTCTTTAACTTTGACTGCCACGGCTTTATACTGCCTACAGTCCACTGTCCACCGTTCTTTCCAACCTTCCAATCCTCCAAACTACCTGTTAATCCAAGTAATCGTCAGCTGCAACACCGTCGCGAACGCGACCCAGAGCAGATACGGAATCTGCATATAGGTTATCCAGCGGGCGTGCGGCCAGACAGCAATCATAGCCCAGACGAGCGTGGAAAGAATCAAAAGTATGTCCGCCGCGGCAAGCAGGTTGTTCTTCAGTCCAAATTGAAGCGGAGTAAAAGCGAAGTTAAATAGAAGGTTGAGGATGAAGGGCAGCGCCACGAGGAATGTAATTTCTTTCTTCCCTGCCATTGCGAAAACCTGGATAAACGAAATCGCTATCATAATGTAGAGAATCGACCATACCGGCCCAAAGAGCCACGATGGCGGCGCCCACGAGGGCCTAATCAGCTGTGAGTACCAATTGTAGCTTTGCATAAACCCTCCGGAAATTCTGTCTAAATGAAACTCTGCGGCCTGAAGGCCGGAGTTTCTCTTTATAGGTGTGTTAATATTATTCATGCCGGATTCATCCTCACCCTAAAGGGTGAGGTTTTCTCCGGCATCTGAAAGATAAAAGCGTCATCCTGCGCCGAAGGCGCAGTCCTGAGCGAAGCGAAGGACCTATCTCTGCTCAATAAAACTCTAATCTTTAATCCTTGAGCCGTTAATCAGTAATTATCAATTAGTAATCGCTCCTAGCGAGGCACAATGGCCTTGACAATTTTGAGTTAGGGTATGGAGTGCAACGACAATGTCGTTGCGCCAAGGTGCCTCGCAAGAACTTTTAGATTGCGACGACTAAGTCGTCGCGCCAGGGTGCATCGTCATTGACGATGCACTCCATAAGCCTTGAAGAATAAAGGTGTCTGTCCGCCGGCTCCGCTGCCGCTCCGCGCTAAAACCGATTACTGATTGCTAATTTCTGATTGCTAATTAAAAACTCACGAATTGTTGAGCAAACCGTGCTCCCTTCGATAGCCTTTAAGCCTTTAAGCCTCTAACCCTCCAACCCTCTAACCATCCAACCCTCTAACCCTCCAACCATCTAACCATCCAACCCTCTAACCCTCTAACCATCCAACCCTCTAACCCTCTAACCCTCAATAACCAGGCTCTGTCCCCTTTGTTTTCTCTAGTTCTAGAGTTTCACGCCTACGGAAATCTTATGCACCAAGCCCATATCTCCGAAAGGCACCAGCGCGTAATCCAGAGTGTAGGTGGTCCAATTGAAACCCAGGCCAAAGGTAAAACCCTTAAAACCGCTCACTTCGTTTACGCTGTTATACCCCGCTCTCGGCAATACCGCCATATCCGGCGAAAGAGCGTAAAAATATTCCGCTCCGACGCCAAAACCTGCCGCGCCGTCCGCCGGGAACTCTCCGTCTGCCTCAACCATCAGGTTCGCCATCGGGCTGTAAGCTGCGCCGGCTCTAAGATAAACGGGCAACCCCACCGCAGTGTTTACAAACTTCATTCCTGTTCCGAAGTTGTAAACCGCGACTCCCAGCTTTACATCCGACACAGTATACTGAAAGCCAACATCCGCAGCGAAAGCAGTTGCCGTATTCTTTATGGCAGAGGATACATATTTCACATTGATGCCGGCTCTCAGCCCGTTATAGTTCAACGCATAGGCCGCATTTATCGCCAGATCGTAAGGCGTAAACCCTGCGAGTTCCGTGCCCAGGTTGTCCGTCTCTATTATGCTCCCGTAATTTACATACTGCACCGCGATTCCTACGGCCCCTATGCCTGGCAGTTCTTTCGCAAAGGCCAGGTAGTCATAAAACACATCTCCGGCGTAAAGCGAGTGCATAAGCGAGAGCTGGCTTCCTTTCACGCCCGTAAGTCCTGCCGGGTTCCAGGCTATGCTCGTGGAATCATTCACGCCGGCAACCGCGGCGTCGCCCATGGAAGCGGCTTTTCCCCCCATTCCAAGTTTCAAAAACTGCCCCGCAGTTGTTCCCGCGTCATTAGTATTCAGCAGAGCCGCGCAAGGCGAAATCAAGGCGCAAATAATAAGTGAACTTAGAAATATTCTCATTTTATCCTCCTAGCGCTCTACTGCGAGTTTAATGGTTTTTTTGTTCTTTCCGTCATTTATCAGCACAAGATAGACTCCTGGGCCGACTAAGCTCCCGCTTGCGGCTTTCCCGTCCCAGGCCGCAACCCCTGAGCTGTTCGCGAGCACTTCCGCCACTTTCTGCCCGCGAAGCGTATATATTGAAACATCCGCAGCCGATGTAAGGTTGATGAAGTTAACCAGCGTATGCACCCCTCCTAAAAAAGGATTGGGGTAAGCTTTCGCGTTATCAAGCGTTGCAGCAGCCGTCACCTGCATTATCCGGTAGATCGAGAAATGCGTTATCTTGGCGCTCACGGTCCCGGTTACCGGATCAACCGTAGAAGCCAGAGCTATCCACTTTCCGCTTGTGGTGTTGTAGTAGCAAAGCACCAGTTGACTTGAGGTTAAACCGGCTATATCGCCGGGAAGGTAGCCTATGGTCAGCGTCACCGGTTTGTTTAACGCAAGCGTCGCATCCGATAAAGTAATCTCCACGCCGACAGTCGTCCCGGTGAAGCCGGTCTGGCCGGCAGGAACGCCGGGAAGAGTCGGATTCGGATTCAGGGTGACGGTCACATTCGCGGAAAAAGTATTTGCCGCGATGGTAAGCGTTGTTATATTGCCGCCTGAAGAGGTCGCGGTAACGGTGGAATCCGATCCGGCGTTTATGGGTGTGGAAGGCGCCCCCTCGCTTACCCGCTGAGCGTAAATTTTATTATCGCTTCCGTCCCTATAATCAGTCCAGGCAATAATCGCCCCGCTCGAACCGTCACTTGCAATACACGGTAAGGTCTGATCCTGAACAGCCGTGCAGATTGCAGTTCCGTTTGCCATCCAGCCTGAATGGATGCTTCCATTCGCATCCACCCTCTGGGCATAAATATCATAATCGCTTCCATTCCTGTTATCCTGCCAGGTAATAACAGCCCCGCCTGCTCCGTCGCCCGTCATGACGGCATAGTCTTTGTCTCCTGTCGCAGTGCAGATTACCGTCCCGTTCGCCGTCCAGCCTGAATGCGCGTTTCCATTGGAGTCCACTCTGTGGGCATAGATATTATATTCGACACCATTCCTTTTATCTTTCCACGCAAATATCGCTCCGCCGGAACCGTCACTTATCAGAACAGACAGCGCAATATATCCGCTCGATGAATACTGACGCGCAGTGGCTTGATCACCGGCAGCAGTACATATTACCGCGCCATTTGCTGCCCATTGCACCGCTCCCGCCGATCCTACCCGCTGGGCGTATATGTCAGCATCGGTATTAGTCAGATCAGCCCTATAATCAGCCCAGGTAATAAAAGCTCCACCCGAACCGTCGGTTAATATGACCGGATAGTACTGGTCGCCGGCAGCAGTGCAGATTGCCGTCCCGTTATTTCCATTCCATTGCGCTATTCCCGACGCGTTTAACCGCTGGGCATAAATGTCGGAGTCGCTTCCCCTCCCATCATAAAAGGCAATAATCGCCCCGCCTGCCCCATCATTAGTAACGACCGGATCTCCCTGGGAGCTGCCACCGGAGCAGATCTTAATCCCGTTTGTTGTCCAGCCTGAGTGCACGCTTCCGTTCGTATCTACGCGCTGGGCGAATATGAAACCGCTGAGCGCCCACGCAATAAGCGCTCCGCCGGACCCGTCACTTGCTATAGATGGGCCTGAGCAGTCAAAGCCGTTAATGCAAATTGAATTGCCATTAGCAGTCCACCCTGCAGGAATATTTCCGTTTTTATCAACCCGCTGGGCATAAACCCTGGCGGCTGCGGCCCTAAAATCCCGCCAGGCAATAATCGCTCCGCCGTCCCCGTCGCTTGCAATGCAAATACCGGGTGCCGCTGAAGATGCGATCGCAGCATTGATTGTCACACCCGTTGCAGCCCATTTTGAAGTACCGCCGGCGTCTACTCTCTGCGCGTATATAGTATATTGGCCGGAACCCCCGTCTCTCTGGTCCTGCCATACAATAATCGCTCCGCCCGCGCCGTCGCTCACCGTAATCGGTGTGTCCCGCGATCCGGCAACAGTACAGACTGCCGCGCCGTTATTCACCCATTGAACCCCGGAGTAGGCGTAATTGCCGGCTCCAATTAGCAGGCACAACCCCAAAGCAAATATTATTTTTTTCATTGAACCTCCAGGGAAATAGCAACTTTTGGAACAAGCGGAATTCTAATGCCGAAGGAAACCGCCTTAAGTATAATAATACTTTAAAATATTGTCTCTTTCAACGCTATTACCCTTATTGTCAACCGGGAAGGCAAGCAGCAATTACAATGCGCAGAGCTGCGCCGAAGGCGCAGTCCTGAGCCGGAGGCGAAGGACCCATCTCCCTATTAAAGGGGACATATTAAAGGGGACAGACACCTTTAATTATCCTACTTCCTCAGTCCTACTTGGATTTCTCGGACGCCCCTGCTTGGTTAAGCGCAGATTCAAACCAAACTTCTTCTCAAGTTTCGCGATAAAACTTTCACTTCCCATAGCCCTGCTCATATTTGTCGCTTTTCTGATCTCTCCGACAAACTCCTTTGATTCCTTCTCCCTGACATACTCCTTCCATTCCTTCCCGGTTATCTCATAATACCCCGTCATTCCCGTTATCTTGATCTTCCCGGCACCGTCATCCATATTGAATTTCGCGCTTGACCATTTCCAATCTTCTGCTTTCTTTACCAGCTTGGCCCTTACCGGATTTAGTTCAACATATCTTGCCGCTTCCTTAATATGCTCATCGCCTAAGATGCAGGAATAGAATCTCCCCTGCCACAAATGTCCCTTTGCCTTCTTCTTCTTGTTGAAATAATGCGAGTACCTCATGTGAGTTGCGCTGAATAGTTTCGCGAGGCTCTCTTGTTCCTTTGGGATGGCTACAAAATGGACGTGATTTGACATCAGACAATATGCCAGGATAGACACCTTGCACTTCACGCTATATTCTTCTATCCAGGCTAAATACTGCTCGCGGTCTTTGTCTGTTTCAAATATAGCTTGCCTGTAATTCCCTCTCTGGGTTATATGGTAGGGCATTCCTTCTACTATTACTCTTCTTGTTCTCGGCATCCAGTTTTTTTATCAACATTTCTTCGTTTTGTCAAGAATAAAGGTGTCTGTCCCCTTTAAACTATTAAACTCGATAAATGGTTGTAGCGCTTTCCAAAGAACAAGCCAAAGAGAAACGGACAAATAAAGGTGTCTGTCCCCTTTTGATTGTGTGAACTTTATCATGAATGAGATATTTGACTTGCTCGCTTGACTCTTCGTTCATCTGAAATACTCCTGCATCAAGGCGGAAAAATGTTTTTCTATTTCTTCTTTTCCTTTCACAATATCTACTTTGATACCTTCTTTTAACAACACAATTTTAGCAAATTTATCCTGCAAAGACCAATCGGGCAAGATTATGCCAAATTTTTTGACAATTCCTGCATTTAAATTTTTCATTGTGATTCCGATAGCTTTATTTTCTAAAGATGATTTTACACTTTCACTTGACAACAAATACCCAAGGAAAACTTGATTCAGACTCTTACCTGGCCTAACGAACATACTCCCAGTTCCGCACAAATAGCCATCCTCCTTTTCAGTTACAACAGCGCAACGCCCAATCTCTCCTCTTCGCCCTAAAACAACATCTCCCGCTTTTAGCTTATAGACCTCGAGTTGTGAAAGCTTACTCTTGGTAATCGTAAGATTAACGCCTGCAGCTATCTTATTGTCAACAATATGGGTGGGATTTACCAAAGGAATCCCATGAGACACATAATCCTCTTTGTGTAACAAGCTCCCAAAAGGCCCAATTCGAACGTCTGCTACATCTCTTATCTGTACAACATTCCACCCTTTCTCATTCCTCACCGGGTCGCCGAACATTTCCAAAAACTTGGATTTGAGAAAGTCGTCCAGGAGTTTTATCTGTTCTTTGCGTTTTTGACGGAGAGAATCGGCTCGGTCAAGAACAGTCACAATCCTATCTTGCTCGTCTTTCTCGTGAATCTCTATAGTTACTTTTTCCAATCCTTGCCGAGTAATCTGTGGTTGCGCTGATCCAGAAATGCAATCTTTAAACCCTCTTTTTCTAAATAGATAGAAAAGATATTTAATATTCATCTCTTTCTCGTCTATATTATCGAATGCCATTGCATTACCGTTAATATAAGACCGCGGCTCAGAAATGTGCATCTGGCCACAAGTAGCCCCGCGACAAGTAACCATCAATGTGGGTTTTTCATGAGTATATTCTTTGTAAAACCCTATTTTCCCATTAGCTCCATAAAGAGGATAACCAGACTGACTTAATTCAGAAATAGGTATTGTTTTCCATTGCTTTGGCTCGCATATGTCCATCAATTTTACCTTCTTCATTTCATCATCTTCCTCAGCTCTTTTAGCCCTTTGGATATTTCTTCCTCAATGCTTTCAATCTTGTTAAGAATGACTTCCGGTTTGTCATATTTCACCTGCTCATAGGCAACTTCCTTGTAGCGGTTTATGCTGAGGTCAAAGTTGTTGTCTTTTATCTCTTTTATCGGTACATAGAAGTGTTTCTGTGTCCTGTCGGTGTTCTTGCTTTTGTCCCTGTTGTTCCATTCCTTCACTATATCTGGGATATCGGTCGTGTCAATCTTGTCCCTCTTGTCGTCAAGAGAATAGCCGTCAGCCTGCATGTCATAAAACCAGACTTTTTCTGTAGTGCCGCCTTTTACAAATACTATTACGGCCGTGCTAACTCCGGCGTAGGGCTTGAAGACGCCGCTTGGCATGGAAACGACACCCTGAAGCTCGCAGTTTTCAAGTAACATCTTCCGCAGGTCCTTATGCGCGTTGCTGGAGCCGAAAAGAACGCCGTCAGGCACGATGACCGCTGCACGACCTCCCATTTTCAGGGAGTTTATTATCCTGTTTACGAACAGAAGTTCTGTTTTTGTGGTCTTCAAAGAGAACCCTTCGTTTATATCTCCTTTGTCAATGCTCCCTTTGAACGGCGGGTTTGCGAGTATGCAGTCATATTTGCCGTCTTCGTTGAATTTCTTTGAAAGAGTATCAACCCTCTCGATATTGGGCTTCGAGATACCGTGCAGGATAAGATTCATAAGGCCGACCCTGACCATTGTGGAGTCAAAATCATAGCCAAAGAAGGTGTTTTCCCGTATCTGCTTCCAAAGTTTTGGATTTGATATCTTGTCGCCTATTGTTCCCCGCATAAGACCGTTTTCGTCCTTTTTTAGGTTTTCTTTGCCGGTGTTCTTGGTAATTATGTGCTGATACGCGCCGAGAAGGAATCCGCCCGTGCCGCAGGCAGGATCGCAGACCGTTTCCGGCAGTCTCGGATCTGCAAGCTCGCACATCATCTGGATTATGTGCCTTGGAGTCCTGAACTGGCCGTTCTTTCCCGAGGCGGCTATCTCGGAGAGCAGAAATTCATAGACATCGCCTTGCGTGTCCTGGAAAGTCTGCCCGCCCTGAACCTGTTTTTCTATCTCTTCATATATCTTGTCAATTATCGTGACGGCTTCCACAAGCAGGGAGGCCTTGGGGATGATAAAAACGGCGTCTGCCATGTGCCTGCTGAAGTTTGTATTATCGCCGTTCATCTGCTTTATAAACGGAAATACCCTCATCTGGACATGCGTCAGCATCTCGCCGCCCTCAAGCTGTTTGAAATGGCTCCAGCGGAGAGTCTTTTTATCTACCGTCTCGTTTGAGTTGGGGATGGTAAACTTTCCGGAGAACATTGAAGTGTATTTCTCCCCCGCAAAATCCGCGGTCTGTTTGAGATTTATATCTATCTCGTCAAGGCGGCGCATAAAGAGCAGATAGGTTATCTGCTCTATCGCCGTGAGCGGATTGGCTATGCCTCCGGACCAAAAATTATCCCAGAGCTTATTAACGAGCGACTTCATTTCTGAATTGAGCATCTTATTTCTCCTTGATCCTGATCCATTTTGCGCTTCTGCCCTTGCCGGTGGACTTTATAGTCCCCTCGTCTCTCATCTGTCGCAGCACAAGGCGGATCATATCCCGCCCGGCGCTCAGGCATTCCTTCT
>Ga0209083_1004197_pt1 | contig 11291 bp, 14 predicted proteins | sample AM7aDNAmetaG_FD_184132 | JGI IMG/M metagenome (GOLD analysis project Ga0209083, IMG submission 184132) | Freshwater microbial communities from Finland to study Microbial Dark Matter (Phase II) - AM7a DNA metaG (SPAdes) (version 3) | ecosystem: Environmental > Aquatic > Freshwater > Lake ...
AAAGTACAAATAAATTTGGGAGTTTTTACACCTTCAACATCTAACATTGAAATATCAAACTTCGCGTTATGAGCAACAAGTATTCCATCTTTCAAAATATTTTTTAATTCTTTCTGCATCTCACTCCCCTCAAAACTTGGTTTATCAACAAGCATTTTGTTTGTAATGTGAGTAATACTTGTAGACTTCACCGACACCGGTAGTGGTGGTTTAAAATATTCTGTTTTTATATCAGAACCATATTGATAAGACACCTGACAAAGTCTATCTTTGCCTATTTCATTTCCTGTTGTTTCTGTGTCTAAAAAAATTAGTTTGTACATTTATTTTAGGAATTCTATTAATTTGCTGTTGTTCGTGACATCATCATATCCTAATTTAAATGTTTTTTTGAGATCATCCTGGTTGTGGTCTATTGCACTTATTGTTGTGACAGTGCTTGGCTCTACATAAAACATCTCAACATTTTCAGGTATCACATAATCTTTTTTTGTTTCATTATTTTTTATAGCATTACGTATTGGTTCACTCTCAATAAATGATAAGATTTTCCAATATAAAGATGTATCGGCTGGCTGATTTGGTAAAGTTCTATCATTTTCAATAACTAAAATTTTTGTTGCACCCTCTTTTATTGCTTTTTGTATGTTGATATTAACAGAAGATGCCACATCTCCATCAATATATTCATTTCCATTTATCTTAATTTTCTTATTATAGACAAGGGGCAATGCTACTGTCGCACGTGCCGCTTCAAATATGTCTGTGCTGCCATCATTAGAAAAATATTGAACTTGTCCTGTCTCAAAATTCGTTGCACTCAAAAATAGCTTGGTTTTCGATTTTAAAATTTTCTCCATATCAAGTGGAGCTTGCTGTTTAAAAACTGTATCTACCAAATAATCCATATCAAAGATTGGGTATAATCTGGTTAGAGAAATAAACTTATCCGTTGATAACAACTCTGTCCAAATCTTTCTACCTAATTCATACTGCCAAGAAATATAATAAAGTAGAGATGCACCACCACCAGAACTCCCGACCGCAATGTCTGGCTCTGTAAATTTTAATTGTTCAGCTAAAGCCATAAGCACACCAGCAGAATATGCGCATTTCATACCACCACCCTCAACCACGATTGCGATTTTCTGTTTTTCTTTAGGAGTTTTAGGTTTGTTTATTGTCGAAGTGGCAATATAGGAAAAAAAGAGAAGAAGCAGTGTACAAAATACTAATGAAGAGAATAAATAAATTTTTTCCATATAATAATTAATTAAATAATAATATTAGCTAATAATTCTGGAAATTCAACTGTTTTCATTGTTTTAAATGTAAAATGACCTTTCCCAGTAAATTCTTGGAATTCAACATTTTTTAGTTTAGATTTAAGAATTTTTATACTTTCAATAACCTCCGGATAATCGTCTGTCGAATACATAATTTTTATACCAGCTGTTTTAGCTGAAATATTTTCACTAATATCAAACCTAAAAAAATCTGGTTCAAATATTTCCGCAGGAACTTTTGTGGGATAAGATGGATTAACCCAAGGGACAACAAGAATTACTTGTCCAACTTTTATATCGGTTTCACTAAGCCAACGGACTAAAAATCCCCCACCACAAGAGTGACCTATCAAAATAGTTTCTTCATCAATTTTAAATTGTTCAAGTGTGCTTTTCCAATCTTCATAATGCGGTTTGTATGCTTGTGGCATTTCTGGAGTTTGGGCAAGAACATTTTTTAATAAAAGTTTTTTTTGAATCCATGGAAGCCAATGCATATTTGAAGGGCTTGATATATTAATATTATAGTATTCTTCTTTATTAGGCCAACCGTGAATAATAATCGCTGTTTTCATATTTATATCATAACATTATTTTAAAAAATATAAAAAACAAAACCCCTGTTTTTGGCAGGGGTTTTTAAATCTGTCTTATCTTAAAGGTCAAAATTCCATTTACTTTTAACCTTTTTTTGTTTATTGGTGCTAAATTTAATTTTCATCTCCTTCATTGGTTCACTTGAATATTCTACCTTTTTACTCAACAGGTCCTGACAATATGTCGCAACCTCCTCCGGTATTTCTGGCTGAACTATTTTTCCAAGATGATTCAGCGTAGAAAAATCAAAAAAAATTTCTTCGACATCTTCATGACCAATCATTGCTTCAGCATACTCATACGCTAGAAGAAAAATTTTCCCTGCTTCCTTTATTTTCAGTTCATTCATCACCTGTCCAAGAAGCGGGTCCGTATCAATCGCTGCTTTTCTAAACTTCCGAATCAGAATTGTCTTGCCATAACACATGTCTTTACAAAATGATAATACTCTTTCTGGGATATATTCGACATCAACTTTCCCATCCGTATCTAGATTGCACACCTCAAAAAAACGTGTTACGACTTCTTCTGGGTTCGATTTATATACATTAATAAAAACCAAACCTGGTTCAACGTGAAAAGTACTGCAAATCATTTCCAAGTAAGAATCCATAAGACCTCCTCAAAGATTTAAATTATTTTAGAGCGAATCTAATATCAGAATATACTATTTAAAATTGGTTGTAAAGTTAATTACAAAAACTCATCATAATAAAGTAAAGTCTCTAAATAACTCATGTTCAAATTCATTATAATGTTTGGATAGATATTCTATTCTCATATTGTCTGATTTTAAAAACTCATCTGTCCTATTGTTATTTTTTAAATAATGTTCTCCTTCAGTCCATACAGCATGAACATGTTTCAAATAGAAACTTTTCAATCCTTTAGACAATTCGTCTCGGGATGTTGGATAAACTTTTAAATATGAGCCTAGATACAATTTTGCATTATCAATATTCTCTTTACTAAAATTTTCATTAAAAAAGGCATAGATAAGCGACCTTATTAATTCATACATTCTTGGTGAATAATCGGTTTTTTCAAAGTCAAATACCTCTGAAACTTGGTCATTCTTGTCAAAAAAAACATTAGTTTCTAGATAATCCCCATGGATAAGATGATCAAAAGGTAAATTTATATCTTTAAATGTTAAAGTATTATTTGAAATAATATTTTTCTTTAATTTAAGATTTTTAATAGCAAGTTTATCAAATTCAGAAAAATTAGTTTTTTTGTTTATTTCATTTTCGATATCACTAATTTTCTTTAATATTTTTTCTTTATCCCAGGCCTTAAAAGTATCTTTAATTGGTAATTTTGATTTTTTACCCAACAAATGCATGCGGCCAAGCATTTCGCCAAGTGAAATAATGGCCTTTTTTGAAAGTTTCCCTCGTTCAAATTGTTTATTTGTAACAAATGGAAATAAAGCATAATACCCATCATTAAAAAAGAAGTGTGTCTTTCCTTCTTTATTAACAATAGGAAATACTACTGGAATTCCACCTTCTAAAAAGTATTTTTTTGATAAATGTATTTCATCAATTTTTTCAACAGTATTATATCGATATTTTTTTAAAAAATATTTTTTATCACCTTGAATCAATATATGATTTTCCGTAAGAGCGCCTTTTGTAACTTTTTTAAAGGAATTAACATCTAGACCATATAGATGGTTTATTTTTGATAATAAGTCTTTCATATATAACTATTATAAATATTTTATCTTCAAAAACTATCTATTGAGCCAAGTAACTGTAAGTTGCAAAATTGTTGCAAAAGTTCCCCACAATACATAAGGAATATTTATATATAGAGCCCACGGAACATAAGGAAATATTGCTAAGAGCGCCCAAACGAGCGTTCCAAGAGTCAAAAGAATATCTAATGCGGCCAAATAATTATTTTTTAAACCAAATTGAATTGGAGTAAATGAAAAATTGTAAATAAGGTTGAGAACAAAGGGTACAACTATCGCAATTGAAATATGTTTTGTAAAAAATAAATAGCCGACATATCCATAAGAAATTGCTATTAAAATATAAAGAACGGTCCACACCAGCCCAAAAAGCCATGATGGTGGTGCAAATTTAGGTTTCTTTAATTGTGAGTACCAAGAATATGCTTGTGACATTTTTTATTATATTAATAACTAATAACTTTATTACATTTTATCATTTTTTATTCCTTTTTGAAATAATGAGGTCATAGGCCAATTTAATAAAAATAATTATAACGGTTAGAATAAGGAATAATTTGGCGAAACCTGAAGCAACAAGCGTTCTGTCAAAGCAGATCATTCCACTGCAAATATCTGGAGTTGTGATTGTAATAATAAGAGAAATTATAAACACGGGAATAATTATTTTTGCCCAAAGTTTGAAAGTATTTTTTGAGAAAAATATTAGTAAGAATGTAGAAATAAAAATATAAAATATCGAATTATAAAAAGGTAGCCAGATACCATAAAAAATATTTGATTCACACAATCCGTTGTTGTGACAAAGTCCAATATTTTCTGGAAACCTTAAAGCTTTAGATAATAAAAATAGAATAAAGAATACAAAAGAAATTGATAAAATAATTATTCTATATTTATTTTCTCCTAGAAATATTTCTTTAAATTTTTTAATCATTTTTATTAATTATCTTACAATATTACCTTTTATTTATGGAAAAAGAAAACTGACAGAATTGACTTAATTATGGAAGAAAAAATACTAAAAAAATTTGGCACCTCTCTAGAACCAACAGACGCTGTCATTGATAGATTATCTTTTTGAGTAGTTGTTGCATTATTGTGAAAAACCAAGGGCTCGCCTCTCACCACTACACTCCTTGAGGTAAGACCTTTATTTTTCACTATTTTATTTTGCAACTTATTTTTCTCTGTTTCTATTTTATTCAAATCAACAGTTGTAACAAAAACAGAAGATGTTGCCTTATCAATTATAATATTTGGAAGAGAAATAGTTTGAGTAGCATTTTCAATAGGTGAAATAACTACGCTTGTAATATTTGTAGGTAAATTAACATTATGCCTTGCTCTTCTGTTGACAACATTTATTATTCTTGAACTTGTGGCAGTGTTACCAGAAGAATCGACTATAGTATAATTAAAATAATATGTTCCAGGTTTTGTAATATCTAAATTTGTGGAAGTAGATATCAAAGAGGATATTTCTCCATTAACATCATCAACAGCCTGGGCTCCCAAATCTGTATAATTATCTCCAACTTTGATTGTAATTTGATTACCGCCTAATATTGTAAGAACTGGTGGAATTGTATCTTGATTATCGCTCGGCGAAATATTGAAGTCAGTTATTCCATCTCCATTTGAATCTATTAGCAAATTTGTTGAAGTAGAGTTTGTTGAGTCAAACGTATCAGAAGAAATGTTCATTTCTCCAGTAGTATTTTTTGTAGTTGAAATATTTGTATATCGTTTTCTTTGTATAATACTGCCATCACTGGAGATAACTTTTGTTTCAAGAGTAAAAACTCCATCATCTGTTCCTTTCAATTTTACCGTGTAGTCTTCTCCTCCATTTAAAATAATGGTTTTATTATCACCAATACTCAAATATCGACTTCCTGGGATATTTTCCTCTACCGTTTCTAAATCTGAATCCGGAAGTGGATTTGCTACGACACCTGTATGTTCATTTTTTGCTGTATAAACATCTAAAAGCATAGGAGAATGTAATGATAAAATTAATTTTTTATCTGTCGAAACTGGTTTATCTGATGTTATATATTGTGGCAAATCATCTTTTGAATTTAAAAAAATATTTTCCACAAATTTTATGGTTGAAGTAGCCTCAAAAATATCCTTGTGTTCAGTTTTTGTATTATATTTATAATTTAAATTTTTCAAATCCAAATAATATTTCTCTGCAGTATAAATTGCGGTAGCACTTGGAACAACCACGGTACTATCTCCATCTTCTGTTGCTATGGGGTCTCTATCCATAATGGTTTTGGGTTTAAAACAAAAAATAAAACCTATTTCGCAAATATCATTAGCAAAATATTCTATACCACTAACAGTTTCTATTCCCCAACCAGCAAGTTGAGTAACTTTTATACTTGATGGTGGTATCCAATTATCAAGTGCATTATGATTAACTTCTGCTAAACTAAGTAAATTTGATTTCAAAACATTTGGAGTAATTATATCTGAATTTGCCGGTTCACTTCTACCATCTACACCCAAAAGAAAATCACTGAGTTCACTATAATTATCTATAACGTCACCATATTTTGTTCTCAAATTATTTACACTGTCAACAGATTCGTCAAATTTTACGACTGGTGAAGCCACTTTTGTAAAATATTCTGCCTGCGGTAAAAGATTGTAGGCCCCCATCATATTTTCTCCTAGAGTTCTTGCTGTTGGTTTATTCAGAAAATAATATAATCCTTGAATTACAGCTATTTCTTGCCCATCTCCATGAAGCATGGCAGAAATAGAACTTGGAGTGCCAAGTTGCGGTGCGGCGACCATTATTAAATTATCAATCAAATTGTCTTTGCCAAGTTTTTTGAGTTCATTTATTAATACTTTTGCTAAAAGTCCGCCATTACTATGTGTAACAATTGCTACCTTTCCCGTCTGAGAAGAACTTGCCATTTTTATAACTTCATCAATAAAATTTAATTTTGAACCATCTTCAAGTAAAACTCCGTCAGAAATTATTTTATTCAAATCATATCGCCAATCATAAGGTATTGCTTCCCAATTATTAATTTTTTTACCTGCCACTAAACTATCAAGCGAATCGGCAAAACTTTGATAAACATTTTCATCCCAGATACCAAAATAAAAATTACATTTGAACAACATTCAACGTTTGGGAATCTATCCCCTTTCCAACCATTTTTATATCTCCAGGGAAAAACATCTATTGTATTACCAAAAATAATTGCTCTATCACAAATAGAATCATTGTTTGCATCATTACAACCATTATTTGGATTATCATAGTTGAAATAATAATTACCCCCAATCGGCATCGGTTGGAAGACTGAATTACCTGAGTTATCAGAAGATGAAATTGTCGGACTAGATAAAAAATTATTATTATAAATTTTATTTTTATTTGCATTTGAAATTAATACTAATCCTATATTCGATACTGTAATTGTGTTATTAATTATAGTTGTCCAATTTGCTGCACCTCCTAAATATATTCCAGAAGAAGTGATATTTTTCCCAGGAATGTAATCTGATCTGTTGGTAATAATATTTCCATTAATAATATTATACAAGTCATTAAATCCAAGATAAAACCCAATACCAAAGCCACGTGTTTCGTTGTTTAGAAATGCACTGTTTGTTGTATTAAAAATACCAAAACCATCATCAAAACCTTCAACAATTAAAACTGTTTGTTGTATTAAAAATACCAAAACCATCATCAAAACCTTCAACAATTAAATTTTTAACAGTAATATTATTTCTAAAAGATATATGGACTCCGCTTCCGGTCCCAAAACTCCTTAAGTTTTTAACCATTTTCCCGTTACCATCAAGTGTAATGTCATTATCTACAATGTCTATTACTTCATAAACATTCTGGGTCATGGTGCATGTGAGAGTTTTTTCATTCCAAATACCAAAAGTTGAACAATCTCCTCCGGTGGCATCATTACGTATTGTTTTTGTACTCGGATAAGATTTTATAAAAATTAGGTGTGGTTTATTTCCATCTAAATTAAAAGTCATGGACAAACCGTCGTTCATAGAATATGGTAAAACATGTTCAAGGGAATCAACATAAAAATAAAGATTCTTGACAGGAAGATTTTCTAATTTAATAGTTATATTATCTTTATCAACTTCAGGAATAAATAATATAGAAGATCCAGGTAATATTTCATTTATAATTTTAACCTCATAATCGGAAAAAAAGTTTATATCGGCAAAATCTTCAACTAATGAGTAATTTTCTGACGTCGTCGCTATATCATCTACAAAAATATTATTTTTTTCAACAGAAAAAAGATTGTTGTCATTTTCATTTATAGTAGTATTTTTGTTCACCCCTACATCTATCCCTGTAATATCTGGTAAAGAAGTTGTTGAAACTTCATCATTATTAATTACAATATTGGTATCTGATGCGTTTTCTATAGATGAACTGGAAATATTGTTACTATTAATTTCAACGTTGTCTCCAGATGTTGTATTTACAGATGTAGTAGAGATGATATCGTCACCCACATTGATGTCAGCATATACAAATTTTCCACAAAAACTTAATAATAAAATAAATAATATACACAGGTAATATTCGCTAGATTTTTTCATTAATTTATTTATTTTATTATTTTTAAAAACAATTCGGAAATATAATATCACAAACATTTAAAATAAATAAATTGTTGATAACTTTTTTTCCCCGAGGTGTAGCCTCGGGGAAAAAGAAAAGCCCCAACAATTAAGCTGGGGCCTTCGAACAATTTATTTATATAATGCAACCTCCATATCTGTTGGCAAAGAAATTCTTTTTGCTAACAGACTAAGACAATAATCTTTTACGAATTGCGGAACATGTATCATCCATCTCATTCCGTCTTTGTCTTCTATATAACACTGTTTGAATTCTGCTTCCATCAATTCAGAACATAAATCTACACCAGAATGAGCATAGGCACATCTGAAAATGAATGCTGGACTTTTTTTATAGTCTTTACAAACTTGTATAAGTAGCTCCATGACGGACCTCCTTAATACAGATTTTGTAATTAATAATACCAGCAGGAACAATCTGAAACTATTATACATAATATTAAAATTAAAAAACACCCCCTAGGGAGTGTTTTTTATACTATAAATTTTTTCTCTTTCTATTGGCGATTCTTGCATTTTTAATTACAAGTCGCTTTTTTGTTTTTTTAGAACGAGAAGCTTTATTCTTAGTATTTACTGCCATTCTTTTTGCCATAATGTAATTATCATATACTAAAATATTAATAATATCAATATAAAATTTTACTTATTAAGCTACTGCCACTTTACAAAAAAAATATTATACGCTATAAAAGGAACACTGTTTTTAGTCAAAGGAGGCATAAAATGGTTCAAAAAACCAAAAGCAAGAAAAATGCTCTAAAAAGAGGGTGGAGAATCGTAAGGATGTTTGGTGACCAACAGCTTATGAGGAAAAGAAATAGACAGTTCTTCTGGGACCCAAAACAGAAGAAAGCGTCATACTGGCACCAAATTTCTGTAAAGATTTAAGATTTCCCGTGCCACTAAAAACTAGATCGCTCGCAAGAGCGGTCTTTTTTTTATTTAATAATAAATTGATGCAAAAAAAATTGAAAAATGATAGCATTTAAAAATGCGAAACAATATTGTATATGAGGGTGCAGATCAGCTAACTTACGAAATTCGTGAAATTGTTAATATTGCTGAAAAAATTGCTAAAACTGGTGTAGAAATCGCTTGGGAAAATATTGGCGACCCTGTGGCAAAAGGTGAAAAAGTTCCACAATGGATTAAAGATATCGTCTCCGATATTACAAAAAATGATGATAGTTCATATAGCTATTCCCCTACTCGCGGACTTTTGGCCACTCGCGAATATATTGCAAAAGAAAGAAATCTAGAGGAAGGTATTCAAATAAAACCAGACGACATTTTATTTTTCAACGGTCTCGGAGATGCAATTTCAAAAGTTTATACTTATCTCAACTCCAAAGCCAGAGTCATCGGACCAAATCCAGCATATTCCACACACTCTTCCGCCGAAGCCGGACATGCTGACTCGCCACATATCACTTATAAACTAGACCCAGACAATCATTGGTACCCAGATTTGGAAGATTTGCGTGCAAAAATAAAATCAAATAAAGATATCAGCGGAATATTAATTGTAAATCCAGACAACCCAACGGGAATGGTCTATACAAAAGAAGTTTTAAAGCAAATAGTTGAAATTGCAAAAGAATTTAAACTTTTTATAGTCTCCGATGAAATTTATTCAAACCTTTCTTATGGTGCAAAGCATTTTAAACTTGCATCTGTTATTGGTGATGTTCCTGGACTTGCACTTCGTGGTATTTCAAAAGAATTTCCTTGGCCAGGAGCAAGATGTGGCTGGGCAGAATTTTATAATTGTGATAAAGATGCAGATTTTGCACGATACGCAAAAACACTATTAGATGCAAAAATGCTTGAGGTTTGTTCTACAACCTTGCCACAGAAAGTTTTGCCACGTGTTATGAGTGATTCAAGATATTATCCATATTTGGCGGAAAGAGGGAAAAATTATCAGAAAAAAGCAGACATTGCTTATGAAATATTTTCAAAAATTCCAGAACTCATACTCCACAAACCAAATGGGGCTTTTTATATGACAGTGGTTTTTAAAAATGGCGTTTTAAATAATAAACAAAAACTTTTACCAGCCAATCCCGAAGCTTGGAAAATTATTGAAAAAATCGGTGATACAGAAAAACTTGATAAAAGATTTGTTTATCAACTTCTCGCCTCTCGTGGCATTTGTGTTGTTCCACTTTCTTCTGGATTTAATTCTGATTTATATGGTTTTCGTATTACATTGCTTGAACAAGACGAAGAAAAATTTAAGAAAAATATCGAGACAATTGCCGAAGCTATAAGAGAGTACATAAAATGAAAAAAATAATTTTGATTGGGGGATATCCAAAAGGGTTTGCTGAGCCATTTCACGTTAAAACTAGGTCTGGAAAAATATTGAGAAAGATAACAGACGATTTAAAAATCTCTCCTATATTTTTTGATTTATGGAACAACAAAAAAGAGGAGAATTCTAGAAAATTAAAATTGGTAACAAAAAAGAAACTTATAAAATTTATCGGGAAGGATTATATTTTGGTAGCGCTTGGAAGATATATTGAAAAAGTTTTAGTGGGAAAAAACATATCATGCTTTTACCTTCCCCATCCGGCGAGCAGAGACAAAAAATACATTTATGCATTGAAAAGTGGATTGGCAAAAATAGCTAATAATATTTAATTATATGTCCAAATTAACTTTAGGTGGAAAAATTACAAATAGCCATTCATCTCTTACTGAAACAGCTGAGAAATTGGTTGTAAAAGCAGTCAAATTAGAACTTATCTCAAAAATCAGCATTTCAACAATTACGCATGTTGGGGGCGGGAGAAAAAGCTTAAAATTTCTCCCCATTACCGGTGGTGTTAAAGCTGTTGTTCGCGGTAGCGGTTCAGTTCAAGATATTTATATTTACACAACAAATCCAGAAGAAACAAAAGCTGAGCTGGAAAAAATATTTTCTATTATTTAATTCTTGTATTAATAAATTTGTGGTAAACTATTAGTATGAAAAATATCGTTGTAATTGGGGGTGGCTCTGGAATATTTAATGTCTTGAAAGGATTAAAAAATTA
>Ga0209083_1004204_pt1 | contig 11275 bp, 10 predicted proteins | sample AM7aDNAmetaG_FD_184132 | JGI IMG/M metagenome (GOLD analysis project Ga0209083, IMG submission 184132) | Freshwater microbial communities from Finland to study Microbial Dark Matter (Phase II) - AM7a DNA metaG (SPAdes) (version 3) | ecosystem: Environmental > Aquatic > Freshwater > Lake ...
TGGTACACATTGGCCCGGACAAGCGGTACAGTTTGGTATCGGTAGGCTGGTACATTTTCACCGGATTACGCAAATGAGAACTATTCGATTTAAAGTGAAGGCCAAGAGTTATTTCCTCAACTCTGACGATAGATTTGTTAATGCCCCCAATTTTTTGACATATAGCTGTCATTATCTTGTGCAATATTAGAGTCTGTGAAGACCGAATGTCCTGCCGAAGAAAATGTTAGATACGAGAAGGGAGTTGAATTTCTATTAAACTACCTATATCCGTGGATGGTATATTGCTTAGATTGACAAAACCTAAATAAAAAAGGAGGTGATAAAAAGTGACTAATAAAAACTTAACTAATAGTGGCAGCAAGGAGCCTGGCAAAGCCGGCAAAACTTGAATCGCCGCCTGTAGTGATAGTTATCACTACGATTATCATAAAGTTCAAATCACGATGGCCATAGCTGAGTTTACGCAGGAGATTGAAGACAATCCTAATACCACGTCCCCATATATCAAACGGGGTTTGGCCTATAAAACCAACGACGAATATGAAAAGGCAATCGTTGATTTCAGTACAGCTATTGAAATGGGTGATGATTCAGCTTATATGGGTAGAGCGGTGGCCTACATGGCATTGGGTGATAGTTTTGCCCGCAGAGAACGTAATGTTTTGTATAAGGACCAGGGAGAATATGCCAAAGCCGTTGCCGATTTAACCAGATTTATCGACAAATATCCGCTTTCACTGCACGCTTTTTATCAGCTATGCGAATTATACATTCGCCTGATGCAATACAAAAACGTGGATGCTAACGAGGAAAGAATCAAAGGCTTGAAAAATCGGGGTGCATCTTACAAAGATATTGGCAATGTCTCGATCAGCGAAGGCAGATATGAGGCAGCTATATATGATTTCAACGATGCCTTAGAATTATGCCAGAATGAAGAAAACTTTTGCGGGCGGGGCCGGGCTTATTTCTTAAAGGGAGATTTAGATAGAGCCATATCAGATTTTTCCAAATTCATCGATATAAACATAGCCAACTGCCAGGGTTTTGCCTTAAGAGGATTAGTTTTCTCAGCACAGGGCCAATACTATAAAGCCATTTCGGACTTTACAACTGCCATAATTCTGGGTGCTAGAAATATATATCGTGACAGAGCTTACGCCTATTCCCAATTAGGAGAAAAACAAAAAGCCAGCATGGATTATAACGAGTTTATCAAGTTTCCGTTTACCATCGGTCGTTGGGATCCTTGCAATTACAGCCTTAATCGGACAAATAGCCACTAGAACTTGAATGAAGAATCTTGAAACAAATAGATGGCAATTTCAAAGTAACACAGGAGTCTATTTATGGGGCAGATTGAGCAGATCACGTTTTTGAGAGAATTGGCGGCGGACTTTGAATCATATGCCTATCCCATGGATTTTGATGGGCCCACATCCATATATTGCAATGTCCCGAAAAAAATGAGCTACTTAAGTACCCAGCAGGTGAAGACAGCTTTAGCTGGTGGGGCTGAAAAAATCAATCTTGTTTATCGTATTGCCCTGTTAATTGAAAAAGGACATCTCGATCCTGATCTTGTTTACATTATGCTCTTTGATCTTATTAACACCAATTACTGCAAATTAATAGAGGATCTTATGCGGTGGTGTGGAACCGGTATTGAATTAATGGCTAATTATGATGCTTACGCACTTGCTCGAAAAGCAAAAACTATAGCTGGCCTCTTAAAAATACTGTATTCCGTACACGAAAAGTATTGTGCAAACGAGGCCGCTTATCGCAGTTCATTAGACGCTCTCCAGAAGAAAATTGATTCGTTCTGCCAAGATATAGAAAAATTCGATTCCGCGTCAGCTAAATATGAAGGCAACCGTATTGATATTGAACCTGAAGGCGATTATAGTAACCTAAATTCAAAGGCGGTGGATAATGCACAATTAATAAATCTTACGAAAGTACACCTGGAAGATGGCATAGACGAATGCAGATGGTGCTTTGCCGTCGATATGGAGAGAGTTAAGGGCAAGGAAGTCGCCCGGCATGATTTCCCTGATGGCACATTACTGCACTATTTTTGCCCACGTTGCAGAGGCGAATTCTCGAATTATACAAATGGCTGGGGTGAAGACTATGTCAAAGAAAAGATCAATAAATTACATCCTGAACTTAAAGGCGAGATAAGTGATGAATTCTTCGGAGAAGTAAATAACCGGGTATTGTTTCCTGATAATCTAGACGATTATATTGATTGCGATGAAATGGAAGTTTCTACTCCCACTTCCCGTAATGATCTGGGTATTAAGTGGGTTAAACTGGTTGCAGACCAAATAGTAGTTAAGACCAGCTACGGAATATTTACTTATGATAACAATAACCGGCAACTTCGACCGCTACTTTCAAAAAAATATGGGGATATTATTGATTTTGATAAAATTGGTAATAACGGAATAGCTTTTTGTCACCAGGGGGAACAACTTAATCTCATCGAATTCAAATCCGGAACGCAAAAAGTTGAAATGCTGCCGGCAGAAATCAGTTTTGCCAACAATATCAGGGTAATATTAGATAACGATATATTGCTTCTCTTCGCTAACGGAGGGGCGTTTTTACGGACAGGCGAGAACTGGCATCCTTTTCAAAAACTAAGTACCGATACTAAATTTCTACCTGCTCCTGAGCATTTTCTACGAACAGATAAAATTATCTATCTGGCTTACGGTTTCAATGAATGGGGAAGTGCCTGTTTGATAGAGCTTGATAAAGGATCTTATACCTGGAAGTCACAATATCCCAATGTAATTGATACCGGTGTCTGTTTAGACAAAAAATGGAAATCCGCTCACCAGGTTGACTACTGTGCAGACTTATGTCCTGTTCAAGGTATTATTGAAACACCCGACGGGCATATCTGGTTTTCACGGGGCTTATTCCATTTAGGGGCGAGTTGGGGTTCCCTGTACAAGTACGACGGCGAAATTTGTACCAGGGTAATTCCAGGAGAATTCGTTATTCCAAGGGAATCAATGATTTCAGGAATAGGTTGTATGCCTACGGGTGAAATACGAATAGTGGTTCCCGATCTTGGCTTATTCGAGCTGAATATTGATCAGATCAAATTTATTCTTCCAAATATTAGGCTTGGAATTAAAAACAGTTATGATAAATTTTACATTGGTCGCCTCACTATCGATAAAGAAGGCCGGAACTTTATTACGCACCTTACCTACAATGACGATAACACAACATCCGAAGGCCTGATTCTGGTTCAAAAAGAAAACGATGAATTGATGGTGCAAACGTTGCCGTTTGATTTTGATGCCCCACCTGTTTATCTGGAAGAAATCTTGAAACCCGAGCTACTATAGAAGGGTGTGGAACCCATAATTAATGTATGATTAAATTGAAAAATGCCAACTAAATGCTTAAATAAAAGAATCCTGTTTCTGGATGTTGATGGCGTGCTTCTGGGGAAAGCTGGACCTGACGATAGCGAAATTATTCTGGCAAAGCATGCTGCGGAATTCCTTCAATACTGCCTGCAAAACTTCGATTGCTTCTGGTTAACAACCCATTGTCACGACGGGGATAGCAAGCATATCACTGACCTGATGAACAGATATGCCGGCAAAGCTGTGATGGAGATGGTAAAAGAAATCCGGCCTGTTTCCTGGAGAACTTTAAAGACCGAGGCAATTGATGTTGAATCCGACTTCTACTGGATAGATGACGCACCGCTTTGGTCGGAGATTTTATGGCTAGAGAATGACAACGTCTTGAAACGGTGGTTAATGGTAGATACCAGTGAAAATCCTGAAGAGCTGAAACGTGCCATCTCAATGCTGGAAAACATCGTTTTTAAAATAGGACGACAATGACCAGATTTAGAAACCGGAAATGTTGAAAGAGAGTTATCGATTGGTAATTTTAGTTAATAGTTAACCGCTTCTGAGTTGGAAGGTGAAACTGTAGAAGAAGATGAGATGTAAATCCACTACCTTCTCGTACCTGGAATTCGGTGCCGCATTTACTGCATTTTGCGATAAACCCAGTTCCATCAACATAGTAGCAGCAGCTTTTTTAGTGGAATTCTCTATTTTACTTACTACTTCAACGCTATCAGAGACGTTTTTGTTGAAATAATAGTTGCAATAGTACTCTTCAGGGTGCATCTTTCGTGTTTTATTATGCATTTCCGGACGGAATATGTTCCATATTGAGCGTGCAACACGTTTGGTTTTGTGCGTATTTTTAGATTTACCGTTTTTGAGATCATTAATATTGTTCATTTTAACTTCATTACTTTTCCCTTATAATACCACTCTTAACTCCTCACTTGTTCATCGTTTACATAATTAAGTGGACATAGAACAATTGAGATCACAAAACCTGTTATTTATAAACAGCCGTGATGGCCTTAGCTGCCTTGATTATCTCCATGCGCAAACTTTCCGGTTCCAGTACTTTGATTTTATCACCCCAACCCAGTATCCAGGATATCAATTCCTGGGTCTCAGTTACCTTCAAGGTCATTATCAAAGAGCCGGCTTTCTTCTTCTCGAAAGATTGAGATGGATGCCAGACTGTTTCGCTCAGGATGCGCATTAATTTCGGATTTTCTATCTTAAGCTTCACTGTTTTGATTTCTCCCTCGACAACAATGCCCCAGGAAGAGCCAAAGTATTCATTGGCATCGAAGTCAGGTGGAATAGTATAAATATTAGTCGTAACTTCAGCCGATTCAATTCGTTCCATCTTGAACATGCGCAGGGCTTTTTTAAGGTGGCAGTAACCCAAAACATAACTGGCATGGCCGGTCGCAGCCGGTTCAATATAGTATGGCTCTATTATTCTTTCCTGGGCTTTTTCAGCATCCAGGTTCCGATAGACTATCTTCAATTGCCGCAAGGACACCCAGGCTTCCGCTACTTTGGACATCACTCCAAGGTACTTTTCATCTTTGGGGAGTTTCTGCATCCAGTCCATGGTTTTGCGGACCTGTTCTGCCAGCGGTCCCGGCAGCACAGAAATCAGCTTGCTGAATGTCGCGGCCACGTTGGGGTCATAGCGATGAGAGTAGCCTAATACCAGTCGGGAAGTAATGAAGATATTCAACGCTTCGGGAAGCGTGAATCGGATAGGTGGGAGGAAGTAATTTTGGTCCATCTTCCAATGCCTTTTATCATTATATATAGGAACCTTAAGATCGGCCCCCAGTGTCATAAAATCCCGGTATATGGTTCTTTCATCTACTTCAAATTTTCTAGCTAGATCCGCTGCAGTATATCCGTTTGGATTGTTGGCCAGGGTAATCCAAATACTCATTAACCGTTCAGTTTTTTTTAGCCTGTCATTCATTTTGGCCTCCTTTGCGATGATTGGCAGCATTGTATTCCGATGACGCGATATTGTCAAGGAGTCTTTCGGAATTAAGACTAGATTTCTCATTTAATTTCAAATATTGCGACATTATTGCGACAATAGGCTGTCGCAGCGAAGGGTTAAAATTAAGATACATTGATGAAGGTGATGGTATAGCAGTTGAAGCTGCCTGGAACTAGAACATACTTTGATAAATCATTCGGGAAAGGAGGAAACCATGGGAAATGGAGCAAATCTCAGATACCAGTTAGAGGCCCTCAATAAACAAAACGGCGTTGATATGCAACTGGTTGACGGATTTGATGAGGCTATTATAGGATATACTGATTCCTGGAATGGGGCGCCCAATGGTAAAAAGGAGTTCAAAGTTGGACGTCCGTGCAGGGCTGTTTATGACCGGGCTAAATGTATCTCGATCCTCGAAGATGCCGATGAAATTAGCCGCGATGAAGCAGAGCTGCATTTTGAGTCAGAGATTGTCTGGAACTTATTTAACCATTGGCAGAACGGCCCGGTGTTTGTTGAAGTATTCAAGCGGGAAAACCTGAGTGTGTCGGAAGAGCAGGACCTGAGATCCCAATTAGATGAAATCAACGAACGCATTGCTGACCAGATATGTGTTATCGGCTATTTTGATGAAGCTATCATCGGATACACTAATTCTTTCATGGGCATGGATCCTGACCTGGACGCTCCTGACGACCAGGATTGGACCAATAGTCGCCCCGTTAGAGTAGTGTATAATCGATACCGGTGCATTCAAACATTTGCTAAAAGAAACAGCCTGGATAGGAAAAAGGCGGCTGAAAAATTTGAAAAAGAAATTGAAAGCAAGTACATGGGTGAACATACCCCCATTTTTGTTTGTGTATTAAAAAAAGCAAAATTGCCCAAAACGCGTTCAGAAGACATAAGTAAAAGTACAAAAGTCGGTAATAAAGAAAACAATCGGGTATGCAGCGAAGTAGCGAATATTAACAAAAGAGAGTTAATACCGATCAGATGCCAGGAGTGCGGCTCATTAATGTTTTTCCATTCCACCTGGGGTTGTGGGGCAAGTGTCGAATGCCCGCTCTGTGGTTGGGCTGATGTAATTTCTCCGGGTGAACCAAACTACCCTAAAGAAGCTGTACTTAAATATGGTGTCGATTGCGGGGAGTGCGCAAAAAAAGGAGAATGCTCCCTGAATATCCGGGAATGTTGAACAGAAAGAAATATGATTGTATATGGCATCCATGCCAGAAGGTTTTGGTTGATGAGGAAAGGGGAACCGCTTTCTTAAGTGGTCGGGATTATATAGAATGGAGTCAGTCAAGGAGTAACAACTCTTAATTGTGATAGCGATATTCAGCGCTCTGGAATTGGAAGTGCGGCAATTCAAGAAAGGGATGAAAATAACCAAAACATCCACTTTCCGGGATTGCCGCGTGTATGAAGGGGAAACCGCCGGAAAAAACGTCTTGCTGGTATTGACCGGCATGGGCAAAGAGCGAGCCGAAATAGCCACCGGGTGGGTTCTGGATAACTTTCGGGTCAGCACCCTGGTTTCCAGCGGGTTTGGCGGCTCCCTGAATGATAAAACCACGACCGGTGATATCGCAGTATACTTGAAGACAAGCTGCAGCGAGAGCGGGTTAAGCCCCATAGGTGAACCACTATTCTCCAATGCCGCCCTGGCTGAAACAGCCACAAAAAAGGTGGGAGGAAATGGTTTCCGTGTAATGCCTGTACATGGTGTAACCATTTCAAAGGTGTGCATCACACCGAAGTCCAAGGCCAAACTCGGCCAGACCTTTGCCGCGGATGTAGTGGATATGGAAAGTTATTGGATAGGCCAAATAGCCGCCGCAAGAAACCTGCCCTTTATAACCGTGCGTGCAATATTTGATTCCATTCAGGATGATTTATCTTTATTGGTTCTTTTAACAGGCAAAGGTAAAGCCCTTACCGCCCTGGGTTACCTTATTGGCCATCCCGGGCAATGGGCAAAGGCCGCCGCCTATGCCGCTAATTCCAGAAAAGCCGACAGGAATTTGGCGGCCTTTCTGCGCAAGCTGGTTAAGAACATCTAAAGATGGCCCGGAGGCGGCTGGTCTGACTGACAGAAACGGCCCAGTTTGCCCAGTAATATCGCCTTTAACTGCCTTAATTAAAAGAACCCCTGGCCTGCAGGAAATCATCTGCCCATTGCTTTAAACTGACGCCCTTCATTTTGAGCCCTGATATCGTAACTCGGTCTTCGAGCCATTGCTGGCTTTTCAGTACAACACGCTCCCAGGTGGCTCTTTGGGTGGCGTATTTATGATCAAGATAGCTGAGGACTATGGCCGTAGAGAACATGACATAGTATTTAGACTGCACAGATTCTAATCTGGAAGCCATGTCCTGCAGATTAGACATAGCCACTTCGAAGTTCTTGGCAACTGCAGGATCAATCTCCAATTGTCTGGCGAATTTCTGCGAATGCAGCATATCGGACAGGCTGCTGTATGCCCGGAATATCATGGCCTCCATTTCACTTTGGTCAGCTTCTATACCAAAGGCCATATTCTGCAAATCTGAAAGGTTCACCTTAAGAATCCCGGCGAAGGCGGCGTCGATTTCAAACCCGCCCTCGGCCTTCTGTAAAGCCAGGATGGCCATCAACCTGTCATCCTCGTCAGAGCGGAGTCTCGGAGGACTATACCTCTCATAAACAGCAGATGCATTATCGTCCACCATATAATTCTTCACATTACTAAATACGTGGGGGGCAGACCTGGATAAGAATAATGTTGATGTCTTTCCAATCCCGCCCCAATCTTTCGTCAGCATGACAGGAACTTTCCGCAGTACTACTTCACCGGTAGTCTTCTTAGAATCAAGGCGCTTTTCCACTGCTACAAAACTGGTTTCACGCGAGATGATTCCGTATCTTTTAGAAAGTTTGATGATATTCTGTTTAACTGTATTTTCTTTTCTCTTCGCCTGCTGAGAACCGGAAATGACATTTTCAGATTCCTCAAGCCCGCGTATCGAGTCCCTGGCCCAAAACAAAGGAAGTGGCGCTTCGACTGCTTCGACCTTATCGATATCGCAAACCCACTCCTGCCTTGATTTATTGACAGTGCCGGACAGCACAATCTTGTCAGGCAGCACTTTATCATCAGTCACCCTGGCAAAAATACTCACTGTTTCGCCGAAATGGACCACACTTGGAACATCGGCAGCAAGTACATCCGTTCCCCAGGCAACCTTCAAATCCCGGATACTGCCTGATGTAACTTTCGTGAATAACCTCAAAACCTTTGGCTCAATCCTTTCGTCAGGGGAAATAAGCTCGGAAGCACCCCCCGTTACTCTGCCCAATTGTTTGATGAAATACTCATTCGGTCCGTTGCCTATCCCCACGGTGAACATCCTCATTCGGCTATCCTTGGTTTTGACCAGATCAATGATCTGGTCCTCGTTGCCTACCTCTCCATCAGTCAGAAGAATAATATTAGCAGCGTTTCCAGCGGGTATATTTTGTTTTATGGCCTGCAGGGGCGCCAGTATTTCGGTGCCGCCAAGGTCGGCGTCTATTCTGGAAAGGAATTTAAGTGCTGTTTCCAGGTTTATTTCGTTATAGATCACGCTGGCTGTGAAGAGGCTGGAAAAAGTACTTCCGAATGTATAAATATTAAAGAGAGTACCTACTTCAAGAGCTTTTAAAAGAATTGTCAGCGCTTGTTTGGCTTCGGTGATGGAACTGCCCTGCATAGACCCTGAACAGTCCAGAACAAAGATAATTTCTTGCTTTGAACTACTATTCTTCCCGGATGTCGCTGGGGTTTTGGGGGAGAAATCCAGTTGAATAAATGATTCGTCGCCTTTCTTGCTCAGGTAACCCCGTGTTTCAAAGTCTTTCTGGTAGTTGATATTCAGGATAAAATCCCTGTCCATTGCCGTAGTTTCAGAGGTCAATTCAACTTTAATAGAATTATCTCCGTAGGTGGTTGAAATTGTATGGGAGGGAGATCCCAGTGTTTGGATGAACTCTTTCCCCTGAATCTCCAGGGTGATCTTCAGGCCGTAGCTAACTTCTAATGCAACAGGAGGATTGACCAACTCGTGCGCTGGAATACCTTTTACGTCTTTTGTATTCGGCGGAAGGTAGCGGGGAGAAATGGTTGTCGGCAAAAAGAACCTGGCTTCAGATTCGTGAGTATCCAGCAAGACTACATAATCTACCTCAATTACTGCTGAGGCGCCGGGATTAAGGTTTCCCAGTGATAATGTAAATATATTGGGGCGTTCCTGATCCAGAAGATACGCACCGTCACCCTGCGATATGGCCTTATCATACAATTCAAAAGCCTTTTCTCGCTCTTCTATCTCCCCCTGGATGATCTTCTTGTCCACGACAGCTCTGAACCTGCAAATAGAGCTGCCCTCCGGCAGGGGAAATTTATAAATCGCTTCCATGGCTTTTGATTCAGTATTACGGAAATTTTGGCAAATTTTCACTTTGGCAGATCGGCCGGTAATATCTCCTCTAACTTCAACTGCAGTTAATGGAATAGTCACGCCTTCTTTGGTAAGCAACCCGTATAATTCGTTACTCATTGCCATCTTCCTCCTTCAGAAGTGCTCTCGATATTTTAATTATTTCCTGTATTTTATGACTGGATTGCTGCTCCAGGTCTCGCCGTATATTGATTTCAAATCCCGGGGCAACCTCATACTTGACCCAGACTCCCCTGGAAAAGTTTACCGATTCAGCATCACCTGTTTTAAGGAGATTATTAATCGCTGCCAGACTCAGACCTCTTTCCTGCATCGATTTAATATACAGTAATTTCTCCATGTGACTGTCATAATAAAAACCGCCGCGACCTCTGCCGGCTGGCGGTTCCAGCAGACCTTCTTGAATGTAATAGCGTATCGTACGGCGCGTAAACCCGGTTAGTTCACTCAATTCTTCGATGGTGTACTGTTTACTTTCCATGAGAATTATTATGACACTATACTGTCATAATGTCAAGGGGGTATTTCCCAATCAATATTTCAGGTATTTTCAGAGAATAGAAAACAAGTCCGCCTGCCTGGCCAATTCAATTACAGGGGACTTCTGCAGTATGGAAGGTTACGGGCCTGTTATTAACAGTCAACCTACTATGCAGGTTTGTTAGATATAAACCTACTTTTTCAGCGGTTCCGCTTTAGCAAATAGGGACTTTGGCGCGGTCTCAAAATATCTATACATGGATGGGCATAACCAGCCTTCTAATGTCTGACCTTTGATTCGATACCAGTTTCCCCCGGAATCTTCTCTGACCCATTCAAATTCAACCTGATATTGAGGGAAAGGCGTGGCCGAAAAAAAGAGTTTGAATCCTTTTTTTGCGCGGGGAATATCTTTCACCATATCAGTGATCATTTCCGGAACGTTTAAAATAAACGGTTCTTTCGTCAATCCCACCTCTTCATCATCGAAAACCCAGGTTCCGGAATCCCAGTAAGGGGCGATAACCATTATCGAATTAGCCATTCTTTTCTCCTATAATGCTTTTTCATACGCCTGCGTCAGCAGTTGATAGGTGTCCATGGCATACTTGTCCGTCATACCGGAAATATAATCGGCCACCACCTGTGCCAGGATCCGTTGATTTCCATCTTTCTTTTGAGCAAGGGCATCTAACGTATAAAACTGTTTCAAGCGGGCCTGAGTGATCCTGGGCAGCGTGCCTGGATTCTCCATGTAGTTACGGAAAAGGGTATCCAGTATTCGTTCGGCCTTTACGGCCATTATCTTTACCCTTGGTTCGCTGTAAACCTGTTTGTATAAAAGTTCATAAATCAGGAGCCTGACCTGTTTTTCCAGTTCTTCAGGGAAAGCCACTACATACTGGTCATTCTCGCGGAT
>Ga0209083_1004205_pt1 | contig 11270 bp, 9 predicted proteins | sample AM7aDNAmetaG_FD_184132 | JGI IMG/M metagenome (GOLD analysis project Ga0209083, IMG submission 184132) | Freshwater microbial communities from Finland to study Microbial Dark Matter (Phase II) - AM7a DNA metaG (SPAdes) (version 3) | ecosystem: Environmental > Aquatic > Freshwater > Lake ...
ATCCTGATAAGTAAGTGCGCCATCAGCACAAGTTGTGGAAATCCGGAATGTATATGCATTCCCAGGAATCAGGTTTGTAACTTCTGTGTGTAGATTTGTTGGGTCCACAATAGTAGCTGCCGGCCCACCTATCTGCGACCACACTACTTGTGCCCCTGCATGTATTGGTTGTGTAAAATTACCTTGCAGATACAAATGCTGGTTGGCACAAATGGTTTGTGGTATCCCTGCATTAACTGAACAGTTCTGCGCTTGAGTTGCATCAGGACTAAAAAGCAGCAGTGCAATACTAAAAATTATTAAATAAGGTATAACTGAAGTCAATTGGCGTATCGATTTCAATTTGTTACGGATAATGTTTCTGAAAATTAATTCATTGACAAAATGAGCGTAGTAATTTTTCATATTAGTTTTTTTTATAGCGGATGTAGACGATAATATCATAATTTTATAAATGTTCTGTTTAGAAAACTTGCTCTTACGATATGTTTTTTGAATAGTTGTAAAAAATCGTATAAAGGATTTGTTTTTTAAAGTCTGACCTAATGAGTAATGGCATAATTAAATTTATTGAAGTTATGCTTTTTTTGTTGAAATTTTTTATTACATGGAATTGCATTTTTTATAGATGAAAAATAATCTACTAAATTAAATGTAATATACATTTGAGGGACTAAAAAAAAGGAAGCAATAAGGAAGCAATCAAGAGGAAATTAACAACTTAAAAACCACAATAAAAAGACTTGAAACCATTGATCAGTATTCAGCATAACAGAAGTTGGAAGTAGGAAAGATAAAAGATAAAAGCAAAAAGACAAAAGGCAGGGGAAGGCAAGAAAGATGAGAAGGTGAGAAGATGAGAGGACAGAAGACAAAAGATAGCTTCGACTAACGCTCAGCTACTAAAAAGTAAAAAGACAAAAGGCAACTGACTGCGACTGGTGGAATTAAAGTAAAGAAGATTAACGTTTGGAATTTATTTGTTATTTGTTGACTGGTTCTTGAAATTTGGAATTTAACTTTTGTCACTTTAATCTGTAACTTTCCCAAGAATTACGTAATAATTTTCATTAAAAGGTCGAATATTACAGTGGTTTCCACCAACTATTTTTGACCATTATATCATTTTTTATGATTACGTATTTGTTTAATAACATAATGTTTTTTTGCTTTCGTTACCCCCATCCCCTAAAGGGGCGTTCAACGCACACTAAACACTAAACACCACATTGAGCTGGCTTCCCCTTTAGGGGACAGAGGGGTGTGGGATAGCAAAAGATATTACGTAAAAAAGAGAAAAGTTACGGTTTAATCTTTAGGCACTTTAGTTCACTTTTTACACTGTGACTCGTCCTGAAATTTGTTTACACTAAAGCTGGTTAATAATTCATTTACTTGATAATTACTTTTTTAACAATGGGTATCGTTGAGCTTGAGTTTTGTTGGGCAAAAACGGAATGGGGTTCGATACCCCTTCCGTTTTTTACATTTAACAATGGTTCAACGTTTCGCCATCGTTTTGTTGGGCATTCCAAAGTTACATTTATTTCTTGAATGTCTGCATTATTTTTTTGTTTGTAATAATTTTTCCATTTTCTTTCGATAATACCTTCTTGATAATGAGCTTGTTCAGGAGTAAACATATTAATGCTACTATGTGGTCTTTGGGTATTATAGATATGGATTATTTTTCTAAGTTCTATTTCTACTTCTTGTTTTGTTTTGAACTTAATTAGATTAAGCCATTCATCCTTTAAAATACCGTTAACACGTTCAGCAATAGCATTTTCTAATGGATCACCATTTTCTGTCATACTGATATTAAAATTGTTCTTTTTTAATATCCGAACATATTCTTCACAACAATACTGAACTCCTCTGTCAGAGTGGTGGTAAACGTTACTAGTAAGCCTAGGGAGTTGTTTTAAAGCCATTTGAAGAGCTACAACACTATGCTTGGCCTCTAAAGTCTCTCCCAAAGCCCAACCAATAATTTTTCTTGAATAAGCATCGGTGATTAGGCTCAAGTAAACAAAACCGTCGATAGTTTCAATATAGGTAATATCGCTTACCCATAATTGATGAGGACCTGTGGGTATAAAATCTCTTATCAAATTTGGATACTTTCTTAACCAATGTTTACTATTAGTAGTTTTAACACGAAAACGACGTTTCTTTATGAGTAGTCCGTGCTCACGCAGAAAATCAAAAAAAGAATCGCGACCAAGATATAATTCATCCGTCAGGTATGGTTGTATCTTATACAATAGTTTCCGCCCTCCTATACGAGGCATTAACTTACGCTCTTTTTGCACTAATTGTAACAAAATTTCTGTTTTTAAAGCTTCCTTATAATTATATTTAATTTGCTGATAGTAGGCTTGCCTACTTTTACCAAACAGTTCACATAAAACACTTAATTCAAGATTATTATGTTTTATACGCAGCACTTTTACTGTTTGGTGCCAGGCTTTTTTCTTATAGAGATTTTTAAATCCTGCTCTGCAATGTCAATCATCGTGTTGAGAGCTTCTGTCCGAAGCTTTTCATACGCAAGATCTTTTTCTAATGCTCTGATTTTGACTTCAAGCGCTTCTCCTTTTAGAATTTTCTTTGACTCTTTTTCCATTATATTTTGTAAATCAAATTGTTTTTCATTAGGCTTTTTTAAGCCAAAATTACGCATCCAATTTGTAATACAACTACCTCCTCTAATGTCATATTTTTTTAATATCTCTGCTTGACTTTGACCTGAAGTTAGATAGTCTTGGACAACTTCATATTTTTGATTGTCCGTAAAATACTTTACTTTTCTTCTCATAATCCTGAAATTTGTTTACTTTTTGTGTAAACCTATTTCAGGACAAGACACTCCAACAGGAAGTACTTTAGACACTTTAGTTCACTTTTTACACTGAGTTTATCGAAGTGTAGGCACTTTAGTTCACTTTAGTTCACTTTTTACACTGAGTTTATCGAAGTGTAGGCACTTTAGGCATTTTAGGCACTTTAAGTACTTTAGGCACTTCCCCTCCTTTCCTCCCGGTCTTACACATTCCGCCAAAACCCCAACTTTAGGCACTTTAAGTACTTTAGGCACTTTAGGCACTTTAGGCACTTTAAGTACTTTAGGCACTTTAGTCACTTCCCCTCCTAAAACTGCATCAAATAATTAGGTAGGTTTTCTGACGCATCAAGCTGCAGTTTTTCCCTTAAGCGTGTACGTGAAACCCTTACGCTGTCGTATGTCTGAAATACCAAAACAGCTATTTCCTTTGTGTTCAGATTAAGGCGTAAAAGCATACATAACTTAAGCTCTGCCGGTGTTATATTGGGGTGTTTTGAAAGCAGGTTAGAAGTAAAGTTGTTGTTTATCTCTATAAATTGTTGGCGAAGGGTATCTAAAGGATTGAGCTTTTCGTTAATTTTAATTTTATCTATCAACTTGCTTATAATGTCTTTGGCTTCTATGTTTTCTACTTTTTCAATCAGTAATTCGAGTTTTGAATTTACTGATTTCTGGAAATCAACATAATTTGCCAATTGAATAGCTTTATGGTTGAGCTCATTATTTTTAATCTCAATAATTTGTTTCACAAAATTAGCTTGCTTAAGCAGAGATTTCATCCGGGCTTTAAGTTCAACCCTGTCAAACGGCTTTCTTAAAAAGTCATTTACCCCGTTATCCATAGCTCTAGTCATAAGATCTGACGACTTATCTGTACCCGTTATCATAATGATAGGCGTGTGCTTGCATACAGGATTTTCTCTGAGCAACCTCGTAGCTTCCAGTCCATCCATTTCAGGCATCTTCCAGTCAACAATAATAAGGTCTGGATTATTAATAATTGCTTTTTCAAAAGCTTCTATACCGTTCTTAGCTATAACAGTTTCATAACCCATCTTTTCAACTGCCAAAGCTGTAAAAGTCAGCACTACGTCATTGTCATCAGCAATTAAGATTAGCTCTTTTTTCACTAAAAAACAAGTATTTTTTATTAATACAAATTTATATAAAAACATTTGTTAAAACAAGAAATAAATTATTCATAATTTTACCCTGTTATAAAAACATTATTAATTTTGTCTTCTTTAAAACAATATGCTTCAAATATTTTTGTTTATTAATTATTAACTAATTCTAAAATAAGATGATAGGTCTATTATTGCAAATCACTCAACCCTTAGACACAATAAGTAAAGCGGTGGCAACTGTTCCTGTGCTCCCAAAGCAACTTACTCCCGAAGCAATGACTTTTATGGATGTCATTATTAAGGGTGGTATTATTATGATTCCCATTGCCTTACTTTCTATTGTTGCTATATATGTTTTTATCGAACGTTTTTTTGCCATCCGGCGCCATATTAACATAGATGTAAATTTTATGAGCAGCATTCACGATTTTATTCGCGGTGGTAATAAAGATGCAGCTCTTACCCTTTGCAAAAATACAGACAAACCTATTGCCAGAATGATAGAGAAAGGAATTTCCCGCTTGGGCAAACCCATTAAAGAGATAGAAGAATCTATTGAAATTGCAGGTAAATTTGAAGTTTACAACCTTGAAAAAAATGTTCAGATTCTCGCTGTCATTGCGGGTATAGCTCCTATGTTCGGCTTTCTTGGAACTATTATAGGGGTAATAAAAATATTTTATAATATTTCTATGACGAGCGATGTCAGCATTGGAAGTGTTTCTGCCGGACTATATACCAAAATGGTCACCAGTGCTGCCGGACTTATTGTCGGTATTGTCGCTTATATTGGTTACCACTGGCTCAACATTATTTTAAGTAAAGCCATTCATCAGCTCGAACTGAATGCCATGAATTTTATTGATCTTCTAAATAAACCATCAGAATGATAAACCTACGTAAAAGAAAAGACTTTTCGGCTGAAGTTTTTACTGCATCCATGAACGACATCATGTTTTTTCTTATGCTGTTCTTTATCATCACCTCTACCCTGCTTAATCCAAGTATGATAAAGGTCTCATTGCCAAACTCCCAGAACAGCCAGTCGATTCAGAAAAAAGAAATTAACCTGACAGTAACCAAAGAGAAGATTTATTATGTGAACAATACAACGGTATCGCTCGATGCTCTTGAAGCACAATTGAAGAAAGAACTTAAACCTTTTCCAGATGCTGTCATCATGTTGCGCTTTGATAATGCACTCTCTGTCCAGGACTTAGTAAATGTGCTTTCTATTGGCAACAGACTTAATGTTAAAATGGTTCTTGCTACAGCTAAGTCGCGATAGGCTTAAGGGTTGTTAAAAATTCCCTGATGCCGGCTTTTTTTATGGAATTTTTCAACTTGCTGTATCTTGATTTTATAATAAACAATAATAATCATAATCATGAAAAAAATTAATAAAAAAGACAGACTAAAAGGCATATTAGGTACTGTTTTATTTCATGGTCTTTTACTTTCGGCTTTTATATTCTTTGGCTTTCAAAATCCGGCTCAGCTCTCTGAAGGCGGAGGAGGCGGTGGCGGCGGAATGGATGTGCGCCTTGGCGATCTGGAAGACAATGGCCAGATTGACATTGCTCCTCCCACTAATTATATATCGCCAGCCACAGCAAAAACTGATGATGATAATGAAATATTAACCCAGAATACTGACGAAACAAACAAAATTAATCAGGTCGAAAAAAAGATAAAAAATAACCCTGTTAAGACAGTTACTGTCGTTAAAAAGGAAGAGGTAAAAAAAGAACAGGCTAAAACCGAACAGGTAGTAAATCCTAATTTGCTTTTCAAACCCAATAAGATAGGACAAAAGGGCAATCCCAATGGCAATCCTAATTCAAAAAACCCTAATGGTGGCACTGGTAATGGTACCGGTAATGGCAATGGTAACGGCAACGGTAATGGAAATGGCAACGGCAATGGCAACGGGACAGGTAATGGCAATGGAAATGGTAACGGCAATGGCAACGGCGATGGCAATGGTGATGGCAGTGGAGGCATTTCTTATTCTCTTGGCAACCGCAGTTCAAAATTTTTACCCAAGCCAGAATATACCTCATCCGAGCAAGGTAAGGTTGTTGTTACAATAACTGTTGACAGGCAAGGAAAAGTTATTAAAGCAATTCCCGGCGCTCCAGGAACAACAACTACAGATACTAAACTTAAGAAATTAGCTACCGATGCTGCTCTAAAGGCAACCTTTAAAGCCGACCCCAATGCCCGCGAAGAACAAGTGGGTACCATTACTTATAAGTTTATCAAACTAAACTAAATACTTTTATTACAAAAGGCTCCTGCCTGTTTTGAAGATAATTCTTTTGTTAGAATTATGTCATTTTATGTATCTTTTCCTATTTGTTACCGTAACAATACAACAATTAGAATGGTGCTTGTTCTGAAGCTTTTTTAAATAATTTAAATTTAGAAATCATGAGAAATTCTGATAAAAAAGACAGATTAAGAGGCCTATTAGGTGCTGTTCTGTTTCATGGTATTTTTTTAACAGTTTTTTTATTGTTTGGCTTTCGTTCGCCATTGCCTCATCCCCACAATGAAGGGATTGAAATCCGTTTAGGCGATTTGGATGGCATGGGCAAAATAGACCTTTCTCCACCTCCTGCTTATATACATTCTACACCTTCCGATGTAAGAAAAACAGCTGAAGAAATGTTGATTCAGAATACTGAAAAAACTTTCAATGTTAATAAAGCTTTAATAGATCTTAAGAAAGTTAAAACTGATAAGGTTAAAACTGTGGTTAAGGATGAAAAAGAAATAGGACCTGTTGTAAACGATAATTTAATTTACAGGCCAGGTGATAAAAACGGGCATAATCAAGGCCATAGCAATAAACAGGGTTATCAGGGCAGTCCTGATGGCAACCCCAATTCAAACAACCCTGAAGGCACGAACAGTAATGACATTTCATATGCACTTAATGGACGTAGCATAAAATATTTGCCCAAACCGGAATATAACTCTCCAGAGCAAGGCAAAGTTGTTGTAACTATAACTGTTGACAGGGAAGGGAAAGTAATAAAAGCATTCCCCGGCGCTCAGGGAACTACAACAACAGACACAAGGCTTAAAAAATTAGCTACCGATGCTGCTTTAAAGGCTACTTTCAAAACCTCTCCCAAAGCCCCCGAAGAACAAGTGGGTACTATTACTTATAAGTTTATCAAATTAAATTAACCAGAGGCTGTCTCAAAACAAAATAATTATACTAAATATTATAGAATAATGATTAGTGTAATTTGTCCATCGCAACCTCCAGAACCCATTTCGGCTCACTTAGAATACTCAGTGCATCGCAATGCAGTGCCTAAAGATGGCTTCCCAACTCACCTCAAATTGGGCCATCCCTTTAGGGAATAAAGGGTGTGAGAGGGCAATATCGAATTTTAAGCAATAAAAGTCGACTTTTAATACAGCCTCTAGCACTTCTCCCTTTAGGTTCCACCTAAATCGCCCCATAACAACAAACTCCTGCCTGTTTTAAAATAGTTTCTAACATCGGTACGCTATAAATTCTTATCAACAGTTATTTCAACTATAAAAATATTCACTTCACCCAAGTTTTTTATCACTTAACAAAATACTTTCTTGAATAGTTTAGTAATTATTCTGTATTTTTGTTATTACTCTTTGACCTGAAATTGTTTAACTAAAAAATAATATTAAAATGAAAAGAATCACCAATCAATTAGTACCGGCTTCATTGCTGTTATTGATGCTATTAAGTGCTTGTGCCAGAGAAAACTCTATTGATGTCAATCAGGATAAAATCTATGCTTCCTATGAACTTTTCTACGATGCCAATCAGGATAAAACCTTTGCCAGGGCAACTTTCAAATTCAGCAATGCTTTAGGCACCAATTTGGAACTTACTTCTCCCAGTGAAGTCCGTTTCAATGGCGATTTACTTACTTTTAAAACCGGATTGGCATATTACGAAAAAGAATATGCTCATCTTGTATCATCCGGCACATTTATTTGGAAAGATGCTAATAGTGCTGCATTTCAAAATTCAATAAGTTATAAAAATATTAATTATCCTGCTGTTCTTGATACAATACATAGAAATGCTGCTTATGAACTTTTCTGGCAAGGCGACAGCCTTACAGCTAACGAAAGCGTAGTGCTTACTGTTAATGGCGTTTTAGAAGGCGATTTACAGGTATTTACCCAGGATAACATAAACAGTAAAAGTATAATATTAGCACAAAACCAGCTCCAGATATTGGGACAAGGCAACGGCACCCTGTGGATGGACAGATATTACACACCTGCCATTACCCAGAAAACAAGCGCAGGAGGGTCAATTTCAGGAAGATACCGCCCTATTAATAAAACTGTTTATCTAAAATAAAAAAATATTTAAGATGAAAACTAAAAGGAATATCTTAATTGCATTATTTTCAGCTTTTATCATTTCAAATAGTGCTTCATCGCAGGTTCAAACCCTTAACCGTATAGGTCAGACTCCCGGAGGGGCATGCTATCACGTTAACTGGGACAGTGCGGCACATAGAATTATTGTGGGCTGTGGTGCCAGTGTATGGGTTTACGATATGAGTATAAATCCTGCTGCTCCTGTGGTTATTGCCAAAAGACCTCTATTGGGACTCGTCAATGAGACAGATGTTTATGGCAACATACTTTTTGCTGCTGCTACACACGATGGCGTTTATGCACTGGATTACACATCCCCCGATTTAAATATTATTGCCCATTACGACATGAAAAATATGGGCGACTCAGCAGCTTACGATATGTGGCGCTGCCATGATACGCTCTATATTGCTGATGGCAGAAAAGTACGTGTTCTGAAATACTCAAATGCTACTGGTTTTACTAAAATTAATTCTTTTGGACCTCTTAATTCTTTTTGCGTATCACGTAAGGGAAACTATATAGTGGTTGGCGGACAAAGTGCTTTGTATCTTAACCCAACACCAGCATTAAGAGGTTGTATTAGTATTTACAATATTAATAACCTGTCAACACCTCTGGCCTCGTGGCAAAGCGAAATTATTAACTATGTGCAGGATATTCAGTTTGCAGACCTTCGTAATGATATCATTTATGTGTGCGCAGGCCCTGAGAACGTCCTCTTTACACGCTCCAATCTGGTAGCCTTACAATATGACGGCAACCAGTTAGCGTCTGTTGACACTTTTTCTGTTGACGGAGGTATCTTTGGTATTGCACAAATCAATATCATGAACATGGACTCGCGTAACGATACGCTGTTCATTGTTACAACTGCTGCTTACGATACCTCAACTTTTCCTCTTTCATATATTCCTATTGTAGATGCTACTGGCCTGCCCACTGATACAATGAAAAAAATAGGACATGTTATTCCCGGCTTATGGAATTTTGATGTGGCGCTCATGCGTGGAACGCCATATATTGCAATGTCGTCTGAGTGGCTGGGATTGCTAATAAGCAATATCTCACAACTGGCACCCCACGATACGCTTGGTTTATATGAGACCGGTGGCTGGTGTGTCAACAACAAGGTCAAAGACAATATTCTGTGGGCTTGCCATGAAGGGTATGGACTGGTGGCCTACAATATAGACAGCTTGAAATATGAGCACGGCTTTAACACAAAATCTAAGAAACTTCATTTTTTCGATGTCAACAACCATTATTTCTCAAGCGATTTGGAGTTCCTTAACGACTCCCTCTTGTTGATTAATTCGGGAGATATCTATAATCTGAAACCCTGGCAACTGGGTGGGCAACCTCAGTTCTCCCGTTCATTGAACAAAGACTGGATGATTAGGATGGACAATATCTTTACAAATTCAGGACAAAGGATGGTGGCGAGTTTCGACAACCTGCTCGGTGGTAAATGGCTGACACTTTTTAATTCGTTTGATGTTAATAATACTTACCCTAATCTTGTTTTAGATTCAATGGGCTCGGATGCAAGGGGCCTGGCAGTGAAAGGAGATACTGTTTATTACGGAAAAAAGATAGGCACACAGTTCTACCTTAAAGCTGTCAAAGTGGTCAACGACCAGTTCGTGTTGCTTGATACCATCATGGTACCTCAGGGATTCCTTTCTGATGAAATTCACTGGATTTCAGTTGAAAAAGGCATCATAGCCATAGCCTGTGGTTCCCGCTTTGCATGGTACAGCTGGAATGGCAACTCTTTGGTTGAGCTGGGTGTTAATTATCAACCTACACAAAGAGCGCTTGGCATTGTTTTGAAAAACAACTTCATTTATGTCGCCGACAGGGCTTATGGATTAAAGATATACGATATCACGCAACCTTCACAGGCCGTATTGGTCGCCCAATGCAGAGGCACCGGAGGATGGAGCACTTTATACGGCAGTACTTCTGTTTCCGTGGGCGATGATGGTATGATTTTCCTTAGCGATTTTCACGCAGGTGTAATTCTGATAGAAGCCTTTGATACGTCTCTTGCTAATGCTATTCATAAGGTAAAAGTTCAGCAACCTGTTGATAACATGCTTGTTTATCCAAACCCTGCTCAAAATCAGTTGACTATTGAATTTACTGCTTCCGATGACATGAATGTTACTTTTGAAATTTACGATATAAGTGGTAAAATAATAGATGTTTCTTACAAAAAACACTGCACAACAGGTAAAAATAGCAAAACAATCGACTTAAAAAACATCCCAAATGGCACGTATCTAATGGTAGCAAAACACAAAATGGGCGAAGAAACCACCGTTTTTGAAGTCCTTAAATAGTCAGTCTGTCCATGCCACTGCCTACTGCCAACTATCTAATATCTCTTTACTTTTGTCTTCTTACATTTATCTTTTATCTTTCTGCTTTTATCTTTTTACTTTTATCTTTTGTCTTTTATTTTTTATCTTCCTTTCAAAAAACCAGTACCCTCTCCCCATTTTCCTTTACTGTTGGCTATGTCCAGTGATAGTCCCTTTACCTTTATACCCTATACCTTATACCTAATGTCCATGACTATTGACTATCTCACATTTCCTTCAAATATAATATCCTTCACTTTAACCTCATTTTTTCCCGCTTAACAAAATATTAAATAATATTGGTTCAAATAATTCATATTTTTGGTCATTATTTCTAATCATTCGATTAAATTTCAATTAAATATATAATAATTATGAAAACTAAACTGACTTTTGTGTTACTTACATTTTTTTATTTTGCAGCAGTTGCCCAGTGGAAGCCTACTAATGGCTTATTCAGTGGTGAAGTTCATTCAGTAATTACCAGCAATAATGAAATTATTGTAGGTACAAAACAAATATATAAAT
>Ga0209083_1004212_pt1 | contig 11254 bp, 8 predicted proteins | sample AM7aDNAmetaG_FD_184132 | JGI IMG/M metagenome (GOLD analysis project Ga0209083, IMG submission 184132) | Freshwater microbial communities from Finland to study Microbial Dark Matter (Phase II) - AM7a DNA metaG (SPAdes) (version 3) | ecosystem: Environmental > Aquatic > Freshwater > Lake ...
TATGACAATGACGTGGACGTGCTGGTCGGCTCGCTGATCAGCATCTTGGAGCCGATCATGGTCGTCATCCTGGGTGTGATCGTCGGTTTCATCGTGATCGCCCTGTTTGCACCGATGATCGCCCTGATCTCGTCCGTGTCCGGTTCCACCAAGAAGTAAAGCAGGCCGGTGAGCCCATTGAGGAGAAACTAATGAGTGATTCACGCACTGGGTCAAGCAGCAGGCAGGTGCATAGCCCCCGCCGGCGCAGCGGTTTCACACTGGTCGAATTGCTGGTGGTGGTAGCGATCATCGCGATCCTGATCGGGATATTGATCCCGGCCATCGGCTATGTCCGCAAGGCGTCGCGCGTTGCATCGACGCAGGCGCTGCTTGTGCAACTGCAGGGCTCGATTGAGCAGTATTACCAGGATTTCCGGGCGTATCCCGGTCCGCTGAGTAATGATGTGATGTATGGCTATGTCGGAACTGCACTGCCCATCACGAACCCCGACCATATCTCGAATCCAGGCGGCACTCCGCTTGTCGGACGTGTCACGGGCTCCGAGAATCTTGTACTGGCGCTGATGGGTGGATTGCGGTACGACCCGGGTTTTGCCGCTGGCCAGAGCCACATCGTCTATGATCCGACGCTAATCGGTACCGGACCGCGCACATTGGCCTATGATTTTGCCACGGGCGCGACGACTGCCAAGACGAATCTGGCTAAGAGCGCCTATTTGGCGGCTGTTGCGGATTTGACAACGACTTCGCCGAACAACGACCCGCTCAACCCCGGCCATTTCAGGGACATTGCCGAAGCCAATGACTCGACCATCCCGGAATTTGTCGATCGCTTTCCCAGTCCGATGCCGATTCTATATCTGCGGGCACGCGTGGGGGCAGCGAATGTGACCAATGAGTTCACCAGCGGGGCACCGATCACTGTCATTAGCGACGTCAATAATGTGCGCAACAGCCCTAACGTACCAATCGTCGGACCGGCGGTGCAATACGACATGAGCCAGTATTTCGGCTACACCGGGACCTTCACCGGCTCGTGGTCCGCTGGAACCCTGGTTGGCATTGCATTGGATGCCAACGATATGCCGGCGTCGGGGCGGCAAGGGCAGTGCATCGGCGAGGGCAAGAGCGTGGATTATTGGTACGGACCATCCAATATTGGCGGTCCATTCTCGATGACGCAAGAGTTGGCCAATGGGCGAGCGCTTCACCATGGCCTGATGGAATTGATGCCATACCCCGCGGGCAAGGTGGGCGACGTGAATGCGGATTACCCCATTACCGCCCCTGGCTATTTCCGAAATCCGGCATTCGGTACCGGAGTTCCCTCGCCTCAGGACCAGCCGCGTGGCAGGGATGCCTATATCCTGATCGCCCCGGGGCCGGATCGGGTCTATGGAACCAAGGATGACATCACCAGCTTCGGTTCGATATTGCCTTAAGAGGCGAAGAAACTTTATGAATCGCCATACAACCGCCTCTGGAACGCTTCGAAGACCACACGGCTTCACCACCGTCGAACTTCTGGTCGTGATTGGCATCATCGTGCTGTTGGCGAGCATGTTGCTGGTTATGGTGTCGCGCGGCTATACCGCGTCCCGGCGGGTTCGCGCTCAGGCTGATCTGCAGGTGATTGCGTTGGGCCTGGAAGCGTATAAGCAGGATTTCGGGGACTATCCCCGGCCCGCCGGGCCTCTAGCGACCGATGGAGCGGCCACGCTCTGCTGGGCCCTGGTTGCCCCCGGGCTCGTGGCGGTCGATGGTGCTGATGGCCCCGGCTTCCGCACACGTGTTGGCGGCCAGGGCAAAGTCTATGGTCCTTACATTGACACCTCCGCCTTCAACATCGCCACCATTGGCGGCGTGCAGTATCTGACCAGCAAGGTAATGCGAGGGGACATTGGGGATGTGGACGCCACCGGGATTCTGCAACCGGGTCAGACACCTCCCATTCTTTACATCCCTGCCCGCCCGGCCGTTTCCACGCAGCGGCAGGTTACTCCTCAGACAGCCTATGTGGGTCAGAACTCGGTTGGTGGTGGTCCCTACATGTACGACCTCGACCAATGCTCGACTTGGATCGGTTCGACCAGTTGGATCACCGGTATTCATGCCAACGGTGTTGCGCCGGGAAATCAGATCAGGACAATGATGGGCGACTTGAGTTACATGAGAGGGGAGCCGCCCGCCAATCAGGGTGTCATCAACGGTACTGAAACCGCCCGATGCACTGCCCCCTACATCCTCTGGGCGGCCGGTCGCGGCGGGCTCTTCGGTTTGCGCTACGAAAACAGTCATTATACAACCGATAACGTGGCGAACTTTGATTTCGACAGCAGTGTGCTGGTTAAGTAGACAACAACACGGTTTGGCTTCCGGGCAGCGTTTGTCCGCTGGTCAGAAACAATGGAGACAGTTTATGACGAAGGCAACACAACGTCGGGCGTTTACACTTGTGGAATTGCTCGTGGTAATAGGGATCATCGCCCTTCTGATCAGTATTCTCCTGCCATCGCTTTCGATGGCACGCGAAGCTGCCAACCGCACCAAGTGCGCCAGCAATCTGCGGCAGATCGGCTTGGCCCTTACCGCCTATGCGAACGACAACAATGGGGCGTTTCCCCGTGTGATCTATCAGCGCAGCACCGTGGCCCCGGTGGGCAGCGTTTTCCTCGTTACCGGCAACGCGGGCTACATTGACATGAACCCATATGACTACAGCAAGGTTGTGGCCGGTACCCCATTATCTTCCACGTGGACCGGCGCCAACAATGTCCCGGCCGCGTTCTATTTGCTCGTCCGCCAGGGTCTGACCACCAAAGATGTGTTTCTCTGCCCCAGCAGCATTAGCGGCCTTCAGAGCGCCGAGTTCAACACGGACCCTGCTACGGGCCTGGCTCTGCCCACGGATCCCATTTTGCGCGCCAACTTCGTCCAGATTGGCGGGATCGGCGCTGCGAACCTCGCCTATAGTATCCAGAACCCCTATCCAAACTTTGCGACACAGCAGGCCGGGTTTGTCTGGAACTCCAGCATGAACGCGAGCCAGCCTATCGCATCCGACAGCAGCCCAAATGACGCCGATGCCCAGCACATCCGCCTGAATCAGGACAAGAGTGGTGTTGCCATTGTTCCAGCCTTCTCGCCAACCTCTCCTGACGTCTATCAAAGAATGCTCAACAGCATGAACCATAACAAGGCAGGCCAGAATGTGCTTTATGCTGACGGCCACGTGGACTTTGCCAAGACTACCTTCGTTGGTCCGGCCAGTAGCGCTACCGGCCTGCTGACATCCATCTTCCTTTGCACCGATGATGGCTCCAACGGCAGCATTGGCGTAGACGGCAGCCTCCTCGATTTCTCCCAGCAGCCCGTCCTGCTTCCGATCTTCCCCCAACCATAACAACAGCAACACCACCTGGTCGCCGGCAAGGCGATCAGGTGGCATTGGTCCGGTGGACATTGCGTATGGTTTGTTCAGAGGAGCTGGCCAAGTGAACCGGAAAGCCTTCACAGTCATTGAGTTGACGATCGCCGTTGGCATCATTGTGGTGCTGATTGGGATTGCCATTGCCGGTCTGCACTATGCTGACCGCCAAAGCCGTGCCAACTCCACCCGCGTTGCCATGGAGAATCTCAAGTCGATGCTGGCGGAGATGGAACTGGCGACGAGGTTCGCCACGCCTCCTCCAGTATGGTATCGCTTCACCCCGTCGGATGGCCTGTGGCACACGTGCAACCAGGCTTTCTTCACGGGGAGCGTCGATTTTTACCACACTGCAGACGTGGCCAACCCGGCGCTTGATCGCGACTCAACCAATCCCGCACGCTATACTTTTTCTCCGGGGCTTGTTACTGAGGATGCCCGCAGCGCATTGACGGAACTCGAGCAGACCTCGCTGCTCAATACCGCCATTCTGATGAGTCAGCTCCGTACGCTTCCGACAAATAAGTCGGCTGTCGATCGCATGCCGCCCCAGAGTCTAATCCAGTTTAACGCCCTTGCCTCCAGAGGTGGCCCCGACGTGCCATTTGCCGGGCTCACGACCCCGATCATTCTCGATGCTTGGCGCAACCCGGTCATTTTCGTGCCGGGCACGTCTGCATACACCGGCGTTTCGGGCACCGATCCTGCCAAGGGCCTGCTGATCGGACGACCTTATAGCGCCACTGTGCTGTATTCTCCGGGTCAGTACGTAGTGATCAACGTCGGCAGCAACGCCCCTCTGTCTTTTAAGTGCATTCAGAGCGTGCAAAACGTGACACCGCCCAATGCGACGTATTGGCAACCCATGCCCGCGATTGCGGCTCCGAACAACCGGCCGTTCTTCGCATCGGCCGGCCCCGATGGTGACTTCAGCAAGGGTGACGACAACATCTACTCCTTTGAGCAATGAGCACCATGCAACATACACCATCCACATTCAGAGGTGCTGCACCGCGAGGAGTTGGCGGAGGGCGCAGGGCATTCACACTCATTGAACTGATGATCGTCATCAGCATTGTCGTCCTGCTGATGGCCGTGGCGGTGCCCCTCTTCCGAGCCCTGACCGGCGACCGCTCCATTGAGCAGGGCACGAACCTGCTGTCCAGCCTGTTGGCGCAAACCCGTAATCAAGCGATCGGGAATCACGAGGCTCGCGGCCTGTGCTTCTATTATGACCAGAACACCGGACGCTATGTGGCCGAGATCGTTCGCTACAGCGATCCCGTGAACAACCCGACGCGCATAGATGTTGTCTTCGGCGGCGAGGTATATCCGCTGCCTCCAGGGATCGGCGTCTGCACCGGATACAGCCCGACGGTGCGCGTCTACAGCGTTCCAGTCACGATCACTCTGATGGGTGGCCTATATGGCACTGGTGTCGTGAACTATCCATCGGTCGTCATGTTTGATGCCGAAGGGCAAGTCTTGGGCGCGAGTTACTGGGTTGACACTCTAGCCAACGGCAGCGTTCTCGGCGGCAAACTCGGGGATGCGGCAGGCAGCGCGGCAGTTCCGCTTTCCAGTCAGTTCGTGACCCAACTCTTCGACCGCGAGGCCTTTGAGAACTGTGCGTTTACAGCACGCGGCACGTGGCTCGACGGCAACGCTTCGCCGCTCATCGTGAACCGTTACAACGGGACTCTGATCAAGGGCGAGTAAACATGAAGCCTTCATCCTTCATCCTTCATCCTTCATCCTTCAGGAAGGGCTTCTCCCTTCCTGAGGTCATGTTCGCCATCATGATCCTCGGAATCGGTTTCATCATGGTGGCGGCCATGTTCCCCGTCGCCATCATGCAATCGAAGCAGAACAAGGAAAGCGTCACCGCGACGATGGTCGCTCAGCGAGCCATGCGCGCTTTGGAGCAGGCCGGGCAGAGCACGACCGGGGGCGCATCGGTCCTTCCCACCACTACCGGTACATACTCCTACACTCAGAATCTCGCGAATCTCTCAACGTTCAATCCATCGTTCTCCTGGATGTCCGTTCGCGGCGAGATGATCGAGCCCTCTGATCCTCGTTTTGCGTGGGTCGCTCTCTATTCTCGCGCCAACGTTTTCCCGGCTGCTGTGCCCCCAGCCGAAGTCACCGCAAACGTGGTGGTGTTCGTCGTCGGCTGCCAGGAGACCTCGCAGTACGATCCGGCAACGGATGTGGGTGTTGGGGGCGCTGGCATGTATCCCCCGACTTTGTTCAACCTCCAGCCGAAGTTGCTTGAGGCTCAGTCGGCAGCAGGAAATCGACTCACGTTCCAAGAGGCCACGGCCGCGTCATTCGGAGGTGCTATTATTCCGCCCGGCTACACTGCCCTGGGGGCGCTTGCCGAGGGCGCGTACGTACTGATCGCCAGTGGTCCGGCGGTTGGGCGCATCGTACAACTTACCGGCTATGACACCGGCACCCAAATCGGCGATGTGCGCGTAACGGACGATGCCACGGGGATTGCTGCGGGTACGCCTGTGTGGGTCGTCGGACGCACCTACATCGGTGGCACTTACCAGGGCAAGGTTCAGGACATTGCGGTCTACAAGAGCGTGATCCGGGTTCCGTATCAGTAGGAAGCAGATGGAATGATGGGTAAACCGTATAACTTCTGCATGCCCGGCCGGCGAACCGCTCGCCGAGGCTTCACCCTGACCGAACTTCTCGTCGTCGTCGGCCTGTTCATCGTGCTGATGGTCGCCGTCAGTTCGATCTTCACCTCCACATCAAAGGCGGTGGGCACTGGCCAGGCGATCAGCGACGGCATGCGCGATCTGCGAGCCTCCCAGGCGGTCTTCGAGAACGACATGGCCCGCCTGTTGACCTCCAACACGCCTGGGCTGGTGATCACCAACCGCCGCCAGAGTGCCTTCATGTCACAACAGGACATGCTGCAGGACCCCGACTGGCAGGTTTCTCCAACAGAGCCAAGCATCCGTACCTTCGATGCGCTGCAGATCGGAAACGAGACCGATCCTACCAACCGACCCTTCAGTTCTCCGGTCAGGCTCAATGAACGGAACCACCGGGTAGACCAGATTCAGTTCTTTGCCAGTGGCAGGTTCGCACATCAGACCAGCGCTACGGGTTACAACTCGCCCATGACTGCCGATGAGGCTTACATCAGCTACGGGCATCTGTGGTTGCCTGACAACGCAGGGAGCTATCTCGCGGTCACCCTGCCCGGTGCCGGACTCGCCACGTCGAATCCGAACAACTTTTTCGCTACCCAGTGGGTGCTGGGGCGTAGCGTTATTCTGCTGCGCCGGCCGACAGGGGGGATAATCCAGGATGATAACGGAGTCTCGCAGAACTACTACGCCGGTCTGGCGTCGGGCTCAACCGCCAGTATCGATGGCACCGTGATTGGCACATCGCTGCACGACCTCGCGGGAACAACACTTTATGACATGCGTCTGGCAATCAACGCCACCCCCGCCTGGTGGACCCTGTTGGACTACCGGTTTCAGGCAGATCTGAATCCAGCCAGGCCCGTCACTTCTGCCGCCATGGCCAAGACAATTCCGGCGTTCATGCCGAACTGCACGCAATTCGCGGTCGAGTTTGCGGGCGATTTTGTGACCCAGGATCCCACATTCGGGGCAACGCTCGGGAATGTCATCGGCAATACGCCCGACGGGACCATTGACTACGTGGTCGACAACGGCGCGTTTCGCACCCGATGGTACGGCTTTCCACGCAATATTCACGGCTTGTTGCGCATCCAGGGATACACAGCCGGTATCACCAACAACATGATGCCGGACGTAGTGCCCCTGCGCGACGTGCTTGCGTCTGGCGGCTTTATGGCGCCGACACCTATGGAGCGGGATCTTCCTCCACTCGCATCCGGCGAGGCGGTCGACGGCGGCAACTACGCCTACGTGAATCCGGCGACGGGCGCATCGTTCTTGGCTCCCACCGATTTCTATCGCTGCGCCTGGGGTCCGGCGGAACAAATCCCGCCCCCGGGCGCGACGCAGAACCTGATGCCCAAGATGATCAGGTTCGTCATGACCGTTGAAGACCCTGGCGGGAAGGTGCCGGGCGGCCAGACGGTGGAGTATGTTTTCAGGCTGCACTAGGGGAGGGCGAAAGGCGCGCTGTAGCTGTGAATTCAGTCCGCGCTTGCGCAAAGAGGTGATCATCATGGCAAACAGTTCCACCAAAATGCGATACCAAAATCGACCACGCAATCGCGGTTCGCTCCTTATCCTGGTTGTCGTGCTGCTTGTACTCGTGTTCCTCATGGGCACGGCGTACATGGTCACCACGCGCTCGGATCGCTACAGCGCCGAGCAGTTCCGCGCGAACTCGCAGAATGGTCTGGCGGCCGAAGCGGTGCAGAATGCCGTGGTCGCTCAGATAGTAAACGATCAGCCGTTCTACGCCGCAGGGCAGACTCCGCCTCGCATTGTCCCGATGTGGGATTGTGCCACCAACAATACGAATACGGACGACCTGTATTTGGCCGAGCGGTATCCCGAATGGCAGACAGCGGTGGGCGCTTACTGGTCCAGTATTTCCTGGCCGCTCTGGAATCCCGGCGGAGTACGGCAGTTTGTGGATCCCAGGGGTGGTGCCTCGTTCACTTTTTTGGCCGGCGATCTGAAGAATACGTATCGCTTCCTTCCAACCTTCATGACTATCGGGGGCACATCTTACCCTGCAATGACAGTCTACAACGCCGCCTTCGGGCCTGCTCTGGGCACGTATCCCGCCGCCGACGCGGATGGTGACGGAGTGGCCGACAGCATGCTCTTCCAAGTGCCACAGGTCGGCGGAGATGGTTTGACGTACTATGCCGCCATCCGCGTTGTCGACAACTGCGCTGCCATCAATGCAAATACGGCATGGTCGAGTGTATGGGACTTTAGCGGAACCGGCGCAGCCGTCGCGCCATACGACGGGCTGTTTCCAACAGGCGCCGGCTTGCTGGAAATGCTTGCAAACCTCGACCCCAGTGCGCTCAATTCCACGATTCCTACGTTCACGCTGGATAACCTCACTACCGTTGCCACCGTAACGGGCCAGCACGAAAGCCGGAATCTGTATAACGCCCGGGTCGGTCTGCAACTGAACGACAGTACGGCCCCCAATGCTCCGCCTGAGCATATCTGGGGAATCGCAGGTGGCGCGCACGGACCCGAACGCGATGATGGCGTGGAATCGAATGGTGCCGGCACTACGGTGAATTACCGTTTCGTCTCCATGGGGGATGCTTTCTCTTCGCAACTTGCACGGCGACCTCTGAACCCAGGCCTTGCGATCGATACTCGCCGTTTCGCAGCGTTTTCGGAAGCGGATACGTTGAGCCTTGCCCAGTCGTTCTGCATCGTCAGTACGCAGGCAAGCCCTTCTCAGCTTGAGCAGACGTTGCCGCTGTCGTTGCGTGGTACCCTTGTGTTAACGGCGCCCTATCCGCTGACTGCCGCCGGGATTACGCAGTGGTTTAACGATAATTTCAACTGGGGCCTGACTGCCGCCGCCAGCGATTCGGGGCATGCTGTCCGTCCCGACGCCAGTATCCGCCCCTACGTCGTTACCAGCAACGGCGTCTCGCAGCGGATCAGGGCCCATACCGTTCCCGCAGAATGGGCGGCTATTCCTGCGTGGGTCGATGCCGCCGTCCCGGTCAAGGCCTCCATCAACACCGCCAACTTCGCCACTCTCGCCAAGGCATTCTGGAATGCCATGTGCGATGCCGGAACGTGTCCGGCCGTCGTGGTTCCTCCAGCCGCTGATCCCGTCATGTTTGCCAACGTTTCACGTGATGTCGCTACGGTGCTTCCCGACACGGACGTCATGCAACTTCGAGCTGCCATCGCCGCGACCAATGCGATTGCTATGCGCAGCCCGGGGGCTCCTGTGATGCAAACCGTTGCCCTGTCGGGCGGCCGTAGTGCCGACGTCTATCCGATTGTCCCGCAGCCATTCATAACAGAGGTCCTCACCGATGTGCTGGCGGACAACACCACCCGTTACCTGGGTGTTGAACTCTTTAATGGCAGTGGCGCTGCAATCGACTTGGCTGGCTGGCAAGTTGGGTATGTCAACCGCACTGGCTTCGCATTTACTTCCCTCTACACCTTCCCTGCGACACCCATGGCGCCAAGCACTTTCCTGGTGCTCGAAAGCGCCAACCGCCCTGCGGATGTTACCGCACCGGCGGGAACGGTTATTACCATCGCTACGCTGAACACCGCGATTCCGTATGAGCTGGTTCTGCGCCCCCCAGGCGCTGTCGCTCCCGCCGACCAGATCAATCTGGCCGGAACGCTTCCCGCCGTTGGGACCCCCGCTCGCTACCGCTACGAGCGCAATTCGGTCGGCTGGCAGGCTGCCTGGCCAGGCGGGTACACGCCGGGCACTCTCCTGGTTCCGAACCCCAAACCCACCGATGGCCTAATTCTGGCCAATGGTGCCACCGGCAGTCTGGGCTTAGTGAACATGACGCCCACCGTAGGGGTTGCCCCATGGGCCCCTGGCGACCTGCCTCTCTGGGATACCGCTTGGGCTGGCTTGAATAAGATGGCCGTGCCTCCATTCACGACTCCGTTTGGCGGCTTCGCCCGCGACGGCGACATGCTCCGCGTCATGTTCATTGGCTCCTACCGAATCTACGGAGCCGGCGGAGATGTCGAGCAGAACTCGCCAACGATGGACCTTTACCTAAGCGATACGGCCGGTGTCGGCGGCGCCAATATGGGTCGGTTCATCCCGGGTGCCGTCCCGGCCTATCTGTGGACCACCCAACTCTTTGACTATGTCACCGCGATCGATGTCCCGGCCGACGACTACATGCCCAATGTTGATCCGACTGCCGTGGCACCCCAGGTACCGTTGGTCGTTCCGAATGGCCCGGTGCTCAACCCCGCCAGTGCCAATGCCCCGAATGAGAGCCTGGCGCCCGCGCAGGGCAGGATCAACATCAACACCGTTCCGTGGCGGTTGATCTCCGCTCTTCCGGTGATTCCGGCGTCCATTGTGGATGTGAATGGGAATGGCATCTACGACTATCTTGAGGCACGAGATGCTCTTTCGAAACTGATTGTTACCCAGCGGAAGACAGCTCCCTTTGCCACGATCACTGGTCTGAATGCCGTTCCTCATTTCCAGTTCGCCGAGTTCGAGAATCCGCCACTAACGTGGACGCCCTTGCTGCCAGCTAACCCGACCGCGGCTTGGGGTGAATACGGAACCGTGAATACGGGTTTCGAGCGCGACAATCTCATGCTCTCCCGCATCAGCAACATGATTACCACACGGTCTGACTCTTTCACGGTCTATATCACCGTCCAGGCATGGCGAAATGCTGGGACCGCCAACGCCACGATGGATTCCGCGCAACGTTCGGCATTCCTGGTGGATCGTTCTGCGGTAACTCCCACCAACCCCAATCCACGCATTGTTCCGATCCCCGTTCGCTAGCTACCACGAAAGCCACCGCCAGCGGCCGGGCCACCCCCGGCCGCTTCTTTTTCCCCTCAAAGTGCCCCAGAAAAATCCGCAAAGATTCTTGGCCGAACGCAAGCCTTTGTCCTTCCACAAGTTCCATTTTTGGACCCCTCCCAATCACCCCATATATATGGAGGGACCGCGCGCTCGCCGCGCAAGCCCCGAAAGGCAACGCCAAACATGCGCACCGAACCTGTCTTCGACGCTGCCTTCGGCTCTGAGGCTCAGGCTCGAAGAGAGCTCAGACGAAGCGAGCACCTTTGTCCAAACAGTGAACTGGCTTACACATCGCCTCGCAGTGCGCGCGCTAACCTGCGCACCTTT